>Ga0209780_1004808_pt1 | contig 10505 bp, 7 predicted proteins | sample WorMetexBAHAMAS2_FD_187384 | JGI IMG/M metagenome (GOLD analysis project Ga0209780, IMG submission 187384) | Marine gutless worms symbiont microbial communities from Max Planck institute for Marine Microbiology, Germany - Inanidrilus exumae... | ecosystem: Host-associated > Annelida > Digestive... | reverse complement strand
ATGAACTGCTCATTATATAGGTGTGCATATGATGTGCACAATTATGATGCACAACAGCACAGAGCTGGTCAAATAATCTCCTCTCTTACCCTCCAGACAGCCCAAAGTAAAGACTTAGAAGTGATTCTTATGGTAATAATAAAAGCTAGACATCAGGTAGAGGGACCATTTGAAAGTAAATTTCCTGTGATCTGTAATCATTTGCAGAGTTATGACGGCCTGAAGTCGCAAGACTTGGATTTTGTTAAGCAATTTTTGCGTTTTATTCTTGGAAAAACGGCCCCTTATGGTAGAATTTTCAAAATTCTGTTCCGAACGTTTTCACTGCCTCACCGATAGACGCTGATGTGTTGAAATGTCGTAAAATTTTGCCGACTTTGTTGGGAAATCGTGGGTTATTTACCGGACAAAAAAAAAACAAAATTTTGGCTCCCTCTCAAACTGTTGCTGCCAAAAATCTGCCAGGGCCATACCCAACATTTGGCTCACAATGTTCCAGATTTCATCCAAATTGGTTCACTTTCGGCAGAGTTACAGCTGAACGTGTGAAAACCGTTCTTTTGCCCATAGAGTATTTTCATGATAGGCTCTTCGAGTTCAAGCATATAACAAATTCTTACAATCCATGCAGGTGTCCATCAAACCTATGTGATAAGGGCAGATTTCATATTTAGAATGAGGCAAAATCTCCTACAATATAAGCATCAACCTGGAGACTGGTATTTGAGACACCAGTATGCAACTGGCTCTAGGCTGTCGATGAAGTGATTTTCATCACTCAGACGTTTCCAGACTGCTATCAAGGTGTCAATAGGCTGCAAATACATTCATGCATATATACTATACATACTAATGCAGTAGGGGCGACACAAGTGTACTAGCAGCATATACACCATTGTCAACTTAGCACATAACGTGGCAGAGGCCTATAGCCACGACCCACAATGACCGTGATTGTGAGAGCTTTTTCAGGACTCGGATGCCCAGCAATGATCCATCTGTGACCTTGAATTGTGTGGTCTCCGCCACTTAGTGACAGGTCAGCGCTCGGACTTCATGTCAACGGCTCGATTAGTGCCTGACACATTTCAATATGTCAGGCACTGAATCAAGCCGTGAAGTCCTTACTATGTTGAGGTTTTACAACCCACTCAACACAAAGTAGATCTTTTCGGAGACGTTCTCGTGAGCCAATCTCTTGACTCAGTATTGAAGAAACTAACACGAACAAAATAAAAGCACATTTTTCCAGTAAAATACTATAACACTAAATAAACACAAAACAAGTGTCCAAAGTAATCTGGCAAAAGGCTGCATGGCATCTTGTCACCCCTTGCGGCATTGAATGCATTTGTCTGCTGCATGCGCTTGGCAGGCATATTCGCCTGTGGCAGGCACAACGTACTCACGCATAGGTACTTTAAAAGGTATCGGCACGTCCCGCCTCAAAAGTGCCCCTTCCCATGGTGGGATCTGGACCCTATCTAATACTTGCCTCCTTGACCCATAGGATCAGCCCCAAATGGCATCTCGATCGGTTCAGCTATTTTTGCACAGCTCAACCATGTGCCCAACACACATACCATGTTACTTGCGACATATGTAGCAACAGGCCACATTTACGCACTGTGTATGCAGTGCAGACTGAAAACTGAAGCTAGGTTTGGTCACTGTTGTGGCCTCTGCCCTATTCTACAGCCTGGAGACATCAACGGGCTGGTGAGCTGATGTATAATGGCATTGAACTTCAATATCTGACTGAAGAGCACAATGTGAAAGGATCTGGTTGTGAACAACTGTAGGAACAGAACCAAAGGGCACTGGCTACATATTCAGATTACTAACTAGCAGCACTCCAAAGCAAACACAAAACGCATCTACTAACACGTCCTCGTATCACCATACATCGCAGCAGAGCATTACTGGTGTCTTCTTTTGGCCTACCACTCATTGTACTGTAGACCTGCACCGCCTCCTCATCATAACCATGGGCAAGCAACTGGAACATGCAGTTAAGAGCGTCGTGATTGTAAGGACGATTTGACATATCCATCACATATTTCAGCATCTTCAAAACAATCACAAATACATGCACAAAAATACAACTATTAACCATCATTATATACACTTGCAGCCGTATATACACTGCGTCTCAGAAAAAGTGACAACTAGGGATGCTATATAAGTCTTGCGAGAATTCGAGAGCCCATCAATACTTAGCCTGTCAGAATGCGGATACTGCAGTAGGGTATTAGATGTGGACCAGACAGCTGGATGGGACTTGCACAGTTTGCAGACAGTGGCATGGAAGATGGGGTGGAGCAGGCACCGGGAGCTTGTGGCAATACGAGATTATGTGCGTCCATGGTCTGCAGGCACCTTTGTAGTTTTGGCAATTACAGCATAGATACACAGTTATGACATACTCACCCTTACCTCGAATTGACAATGGCCTGCACCACTGCCAATTCCAATGTCCACTACAAACTTGATTACTGCAATTCTCTTTACTACAACCCGTCTAAGTCTCAAATAACCTGCCTCTGACAGATTCAAAAATCTCTTGCATATGCTGTTGTTAAATATCCAAAATTCTGTCATATCACTTACACTTTCTGCACTGGCTCGGAATAACTGAATGCATCAAATACAAGCTCACGACGCTTACTCATAAACTCCTCACAACCGCACAACCTTCATATCTGTGTAACCTCATTTCTGTTCAGCCTTCTCACGGACTCACTCTTTATCTTACTGTCACCCGCACTCGGCCACCAAAATCATCCTCATTCTGTTACGAATAGCTGATAGTTCCTTTTGACACACTTCACGTTTCTCTGGAATCAACTCCCCTGTCTCTCATAGACATCATCCCAGTCACTCCATCTCTTCCTGCACTTATCACGTTGTCTTCCTCTGCTGATTCACCACTCTCATCACTTTCACTGATGGCTTAAAACCCACCTGTTTCACAAATCTTTCCCACCACAAAACATCTTCCTCCCTCAAGACTGACACCATAGACTTTTACCTGAAACATTTCTTCTGGATCACATCACTTTACTTTTCATTCTTTTCCTTATCTTTTTCTGTTTTTGGTTCCTCGTGGTAAACTAAATTGGCAAGGCATCATACTGCAGCATAAAGTATGACAGGACTGTGCCAAATGAACTAAAATTTAACGTACAACATTATAACAATGATTTCTCGAACTCATTAAAGACAGTTTGCTATCTCAACCTTTTTTGATGCATAATGTATAAACACAACCACATACACATATTAACATCAGGCATTTATCCACAGGCACTGTCAATTTGTAACATCATTAAGTATAAACTAACTGCATCGAACTACATCACAATTCAGTCTAACAAACTGCATACATCACCAGAAGTTAAAGTATGTTATAATTGTAGACAGCATGAAAAACAATTTCCTCTCAATCGACAGATTAATCACATAATAGCCACACATAACAACCAGCATTCGTGAGTTAGTTAGTTACTTAGTGGGAGTTTAACATCCCCTTTCAGCACAAATCTGGCTGTATCAGAGATAAAAAGTCAGGGGTGGAGAGCTATCCCTACCCAGTGAAGGAAGACCAGCGATATATTAACCTCAACCCTGGCCGCCTTTTTGTTCAGCAGCCACCCAAAGGGAATGGGATCAAGGGGCTCATTTAAATTATTATGCCAGTGCCTACAACAGGGGAAGACAACCATCGCACCACAAGATTAAACTAAACCAAATACAACAAAACATCAGAATAAATCTTAACTAAGCAATACAGATAACACAAAATGAACGTAGCAAACTAAACCCAGGTTCGGTCGCCTCCTGCGACCTCCGGCTTGGAAACGGAGTGGGACTATTCTGGCAGAAAGAGAAGGGATGGACAAAAGAAGAAAATACGTAAAGCGAAAGATAAAAGGAAAAAGGAGCAAAAAGATGAGGAAGTGAATGGACAAGGGAGGAAAAAAAGGTAAGAAAGGGGGTACCCCGGCCTCACGCGGGGTGCATTCATGAGTCAACTGACCTGATCATTGTGCTGTGAATGGCCAGCTTTAGTTAAACTGAGAATGACCGAAAACAAGTGTCGTGGTGTGACAGTCACATTGTCGGCACGAGCATCATTCAGCACCTGTAACGTTGCAACACTTCCACTTTCACTGTCATTGGCTGACTACGACTTTCTGTACTGGATTAGAAGTACCGGCATGCTGCCAGTCAAAAACAGGTCAAAATTGTTTTCGCAATAACCATGTCATGCATTCTTTTGTTGTTGTGATCAGGAATATTTTGCTCATTAACTGTTTGAAACATTTCACCACCACACCTTATAAGTGCTGTCATCTCAACTGTTGGTTATATCTAACGTTATCACTAACCTGGCTATATATGACCTTTAATCTGAAATGATTCTAAGTTTTTTTATTCGATGGATACAACAAATGCACGTAATTTCAACACATATCACCAAAACACTGACACCCACCCACCTTCTCAATGCCTTTAATGTCTCCTTTCTCAGCAGACTCACACATCAACACTGTGTAAGTGTCGGCTGTCGGGTCAATTCCAAGTTCTCTGCAGTACATTAACATAAACATGCAGTGACCACACTTACGTACATCAGCAAAACAAGGCAATCGTAGATACCAGACTTCGCTAGTGTTGTGCCATTGCACTGTTCTCATGTAACTCTATATACTTGCTTAACGTAAGTCCCATTAATGGCAAATTTACTTCGCTTTCCTATGTCCATGCATCAAAGTCACTGGCATACAGTAAACCTTTGTTAGAACAGACCCAGTTATAACAGACACTCGCTTAATACGGACTTTATTTTTGGTCCTGGCTGAGTTTCTATTAATTTCAATGTATAATAATACGGTTAAAACAGACTCCGATAGTACGAACTTTCATTTATTACGGATCAGCTTGTCGGTCACAACATTAGAGACAACACTGGATACAGCAGAGAGATTGTGATCACGACCACTGCTGGCTTGCTTACACAACCGTGACAACCATCTGGCCAATAGAACGACTGTCGTCACGTCGTGATTACACAATCACACTGGACAGCAGTGTTTTTTCTACGCAGCCATTAACAAGATCAACCAATAGGGTTGCTAAAGACCCTGGCGTCAGTTTACAACTGCCCAGTGTTATAGCATAGGCTTTCATGTGGTTGCATCACTTATGTCACTAGCCAACTCCTTCCCGTCAGTAAACACACGGTCACTGGCAAGGTGGGGAGCAGGCAACTGTGTTGACTGTAAGCTATCTGGCCGCCGGTAAAGTTGAAAAAAACATTTCAAGGTCCCATCTTTGTTACTGTCTGTAAATTCCTTTTAAAGTCCATTACGAGCGTAGGTAAGCCGCAGACTAGTGATGTGACGATATCGAGATTGAAATTGAGTTTTAGGAAAATCGAAAGGAATCGATATCGCAATTGTATGGAGCAAGTGTGACTCGATTCCGATACCGTATTGCCTAGAGGGACCGGCAATCGGCGCACAAGGTCACAGAATGAGTTTTACACCCCTGCGAGTTCTATCACGCCGAGTATGGAGGACCGATCACGTCGAGTGCAGAGGAGTTTATATCCTCAATTATGAATATTGGGGCGAAAAAATATCAAAATCGTGCCCCAGAGCGACCAGCGATCAGCACAGGAGGTTACAGAATGGGTTTTAAACCCCTGCGAGTCCGATTACACCGAGTGTGTAGTTTATATCTCCGTAAACCCGATCACGCCAAGTGCAGGAGTTTATATCGTCACATCACTACCGCAGACAATCGATAGAATTTTTCTGTGCATCAATGTCTGAAAAACGAGCAGCGCTACACTTAGCAACTAAAGTTGTAATAATAAATGATATTGAAAATGGAAAGAAGCAGTCTGTTGTTGTGTGTGTTTTACAAAGTCTTGCCAAGCAAACTGCCATCACTAGCCTAGTTTGGATATAATGGACTTTGGATATAACAGACCTTTTAGAGCGGTCCCAAGAAGTCCGTTATCACGATGTTTTACTGTATGTGTTTCACCACCAACGTTCACCATCACCATAGAAACAATAGCTACGGTGACGTGCACTTCCATGATTCTTCCCATTAACCATCAAATTTCTCTGTTCCCATTTTACTTCAATTTGCGAGTAATTTGGAAATAGTTAGTCAAAATTATGCCCTTTAATCACACGAAATTAAATTCTGTCAGACTTTGCCATAAAGAAGTAAATTTAAGCAAAATCGGGCCTTCATAACTATATTCATACTGTTATGTGGCCCATTACAGAAAAAAAACATGATGTCATCCACAGTACATAACGTATTGCAACAACGCCAGAGGAGGACCGAGCCACGGCCATAGGCAACATGCACAGAAATTTTGGTAAAGACTGCATGTGTGGTTCCAAAGATATCCTCACAGACAGACAGACACACACACACACACAGACATACTCATCACAATACTTTGCAACCGCTCCCATGGGCGAAGTAATAACCTACAAATAACACATTTTTGTGTTGCGTGATGGCGCTGTGGTAGGGCATTGGACTTGCGACTTACAGGTCATGGGGTTCAATTCCCAGCCGGTCTGCTTTCATGTACTATAGGTCAACTCAGCCTTGCATCCCTCCGGGGTCGCTAAATCGAGTACCTGCATCGGCTGGGGAGGCGGGATTCTCACCTCAGCCAGGTGGATACTGTGTGATCCCATATGGCATGTGAGTTTCTTTTAGCGGTGAGGCTAAGTTGTTGCTAACTGCTATACACTGTTTACATTACTTTTTTTACTTCTACATTATGAGCTTTCTTATTCTAGTACTTAAATAAATGCATTAAAAACACGGCGTCTGTGAGAAAGCCAATCTACAGTAAATTACAGAGTGTATACATACGAGTATCAGACAATGTATGTAACTAAGTAACCAACAAACCAAAGCTCAGCAGCTCTTTGCACAATATGAAGAAAAAAGAACTAATCTGAAATATGAACATATACTACACAATGCAAGACTATGCAAATTGTACCACAACGCTTACCTCATGCTGGCCATGACTTCATTGGCACCAGCCATATCACTAAAAACACACAACCAACAATGCAACAATATCACTAACAGTAACGGGACGATACATCGCATCACATCAAATATCACAATAATGAAGGCGCATGACATCGCATCCATATCAGAGATAACTGCCTTTCAAACAAATCGATATTCCATACTACTCTATAGTGCGTCATTCATCGTCTCGTTCCGCGGGTAACAGATAGTAAAGTATATGAGACTCTGAGTCTAGTTGCCTAAAGAGTTTGCAACATAGGCTATCAAGTCTATCATCCAGCAAAACTAAGTTGAACAGAAAACACGCTTCTTCATATCAAATGTTGCCGGCTGTGATACCTGTCTAGTCTCGAAATTAACAACACACAAACAACAACGAAACACGTAAAAATAACTCCAGCATTAACATCACACATAGCGAAATATCTAGTCCAAATGGAATACAAAAGTTTTTAATTTTAGAGCTTTCAGGCAAGAATATAGACACGAACCCCTTTCTAACATGGCCTTTGACGAGTGCATTAAAAATCGTCTCGTTTAGCATCAAGTTCTGAGACTTCATGTATTCCAATATTTTCCTACAACAGAGTACATCAACCCAAATAAATTCACAATGGAACACAACAAACGTGAAAGATTCTTCAGTATGTTCATCCACACTCTGACGAAAACAATTCAGAACAGCTACATCAAATCACAACATCCATGAAACACAGCATAGACAATGAACTGTAAAGACAAAAAAACTCTATACATGGAAGCAAGTAAATTATAAAAGGTAAAAAGTGCAACACTCCATTGCAGTGTAGTTAAGTTTACTTAGTACTTAGGTTTGGGGTTGGTTTTTTGGCCATTTTTAAGTGGGATTACCCCAAAAAACCAGCAGGTTTTTTGGGTATTTACCGGGGTATCCGAACCCTGAGTACGGCACTGGCCATGCATTACAGTTTTCAGTGGTCTAACTACTTACGGGCGTGCGGGCGCTATGCCCATGAAAGTAGTTGCTTACGTAAGCAACCAACCCCAAACCTAAGTACTAAGTAAACTGAACTTAACTTCAAAGTTTGTCAATTCAATTGCAATTTAAATAAAATTAACACCGTTCCTGTACAGAAACAAAAACAAAAAATAATAATCAATAAACACAAAAGTAATCAATTTCCATTTCTGGATTTACTTCATGTGAATAGCATTTAGCAACTGCCATTCATACAGAAAAACCCCCACAAAAACCCAATAAAACCCACTGGGTTGGGCATTTTTGAAAACCCTCAGTTTTTGAAAACCCTGCCAAACCTACAGTTACGTTGACAGCCACAATGTATCACCGCCCCTTGACCAGTACTAAATTATTCCGTTTGGTGACAGGGGCACAAGGGTGTAACATTTTGCCCAGAGTCCTTATGCTGTGGTGCAACAAATCGGAGTCGAACCTGTGATCTCGTAATCACAAGTCCAATACCCAACATGCTACACCACTATGCCACACAATTATGCTAGCCTATAATCCATACAACGTGCTTAATTTACACATCCAATATCAACAACAACCCATTTAACAGCCATTAATCCAGGACAACATGGGTGATCTGGTATCAGAAGCAAAACACTAACTCACTCACTCCCTATCTTTGTTTTTTACACAATACACATCCATGCAATAATAACTGGGAAGCAACAGACCAGTTCAGCACTTGAATGGTAAAACAGGCAACTATATTTTAATCAGACAAAAAATGTTTCTCTTATGTACACCACATTCTACTGCAGCAATATGGATTTTGAACTGCTGCCTTACTTCTACTAACACTTTTGCACAACCGAGAACTGCGGTATTTAATGCCAAAAATGATCTACCTGGCACCATCAACATCTCCCATGTCACAATAGCGAGACAGAAGCAGCTGGTACGTAATCTGTAATTGACACAATCTTGATATTCAGTCACAGAACCTGACGATCATTATCTGACTGCAACCTTTAACATCATATCTCAAAAACTAGTTATAGCCAAACTTTAATGTCTATGAAGAATCTAGCACACAGTAAAACAAGAAGCTCCGCTACAACAGAGGGACTGCGCGACACGCTATGTAAGTTGAAATCTTGTCAATTGCAATAAAATCACATTTGAAAGGTTTGCAGTAGTTATGACCTTGAAAGTGACTCAAGGTCATCAAAACTGCCTCAATTCAATAGGTCATATATCACTTCTTATTAGTGGTCTGGAGTAACAATGAATTCTATTTGGCACTGTTTCCGAGACATTACCACGTTTACAGTGTACGTGACTGGCTGTGACCGCGTGAAATCCTTCATTTGGGAAAAATGCTTGAAATTACAAGCCACATGCACTTTCCCATTCATCTGTAAACATTTCGTAGATAATAAATGCTGTATTTCACAAGGTATGTGAGATTGAAATGTTTCAAACAGCAAAAGTGACCTTCTAGGTCACTAAAGTTCACCAGTAATGGTGCCATTTGATATGCCACATACAATTTCCTATTAGTCTTCCATTGCCACTATGACATCTTGCACCATTTCCGAAGACAGTATCACTTATTTCCCAAAATTTAAAGTGGTCTCGTGACCCTGAACACATCCCTTTCAGGGGTAATATATATATATTCTTAGCTTTATAAATTCCAAAGTTATGATTGGCGAAAAAATTTTTTAAACGGGTCACATTACACTGACCAAGCCCACTAGGGGTAGATTGTCATCCCATGGCTAACTAATTGATATATTCTACCTATACACAAAATTTGGCGACTCTCGCTTCAGCTGTTCCGGAGACATGATTGCAGGCATTGAAACTGAAAAAAGGTCATGTGACCCTGATCACGCCCCTTTTGGGGGATGGCTTGTCATTATAGGCTAGACTTGATATAGTCGACTTATATAAAAAATTTGATAAGTTTCAGCCGTTTCAGAGGTATCAATCAAATTTAGATATTGTACCCTATTTTAAGAATCCGTGGTCAGCTGCCAGCTACCATTGTAAATGGCAGAGATAGCTTTCAAAAATGACCGAATTTACAACTTTGAAGGGCCCGTAAGTTTGACCTTGGACCGGGTCATACCGCATAATGTCATGCATCGCTCATTGACCTCTACCTGTAAGCCAAATGTCATTGAAATCAAATAAACCTTTTGTAGACAAATGGACGTACGGATGGACAACTGAGACCGGCTTTATTAGGTCGACGCTGCCGAAGAGTCGACCTAAAAATGGGTCATGTGACCCTCATCAAATTCCATTAAAGGGTAATTTGTCATACATATGCTGGGACTTGACATAGCGTGTTGGCTCAGCGGTAGGGCGTTGGACTTGCGATTTACAGGTCGCGGGTTCAATTCCCGGCCGGTGGCTTTCACGTAACATAGGTCAACTCAGCCTTGCATCCCTCCGGGGT
>Ga0209780_1004807_pt1 | contig 10505 bp, 5 predicted proteins | sample WorMetexBAHAMAS2_FD_187384 | JGI IMG/M metagenome (GOLD analysis project Ga0209780, IMG submission 187384) | Marine gutless worms symbiont microbial communities from Max Planck institute for Marine Microbiology, Germany - Inanidrilus exumae... | ecosystem: Host-associated > Annelida > Digestive... | reverse complement strand
TCATTCCTTGTCTGACATTGCAGCTTTTTATGGTTAAGCATTCTAGCGTAAATTTTCTTTTTATTCTCGTTTGTGTTTCCTTCATTTTTAATTTTGTTCTTTGTTTAACACATCCGTTTTAGTTGTGAAGTCACATATTTATAATTTAATTTATCAGTTGATAACCATTTATGTAGTTTCCTAATTAATTCAAACAATTAAATTAACCTTAAGTTAGTAAATTAAGAACCTTGCATAGATGTAAAAGGCAATTTTACTTTGATTGTAGACAGTATAAGTAGTTCTGACATATTGCTGTCACATTTGATGATATTGTAGGGATGCAGGCAAAGTATTGTGATAGCATGTCTGTTTTTCTGTCAATGAACACACGTCCAAATTTCATCAAATTTTCAGTACATGTTACCTGTGGCCATTGCTCACTCCTGTTGATGACGTCATGCGAATGGGCGTAATGAGAGATGATGTGTATGTTTCAAACAGTTTGCCACGTGGTGGCACCAGGGACAAAGTCTGCCGTCTCCAACTGCATCTTGTTAGGTTGACTCTTCGGAGCCGACCTAATAAAGTGTGTCTCAGATGTCCGTCCGTCCACGAATAGTTTGATTTCAATGAAATTTGGCATGTACGTGGGTAGAGGTCGATGAGTGATGCACGGCGGTATGCAGTTTGACCTGATCAAAGGTCAAGGTCACGAGCCCTTCAAAGTTGGAAATCCTTCATTTTCAAAAGCTATCTCCTTCGCCATTTACAATGGGAGCTGGCAACTGACCACTGATTCATAAACTAGGTCACAGTATCTAAATTTGTTCAAGCCGGATTTTTTATATTTGTCCTAGTTTTTTGTGTCGTGTGACTTTGAACTTGGCAGAAACGTCATTCCTGTACGGGACTAATTTCAGTTAGAACTACATTTGACAGTCGTTGGTTGCGTGTCATTTATGTTCAGATCAATTTCTTTCAAGATCACACGAAGGTGATACTGTGTCCGCTGATGGCCGCCGTCACGTACATTGATGACCAGAGAGTTGTGCGCACTTACCGACTGCCACTGATTGAAAAGTTCGGTTGCAGTAAGGAGTTGTCAAGTCGCCTCGCCTACGCACGTGCCATGTGCGAGCGCATGGCTGCATCGAGGTCTGGCAGTGGAGCAGTTCAAACGGCCACTGTCACTAGCGCCACTGCCACTGCCACTACTGCGTCGTGAATCATTGCTCCACAGCAGATTATCCTGCTCCTTGTGCTTAGGTGTTGCGTTGCTAACCAGTGTTGGCCTGTGTTAATTTCTAAAAACAAGTAAGTACCGCATGTATTGTGCAGAGTGGATGTAGTGCGAGTGGATTGTTCTGCTGGCAGGCTGAGCCGTTGTAACTCTCTCATTCTGTGTATAACTTTGTTAGCGGCCAGTAGTAGCTCGTGCCTGCGAAATGATCCTTCTTTGATTCAATGTTTGGAGAATTTCGTAGTTAAATTTGTGGTTTATTATCCAGATGTGAGTGAATAGATGAGTGGCACGTGGTTGAACTTAAACGCATTTCTGTAGATTGTCGTGACATAACTGTATTTGACTTTGACATGATGTGATACTCAATATCAGACCTCATTAGCTCACTCCACGTTTCTTCAGTTAGCTTGTCTCGTCTCATTTCACGTTCCATTGTGTTCGTCTGTCATGCACCATACTGCCGGCCGGCCACGCCGTTCAACTAACACGTAACTTCAGTTTGCTGATAAATCAACGGCAAACACTTCAGCTGCCACCATCAGTCAGAATACCGAAGAAGATGCTAATGTCTTGTAAGAAGCAGACCAGCAGATTCGGGAGGCAAAATATTTGCAACAGGATGACATAAATATGTAAAGTATTTGCTAGGCATCAACTTCTTGTGTGGACCAGCAGTGGTGAGCTAACGAGGTTTGAATGTAGTTAAGAGAGTGTCTAATAGCCTAAGTGGCAGTGTTTTTATCTCGTGGACTTGAAGGCAAATAATACGTTCTGTCCATTTGAAAATGTGTTGTATCTCTATGCTTACAAGTAATCCCTGTAAAAGACGACAGTCGTTGAAAACTGAGCCAAGAATTAAAGTTGAAAATAAGTTTTCTACCAGATTACACACATGCAAAAATGGCCGGTTGTAAAAGAGAAAGATATAAAATAGAGCCAAGAATTTCAGTACCCTTTATGCTGGAATTGGAATATGAAAGCAAAATCATTAAAAAAACTATTAGTGGATTAAAGAAATATGTTCTTGGCTGCCTCCTGGGTTGGATGGACGGAAAGTTGATACCATGTGTGGCACGGGGCCCAATTTACAAAACATCTTAGGAAAAATCGCAAGTTTAGCATCCTGATTCATAACACAGCCTGTCTCCCATCAGCCACTGCCCACCGTGGTTAAGAGCCAACTCTGCCAGAACTACGAGGCTAGGTCTATACTCTCCTTCTCCTGCTGCAGTACAGCTGCAACTGGAGCGTTAATTATACGACAGTGGAAAGGAGCAACGTTTAATACATCTGAAATTTAGAAGTACAGTACTACAGTTATGTAAATAATATTTTGATCTTATGTACAAATGGAATAGCCTATCTTAGATCTGACGACGATTTGTTTTATAATTATCTAATATACATACAGTAGGCCTATGCAGCGGTGGCGCAACAGGTAGAGCGTTGGACTTGCGATCAACAGGTCGTGGGTTCAATTCCTACACTCGGGCAAAAGCTGCGTAACAACCATAGGCAAGTTGTTCACACCTACGTGCCTCTGTCATCACGCAATATTAACTTTGTAACATGCCTAGGGGCGGCGATGCTGTGGCTGGGAAGGTAACCGCAGGCCTACACTCTACAGCCTTTAAGCCTACGTAGAATTACGTAATTTAGCTATCACTGTGAAAGTGTGATTCTTGGGCCTGCAACGATTTCTAAACAATGTCCATGATACGAATGTGAGTCACTTGACACCCCGCCGGCGCCACCCCTTCTACTTTGGCAATCTTTGATGCTGTCCTTTAGCAACATACAAGAAAACCTGTTTCTTACGTGTAGACTGCAAACTCTACTATCGTAGCTTCGAACTTAACTTGGGTATTGTCAGGTGAACCAGCACTTTACGTATCTAGGTAGAAACTCATTTTGTTGTCTTACACGTCACGCAACAGACCAGTTGCTTTACCTTGACCATTAAGTCCTTGGTAATAATGCAATCCATTGCGTCCACCTGCATCATGAGTTCAGTTAGCAAACATTGTTCATAACATTTCTTGCCATTCGTAAAACAGCACTAAATATATAGCAATATACAGTAACACTACATTCACCATAACGTGAAACACATGCTAAAAACCTATGTACATGATGATGCTGCCTTTGAAGAGAATCTTGTTAACATTTACATGCAAGAATCTTTACATAATATGCACATATACACGACCATTTATGTACAAATGGCACCAAATAACACAACAGGACACAGTAACCAACAACTGTTAACTGTAACCCTGAGATTGCACACATATATGCTGCAATTTTGAACACCTCTGGGCTATATGCACACATACAAGCAGTTTGTAACTTCAGAAAGAAGCTGGAATCACTTGCAGCAGGCCAAGTACTGCTTAGAACTGTAACCCAACATAGAGTAGTGTCAAAGCACTAAAATACTGACTTCTACAGCTACTCAACCTCACCAGTTATTGATCCTCAAGACTCCTGCTTCACTGTTTATGCCAGCACACACATACCCTTGTTAAATTTGCTGGATCAGTGTACTCGGTATTGTGGAAATGTGCTGGAATACTGTAAAACCCTTTATGTTCGCGTGCCCTTTATTTCGCAAGCTTAACAAAGCCGCAAAATTATAGGGCGTGAATATGATTACTGTACCAATGTTAATTGTCATTACTCATGTGTTGGAATCGCGCGGCTTGAATTCGCCAAAATAATTATGCATGCACAATCGCCAACTTTTAGGGCAGCCAAATTGAAGAGTTTTACAGTACACTGAAACTTTCATAAATGCGGCAGCTGCTGAGCTGTGTTGTGTTCATGTTGCACAAGATGTGCATTATTGTGGCACATTTCATTTAAACTGACATGCAATCTTTCAATATTTCCACATAGTGTCTAGCAAAATGCAAACTGGTGTACATGTGCGCTGTTCTACACAGATTATTACTGTATGACGTACCAATGCAGATGACTATGTCATCGTTTGATGGCACTAACAACTGTTTGACGGTGCACAGAACTAGATAGAAGATACACAAACAATGCTCTGCTCTCTATAAAACCTTCAGCCAGCTATTTCTGATTAAGTTCAGAGTTTAATGGCACTTTTAACACAACATAGGTTATAGTGCAAGCGCTTTATATCCAACACACTGCTTAAGTAAACAGGACACAAGTTTAGCAACAATCATCAGTAAGATGAAGAAACAATGCCACTGACAAACATCACAGTGTAGCACGCCATCAAGGCGACCAGCTATGGAGAATGGCAAAATTTGGGTATCAGGACTCAGAAACCCCGGAGCTCACTCACAATATTTGCCATCAGCCATCTTGGATCTCAAATAAATTCAAGTCGACCTAATAAAGCCAGTCTCAAACGTGCATACGTACGTAAGAGCGTACTTACGTACGTTTGAGACTGGCTTTATTAGGTCGACTCTGTCGAAGGGTCGACCTAAAAATTTATATGAATTTTTGAAGTCCAAGATGGTATTTGGCAAGATTATTCTACCATCCACGCTGAACCCATCAGCATTTGAAAATCTGAATTTTTAAAAATCCAAGATGACTAAGTCCACTATTTTTCAGCAGCCATTCAAGCAATTACAATGAAATTTGGCAGGATGATGCCCAGGTCCACTCTGAACCCCAATGGCACACAAAAATGTGAACGTATAAAATACAAGATGGCAGTCTTGTTAGAAACTTGTTAAAATTAAAAATCGCCATATCTGCACAATCGTTCAAGCTGTCACAACGAAATTTAGCATGTTGATGCTCACGCCCACTAAATTTTGAATTTATTTAAGATCCAAGATGGCTGACGGCAAATAATATAGTAGGACTCCATCCGGAACGTTTAGCCTTACCAGTAAAGTTATATGACAGTTGATGGATCTATGCTCTACAGGTATTGCTAAAATAGCCATTTATTCCATGCTACAGTCACATTTACAATGAGTTACGACTCCACATTGACTCCGCTGGTAACAGTGTGTATTAACATTCTAGGTGGAGTCTTACCACAGTGACATTTGTTATTTTAGAGCTATGACAGCTAGTTGTAGACTGGCCAGTATTTACCATTTATTTTTCTATAATACAGTTCATATGCTAACCAAAAGCAACGCACCATGTTAAAAGATCTTCTCAGTCGCCATATTAAACGAGAAACAAATGATGCATCCGCACAATACAGATAATTGTGATTGCCAAAATAAACTATGCAGAGCATATGGCATTGCTGACCATAAAACAGCAGGCAAATATCATTGTAAAAAGTGGATATTTGATAAATTCATTCATTTTAAATATTGCAAACACTCGGAGAATGCAACGGTTAGTATAATAACATAACCAACGATATGAAAATGCATACTAATTTACACAGAGCATCTGATCATGTTGACGACAAAATAGCAGGCAAATAACAGACTAAAATAACACAGGGTCATCCGTAAAGTACGTCTGCAAAAATGCGTTTTTTTTTACATCCTCCACATTGTCTGCTTTTGTCCATATTTCACATGACCTCGCTTCCCCTACTCTGTGGAGATGTGCAGCTCCTTAGATATGAGCCAATGCTACCTAACAAATTCCATGCAAATCAAGCTAGCAGCTACTGTCACCTCATCTCTAGCAGCTGTCCTCAAAGCCTAGTGGCCAGTGCGATGAAACTGATACAAGCGTGCAGTGACTGGACTCGCCGTGCAGCCACTAGGCGTGACATAATCATGCTGATAGGGTGCATTAGTACAGAGACATCAAATGCAGGCATCTTTAATTAACAAAATCAGAAGCTGGCGGCCATACTATGAATGTGGACGTCTGCACACAATCAAACCATAGCTCCACTTGTCCGCATTTCACTTAACCCTCCCTACCCCTTCTGAGCAAATGTCCTTTATGGATGACACCACATATGGATTTTTGATAAATTCATTCATTTTAAATCTGCAAACACTCAGAGAATACAGCAATTAGTACAATAACATAACTAATGATATGAAAATGCATACCCTCTCCCAGAAAATTCCTGATTACACCCCCCCCACCAGACGTGATGTCTGAGGTTCATAACAATGCTTCCCATCAGCAACTTTGCTGCATATGCAGCGCATACGATGCTAAATTATGATTTTCACTCTAACTGTTCGTGGCATCTGTTCACCAAGTTTAAAATCAGATACTGTATATAATTTGTCACAGTCAAGTCCTCGAGACCTCGACCCGTTACTTGACCACAAGACTACATCTCACACTACATTTGGAATATGAATTTTCTACGAGTTTCTTCCCAACTCAAGGGGACGTTAAACTCCAACTAACTAACTTCCCAACTCATCAAACAAGAACATGCTTCACAGACAAGCTCGTTCTTCTCATCCCTCATGGTAACTCAGATGGTGGCATGGCACAATGGTAGAACGTCGGTCTTTGGCTGGCGAACTTTCCCTGTCCTATGCTCGACCTGCAGCAGATGGGTGACCACGTATGTGGGTAAACCGTCCGCTACAGGTCAGCCAACTAGGAGCGGTGGTGTGTTTGCTAGCTGCATGCCGCGGGTCCAATTGTACGTTAATTCGTGCAACGGATGGCTGCAATTTGCGCTACAGCGCCATTGGCTCTTGCCAATCAACTGTCACTTCCAAGTTTGTAAAGCGCGGCTGGTCACGATGATTTACTGTGTAAGTAGCGTTCTATAAGGATCCGACCTTTACCTTTTAACTATTTATAATACTCTAAAATCCACATGCAAACTATCTTTTATTTATAGCCTTAAGTAGGGCCGGGCCTAGTACTACTTCCAGTTCACATGTCACAGGCCCAATGCAACTGTTCTGTTCCACATACTTGCACAATGCACAGTTGCTACACGCATGTATAACGGATCTCTTATAACCTGCACACACACTGAGAAAATGCAGCTTACAGCTTGAACATCAGGTGTCACGATTTAGAGCCGAAGTTGTGTCAAAATTCAGTTCATGTAACATCAGAATGACTGGTCACACTACTGCATGCTTCACAGCTGATGCTGGTCCACAACAATGGCACTCTGCTTCTTATTATTTCAGATGACTAGGGCTCACAGTTTTCTATGAAAATTTTGCCGATTCTGTATGTCAGTTTGCGACCTTGTGCATCATACCGCAGGAAAATCGTCAAAATTCAACTAACAGGAACAATGGTAAGGATTGTCATACTGTACACACAGCCACTGTAACAACTGCAAACATAAATCCAACCCTAAGCTAACATTACTGACCCGGCCGGGACAGTTTTTAGGCTCAGCTCAAAATTCAGCAGTCTGGACAACTGTGAGCCCTACAGATGACCGACATACCACGGAAGGACAACGTTCTCAGAAAATAACTCCCAATGAATGGAAACTACACCAGCAATAAATTAGTAGCTGCAGCAGCTGCATCAATGTAAGTCGTTTGCTGAAAATAGAAAACCTGATTAAATAATGCCACAGTCAACTGTCAACAAGTGTCGCACAGTCGTCATCCAATGGCGGGTTGGCTGATGACGATCACGTCCGAACTGTTATCAACAGGACGCCCAGATGTGATTGCAATGGTCGCTGTAAACACAATCCGTCATCAAAAGAACCGTGTCAATAACAAATTCCGTTAAATGTCATAATCAAGCTGCTTTGTTGAGAAATTATGGCAATTAGCAACCATTCTATCATCTAACTCCTCACTCATTTGCTATGACGCTGCATCCAGCCTGTAAAAATGCCATTTATCTTCTGAAACTACTCTTTTAGAACAACTAGCAGACCAAAATCAAAGTGGAACTAGCAGACAAAGATTCAACTGCACAGTGTGTGTGTGTAGTGGCGTGTGACTCTGCAACCTCATGACAAAACAAATGTGCCTCGTGATTGTGATTTTTTGTAGGTGTTGAATGACAGCATAAATTAGTTAGCTGAAGTTTAAGTTTCGGCACAAATACGGCAAAAGGAGGCCAGTGATATATTAACCTCAACCCTGGCCACCAGCAAAAAAGGGAAAGGGATCGAGAGGCTCATTTAGAAAACTAGAGTCCCTGGGCTACTTGCAGAGTAGGCTGGACCCCTGCCCACAAAGAACCAACGAACGATCAAACAAATGCATATCATACGGACATACATTGACCGGTATAATGGCACATGCATTCATCAGTCAGTGCAGCCAGTGTGAAATGTTAATAGATGTGAGTGTGTTTACATCACCTTGTGAGTGATAGGAGCGACAAGTCGTGTTGGCAGAAGACATGAGCAGGGCTGTGCTACGAGCAGTCTGTGAGTCTGTGTTCTTCCTCGCACGGCTGGCAGCAGTCTTGGCCGCGAGCTGACTGCCACTAAATGACATCGCCGTCGACATGAGCTCGTCCGTCTCCGTCAAGTCATCCCACAAGCCATTCTGCACGCCACACAACAATGCATCTGTCCACTTCATGCAAGACAACTGTAACCAGTACTGCAATCTAACTGGAGTTCCACAGCTCCACCTTTTCCATATAAAACGGGTTATCTAGCCTGTGCATGCCACATAATTTCCCATACAATAGTCACGTGTATAAGGTTAAGACACGTAAGGAAACTGACACATCTCTAAGATCTGATAACTTCAACACTGTGCTAACAATTTTTATTCTGAAAGATAAACGATAATGTACACATAATCCAGTATCCATGCCACCAAAAATTGGAATGGACTTGAATATTAGTATCAGTACATAGTCAGTACAATGACATTCACCACATCAAATTTAAGAAACACTGCAGTGAGTCAATATTGTAAATACATTAACTGCACACTGTGCTGGTTGCCTCCGCAGTCAGCCAACTGGTGGATGGGTCCAGTGGGTGAATTTCCACACTAAAGATAGTTTCCTTCAGTAATTTCACTCTCTTGGTTACGTGACAGCATGTAAGAAACTTACTCCAACCAACCTGAAAGGTTCTCTTCTGCCAGTCAACAACCAGGCCAATCTGGAGTAACACCAGAGAAGAATGAAGGCTGTAATAAGTATGTGCTCATTTCAACAGAGCACTGTACAAGCTCACTTGACGTCAACACATTGGGTCACCTTATCTTTCGCTATGACCAGTCTAAGACTTTAGTTTAAGATCAAATGTTCAGTCATTTCAGTCAAATTAATGCAAAATATAAAGTGCTGCTAGACTAAACACTTGTACTAAACAAAGTTTGGTCTAAAACCAAACTTAATCTTGGCAATCTGGTCTCAAACAAAATGACCATAATGCATTTAGGTAGGTAATTATCACTAAACCCGTATAGAGTTAGAACTTGTTCTTAAACCAGACCACTTTCTCTATTGCTTAAACAGATACATCAATGACGATGTCAAACCTTGCGGACCAAAAACACTCAACAATAAAATAACAGCTTCCAAACAAATGAACCAGTCAGTCACGTCACTGAAAGTGTAAAGAGCCTATATCTGCATTAGTCAGTGAGATGGGACATTCGGTCTGAAATGAGGTCTAAGACCAAGGTCTTAAGACTTTGGTCTTAGACCAAAGTCTAACCTGAACTTGGTCTAAAACCATGTTTTAGCCATTCAGATTAAAATTTGGTGTTAGCACTAAAGTTTTAGCCTTTGATCTTAGCAAAAGATAAAGTGATGCATTGTAATCATCATCGGAAAAATTGCACAACGGCTACAGATCACATTCAGTCGAATTAACACCACAGCAAAATTGTACCTGAACAGCAAGGCCTGCAAGCATTGGATCAGATGAGAAACTATCTTCTAGCATGGTGAAATACTCCGACTCCGAGGCCGTTGTTGTACGACTGGGCTGCTCAGAATCACGACAAATCTACCAACACAAACAACTCTCATCAATCAGACCTGACAGAATGTGTCAGTACGACACAGTACACTCCACGGCATGTTCTCAAAACTTCAGTCATTTCTGTCAGTTGCTCGTGGATGACTTCATCAGCTCTGAACGTTGGTCTTTGACCGGCGAACTTTCCCTTTCCCACGCTCGACCTGCAGCTGACGGGTGACCTTTGGTATATATTTACTGACTTATGTGGGTAAGACGTCCGCTATAGGTCAGCCAACTCAGTCTTTCAGCCTTTCAGGGTCGACAAATTGAGCTACTTTATCGGATGTGTGCCGGTCGCGCAATCTGGTGAATGTTCACAAGGTTAAGCCGGTGCAGTTATCAACCATTGTGCGCCATAATGTGGCAGCAATTTAGCCGTGCTTAACCCTTCTGTATATAGTTTCTGTTGTGTCC
>Ga0209780_1004805_pt1 | contig 10507 bp, 7 predicted proteins | sample WorMetexBAHAMAS2_FD_187384 | JGI IMG/M metagenome (GOLD analysis project Ga0209780, IMG submission 187384) | Marine gutless worms symbiont microbial communities from Max Planck institute for Marine Microbiology, Germany - Inanidrilus exumae... | ecosystem: Host-associated > Annelida > Digestive... | reverse complement strand
CATTTACCCCTTCCCTTTCCCCTTCCCCTTACAAGTAGGCACACCTAAATCCAGCTCGGGGGTCTGGGGGAGCGATGTAAGCTCCCCCAGCGGGGTCTGGGGCAGAGCCCCAGCCGACATCGAATTTGGTGCATTGTAGCTGTAAAATATGACATCTGGTATCAGCAATTTCAATACCTTTGCTGCGAATCAACTGTAAGGCGGCCATGATACTTTTGTTAGTGTAGTAACCAGTGCCGGTGCATACGGTACCGGCATACTTTCAGCCGTGACAGAAGTGTCGGTACTGTCTCAAGCTTTTCTCAGAAGTGCCAGTATGCAGTACCGGCGGCGCGGCGTGTACCGGCACACTTTAAGCCTTGGCTATCATCGACACTCGCTGCTTTCCTAACATCTAGCTCACCCATCGCAGAGGCACCGCGCGACGCACTATAGCAGTTGAAATCTTGTCAACTGCTGCACAGCTGTACGAAAAAATACACCTGGAAAGGCTTGTAGTAGATGAATGACCTTGAAGGTCACTCAAGGTCGTCTGAATTGCCGCTGTTTGACAGGCCACATATTAGTAGTAACAACGACTCCGTCTTGCACCGTTCCCGAAATATCGCCACATTAACAGTAACCGTGACTGGCTGTGACCTTGACAAGTCCCTCATTTTCGAAACGACGGTTGAAATTGCAGGCGGCGTGTCGCGCGTGCTTTCAAACACGTGTTAACATGCAACGTACTACGTTACCCAAGGCATTGGAGTCAGAAAGGGTTCAGATTGCAAATGTGACCTTCAATGTCATTCAGTGTCATTAGTGTAGTGACGTTCATACGACTTCTTATTAGTATTCCACTGCAATACGTCCCACACCAGAAGTCTTGGCGAAGTTGCAATGGGATCACCCCAGTGTGGGCGCCAAAGGCATCGACTTGCAACAATATCTTCCTATATGTCTCAGAAACAGCATACAAAACATAGATGCAGTATAACTATGGGACACTAATAGCAAGTCACTTTCAACTTCTAAGTACAAAACGCACTTCTGAGTACAAAACGCAATCTTCTGAAGGTGAAACTGTGTATATAGTACGGGTAACCTGTAGCTATTCTTCCGGTCGTCCTACCCATACTGCAAACTGCGATACGGGTATCCCACCAACATAGAGTAATTAAATTTTGATCTTTTATTTTTATTTCAGGTGCGTTCAGCAGTGTGGATGCGTTTTCAAATATCGTTTAATTTATGTGGACATACATATAAACCACGAATTCACAGAATTTACCATAGGTTGATAGGTAATCACAGGGAATTCCACATCAAATTTATAAGCTTTCGTTAGGGTGATGGTTAGGGTTAGTTTTATGATTAGTTTTAGGGTTAGGATACCTACCCTATTGCAGTGTGGGTACGGGTAGTATGACCGTATATACCGCCAACCGACAGGAAGAACGGCTAGGGTTACCCACACTGTATGGGTTAGGGTTAGGGTTGGGGCTAGGGTTACCCATACACAAGGCACAGAATTGAACAATTTTCTGGTGATGGAGCAATCCCCCCCCAGACCACACCCCTGTTGGGGAGGGAACACTTTTGAAATCTGTATTTCGGAAGATATAGCACGTATTGGATAGGATTTGCTTGCAGACGAGTAGCAGATCATACGTGGTTATACCGCACGTGGTTATACTTTTAACGTTCATATATCAGTAGAAGACTGCTTAGGTCGTGTGCCGTCAGTCGCAGTGAACAACTGATAATGTCTGGAAAACCATCCAACACGTTGTTACTACAGGTTGCTAATAGGACACCTAGCAAATTGTGCCATTCCAGTGACCTTCAATGACCTTCACCTGATGTATACTCTTCTCATACAGGCGTCTGGCACTTGTCTACTGCCGCTCATGTTTCTATGATACTGTTGCAGAAAACTCAAGGTGTTGGCGTCGGAATTTCTCATCACGTCGACAGGTAAAGGCAGCATTAGCAAGCTGACGATACCTGGACACCTGTACTCGACGCTGCTTGCCGAGGCGGCAAGGTAAGTCTCTTCACCAACAAACTAATATCAGCCGAGTCCTTTTTTGCTTTTATTTAAGCTCTTTTAACAACAGTTACTCGTTTTTAATGCATCGTGAACAATGTGCTACAAATTTCTTCTTCTTCTGAAATTTGATGTGGATACGTGTTTTCTGGAAATGCAGTTCAAAGTGTAGCCACAATCATTATTCACCTCTTTTTAATACACTAGTTACATTTTGTACACTTTATATGCAAAATATAGTACATTTTTGGGCATTCAAATTTTTGTTGGAAATTGTGCTTCAACGATCCACAATGGCTTTCTGTGGAGGACGTTTATGTAAGTAAGTAAGTAAGTGTATAGCAGTTCGCAGAAACTGCCACACCGCTACGGGAAACTCACATGCCATATGGGATCACACAGTGCTACCTGCCACACCACTACGGGAAACTCACATGCCATATGGGATCACACAGTGCTACCTGCCACCCAACAGACGTGAGAATCCCGCCTTTACCCCGAGTCAAAGCAGGTACTCGATTTAGCGACCCCGAAGGGATGCAAGGCTGAGTTGACCTTTGTTACGTGAAAGCGGACCGGCCGGGATTGAACCTGCGACCTGTAAGTCGCAAGTCCAACGCCCTATCAAGTGAGCCTGTTAATCAAAGAATGCAAACCGAACGGAATCCATCAGTTCCGATTGTGTTCGTCAGTTTCTCTCTGTGTTGTGTAGCTACAGCCTACTCTCGCCTGTCCGTGGTATATACGAATATTGTGGAAAATAAATACTCATACTAATGACAGACAGTGCAGGATGTTATCGTGTCATACGTCGTTCAATTACGTCTTTGCCGCGCGACAAGTCGTTATGTTTTGAAGTTGTCCGTCCGTCCGTTCGTTCACTCAGTCGTCCAGACCACGATATCTCGGGAACGGCTTGAGCAATCTCGATGAAACTTACACGAACCCCTACTGATGACCTGGTTAGATTCTGGACACCAGAGGTCTTACAGTTTAGAATGATGCAGGTTGAGGAACGAGGAGAGCATTGTTCACCTGGTGTCTCACAGTTTTGAATGGTACGTGTGATGTAGGTTGAGGAACGAGGAGAGCATTGTTCACCTGGTGTCTCACAGTTTTGAATGGTGCGTGTGATGTAGGTTGAGGAACGAGGAGAGCATTGTTCACCTGGTGTCTCACAGTTTTGAATGGTGCGTGTGATGTAGGTTGAGGAACGAGGAGATCATTGTTCACCTGGTGTCTCACAGTTTTGAATGGTGCGTGTGATGTAGGTTGAGGAACGAGGAGAGCATTGTTCACCTGGTTTCGACGTGGCCGTTCCCGGTGCTCAACTTGAACGACATCGAGATTCCAGTCGGCGACTACTTGGCCCGTGAAACTCCGCGCAGTCAGTGCGTCGCCGACCTCGTCATCAAGGGACTTTTCTACCGCAAAGTGAAATTCTGTCGACTGCAGATGCTCGTACTGCCGAAAGACACCCGCGAAGGTGCGTTCAACGTTAAACATGTCTACATGTTGTATGTGCGCCATCGTCACTGGCAGGGTCACTGTTCAGCGTCACGTGACCTCGTTACATTATGGCAATAACTGATAATATCTCGGAAACGGTGCAAGAAAGAGCTATTGTTATTGCAGACTACTAATGTACAAGGTCATTCACCGACTGCAATGCTTTCAAATGTGATTGTTCATAAGCTCTGCAGCAGTCGACAACATTTCAAATGACACGTTCATCGCGCGGTCTCTCTGCGATAGCTGAGCTCGTTTGTTTGTCCGTGTACTAGCGCGTATCGAGTTCAATGGCTGTTTGCACTTTGTGCGTTTGCATTGTGTCTGTATGTCTGTCTGTGCGCACTGTCCAAATGTCACGATATGTTCTCATGTTACGTGTGACTGGACCCTAGCTCGGTCCTCCTCTGACCACATGCATTGTGTACTTCGATCCGACGTCATGTTTTCACATAGGCTAATGGTGTCAAAGACGCCGTCGAGTTCGCCAGAGAGCAGCACTGAGGCCAAGTTGCTATGAACAGTAGCTGCAGTTGGTCAGTCTGCATGTGTTACAGGCGTTCGTATTCTTGGTCACTTTGCACGAATTCCTTTCCACTTCTGCTCGCGGCTTCCAAACATCAAAATTCCGCAGTTACTTGCCGCCGGAAAACTCAAAGGTTGGCAGACGTTGATGATAGATCATGTTTGTAGTTAGCTTAGATGAACGCTTATCGTTGTATTGTTACACTGTCTTTCGGACGATGTTAAATAAGTAAAACTTTCTTATGTACAACAGTTAATTTATATTACCGTGTCCTAGAAGCACTTTTGCTTATGCCACGTTAATCTCTACGTTCTAGTAATAATAATTACAGTCAACAGAACAACTGAAATTTTTATATACATCTGAACTAAAGGCCTGTCCACACTAGCACGTTGAATGCTACGAAGTCGACGGTTGCTTCAAGACCAGTTGTTGTCTTGTAGCACAGCGCTGTGCAAAATGCAAATGTTACTACGGTACATCACGTGATAACATCAACACGTCATGTCATGACGCAGGAAGTGACGTCATTCTGTAACGGGAAAGAGACGTGGCTACTCTTGATGACCAGTTGAAGCTGAATTTATCACCAGCAGTAGCTGTTGCTATTGCTTTTGCTATAAAAAGCGTCGAAAGTGACTTGATGTGCGGTCGTGTTGGGTGAACTTATTTGTCGTTGGTTTGGTGAGTTCTGAAGGACATCGTGCAAGTCAGAATGAGTGGTTCTAGCAGAACGTTTGTCGAATGAATAATGCCGAATACCAACAACTTCTCATTGTCGTCAGCTCCGTTCATTACGTGTCGGCTTTATAGCCGCCGGCGTGTGGTAGGGCGTTCAGTCGCGTCTGTCTGTCTGTTTGTCTGTTTCTCCGCGCTGTAAAAGGAAAACGGCTCGAGCTATCAGGACCGACCAAAGTCGGTAGACATATACTCCATTGCAGGACCTCGGCATGCACTGACCCTGAGGTGAAAAGGTCAAAGATCAAAACGTTTGATGTCCCACGGACGGACCACCTGGAATCTTCCAAATGTTATTGACGTTATTGTCACTGAGTCATCAGTGAGTGTGTGGTGGTTGTCAGAGGCCGTCAAGTACGTTCAAGAGGTTCCAGCCGTCAATTTTCGACGCGAAATTAACTTCTACGCATACATGAGAGGTAACAAAGCCGTGTTACTTTAGTACCATTCTATATTCGTTATGCACGTAAAACTAAAGATGAAATCCTGGCGCTCTGTCCTACACCGCTGAAAACTGATCTTCTGCAATGTCGAATAGGATGTATATGAAACTGGTATACTGCATTCCCTTGTCACATATCGGTTATGGTTAGGGTTAAACAGGTCGAAATTGTTGGCACTTATAGAAAAAGACTAAAAACTGAACTGTTTTTATACACATAGGTTGACAATGACACAATTTCTTTGTTCCTCTCTATGCCAGCTGTTTTGACCGCCATGATGTAGGGGAAGGAGATATAAACATTTTGTAGCAGTTACAGTCGATCGCCGATCTGGCGCTAGCAATAAGCTTTTCTTAAGCCGGCCGATTCAATTTTATTATCGCCCAACGCTATGCTAGAGCGGTAGATGCTGTGGTCGTGTGTCTGTCCGTCCGTCTGTCCGTCCGTCCTTCACAGCCAGTATTGTACCAAAACGGCTAAACGTGGGATCACGCGAACAACGCCATGCGATAGCCGAGGGACTCTAGTTTTCTGAAGCCAAAGTTCTCGGCGAAATTCCAAATTGTCATCTCCAGCGGGGCACCAGACAGAGGTGGGGTAGGTTAAAAGCGACGATTTTAGACTAATATCTCCGTATGTCTCACAAATGGTGCAAGATATGGACATGGTTACTATGGAACGCTAATAGGAATTCTTATGTCCTCTATCGAATGGTGCTATTTCCAGTGACCTTGAGTGACCCTAACAACTCCAAACCACCCCATTTTCGACATTTTGTATCGCCTTTCATATCTGGTATGTAGGTTGACGGTAGCAAGTGCTAGCCCATGGATGGCAAACCGTCCCTGAAAGTGGCGTGGTTAGGTCAAACGTGACAAATCTTCACAGGGTACGACGTCATGCCCTGCAACATGGAGATCGTATGGTGACCATAGATTGCTGTGACGTCACTTCAACCTATTTATAGCGACTCACAAAGCGCCAGTGACTGGCTCGGTACTCACGTCGCTAGAGTGATTTACTGGTTGATTGACGTGTCTCACTTCACTGCTGCTGTCTCGTCATGCTGTGTCATCATCTACGTTACACATCGTTGTCTGTGTGTCGCTGAGTCGTTCCGTCTGTCTGTCTGTCTGTCTGTCTGTCTCTCACTCACTTCATCTCCGATCGTCAGCTTGTCTTACAGTCCATCACGCTCTTAGGGCCGTAAATTAATCTCCCGTTAACGTCAATGGAAGATTAACTCCCATTAATTAATGAGAATTAAGCTCCCATTGACGTTAATGGAAGATTAGTTTTCGGCGGAGTAACGTCCGCCTTTTCCACATATCTTTCCCTGCATCACCACGTCACAGTGTCACCGTCACGTCTTTCTTCACGTACGACGTACCTCGTCTCGGACCATATCTTCACGACCGGACGATGTTGACTGTTAGTTCTGTATTTTGTCAGTGTTGTGTATCCATGCAGTATTCCCGTCAACTGTGAGTACGTCGTGTCGTACCGCATCGTACCGTGTCGTACCGTGATGTTGTTGACCGGTGGCAGGCAGTTCCAAGGTGACAATCTCGGCTCCGGCTGCTGTCATTCACTGGTTCGGTCGTAAGGCGAACATCGCTGACGTACACGCCGGACTGGTGCTTCAGAGGCACGCTCCATTCGTCTTTCACTTCGACAACATCGCAATTATCAACCCACCCGACTCAAAGGCCATCTCCACGTTGCTCGACCTCATCATCAGTCCCGAGGTACATCGCGGCGTCAGCTGCATCAACACTCGTCTAGTACGCGACACGTGCGTGCGACGCACTATTTCATTGTCGCTGAGAAACTTTTCTTCACAGAAATTATCTAACCGGAAATGCTCCGATTGCGTCTACCGATGCAGTATAGCAAAGGTGTGCAGTAAGTAAAGACCTAAACATTTGAAAGGTAAAAATGCCGGCCCTCTAGAAAAGAATGCCGTTTAATTTACTTACTTAATTGCTCGATGACAATAACTGCGTCACACTATATGTCCGTTGCCAACTTACTGAAGCAGTTTATAAACCACTTGAAATCAACACACATTACAACTAGGATAGTTAGAGATCGCATACATTTAAGTAACTTCATGAAGTCAAACGTAATTAATGGACTGCTTAAATTAACACAAAGATTCGACTCCCATAATATTTTTAAACTCTTTTAAATGAATAAATTTCTGCAAATTGCAATCTGACACCGTGGCTTATGATACAATTATAACCAGTAATTACAGGACTGAATGCAAAGAATTGTTAGCATCTAAATATGTCAGGCCAAAAACCAAATTAAAACGTTATATTATATCATTCCTGATGCAATCAACGTAGCTAGCTATATGCTGTATTATCTTGACAAGCCGGTCGGTCGTCATAGACCTATGTTAAATTCTTCATAAGCAGTACTTCACGTGATAAACCAGCTTTACACTTACATTAGGCTTGTATGTGTACTTTTATGCACAGCAATGAAACTAGAAGGCTGTATTGTCTTGCATGAACACAATACAGTATTCGCCTGAAGCGATCCGCTATACGCAACAGGTGTTTCCCTGGGCCCACCCGAGTCGTCGACGCAAACGACATCTCGATCGCTACAGCTGTTTTTGCAGGGCTCACTAGGTGACAGACCGACAGACAGACTGACAGACCACGCTACTCGGTCGGTAACAATAGGCGGAGCGCACAGTGGAGAAGCCAAATTCTGTTATTGTCTACGGCTACAGCAAGTATTTATTGGAGCAGTCGACTCAAATACACAATGCCTGCCTTTCCTTCGTAAGCGTTCACCAGATGGCGCCACTCGTAACTAAGGTAGGAGACATCCAATTGCACCTTACTACTACTCATCTATCGACCCCGAAGGGATGAAAAGCTGAGTTGGCCTGGTTGGTTGACTTATAGCGGACGGTTTACCCACATACGTGGTCACCCGTCAGCTACAGGTCTCGCGCAGGACAGGGAAAGTTCGCCGGCCAAGGACCGACGTTCTACCGCTGTGCCACGAAACCAACTGCGATGTAGTCTAATAATAACCAGATGGCCGTATTGTGTGGAATGTCCACAATACAGTATTCGGCTTGAAGTTTTGGCTATATCTAGTACATGGTTCCTTGGGCCCAACCGAGTCCTCAACGCAAACGGCATCTTGATCGCTTCAGCCGTTTTTGCAGAGCTCAGTAGTGTGACAGACCGACAGACCATGCTATGCTGTCAGTAAAAAGTAACAATAGGCCGCAACTACGTACGTAGTACTGCGCGATGCGGTCTAATAATAAGTAATAATAATTGTAGGCTTTGTAGCATATCTAGTTAGACTGGTTTCCATGCTTTTATCATCAAACGGAACAAGGCAATCGTAGAAGGCAGACTTGGCTCGCGATGTGGAATTGCATCCTTAACCAGTGTGTATTTTAAGGACGTTTTGGACTCCACAACACTCCCGTCCCTCCCCTCCCTTTCCTTCCACTCGCATCTCAGTGGAATGTTCTTTTAAAACACGTTATAAGAGGCGACATCTAGCGAATGAACGAGTGACTGTCAATTACGGGGCTAGTGTGAGAAATGTTCGAGAGATGTCGCTCCGTGTCGTATAGAACGAGGTACACACGAGCAGGACGATGCAGGGAGATTATTGTGATAGACTTTGTGATGTTGCAGACGGTGAAGAAGCTGATGATAAAGAACAAGCGGGTCTTTCAGCCGGATCACATCAGCTACATGGTATCAAGCATGTCGGTGACACTCAAGCGCTTCACCGGCCTGCACGGCTTCTTCACCAAGCTCAGCTCACTCGTCGGCTACGGACCTCAGAACTTCGAGCTGTCTGATGAGGACCGACAGTCGATCGGCGAGGTGTTCGGCGCCTGGCCTCACCTCGCCAGACTCAACTACAACGATCAACCAATCGATCTGCCCGGCTCTTTCCACGCCATGTTCACGCCAATCGTCGGCTATCTGACCAAACTCAGCCTTGTCCGAGCCTCGGTTTGTTCACAACTAACAATTAAAAATCCTTTTTAATGCCGAACTATCCATTTCCTATGACCTTGAGTTTTCCAAACGCTACTCCATTTTTTGTAAATGTAGGGTCGCGCTTCTTGTCTCTGTAGAACGTGACGCGGGTGAACGATATGGATTTCAAATTTGGTATGTACATGTAGGTGCATGGTACTAGCTATGGATCACAAAAACAAACCACCTGGTCAGAGACACCAGATTAAGTTGGAAAGTTAGTTTAGGCAAAAGGGTATGTGGGGCCCAAAAACTGAAAATGTTACACAATTTCGGAATATAAATTTTGCAGTTGTGAACGAGATTTCAACTGACAGAGAGCGTCGCGCGGTCCCTCTGCGACAGCTGGTATTTTGTGAGTTGTGGGTGGTGTGTAGTTGAAAGTGCTTAAGTGCCGTGTGTTCTGTCTGTCAGTTGACGGCAGATGACATCCAGTTGATCGCAGACTCAAAGCACGTGGACTCGCTGCAGTTGCTGCGTCTCGACTACAATGACCTCAATGTAGCCATTGAGCCACTGCTGCTGATGTTGTCCAGATTGGCAGCCATTCAAACACTGCGCTTGCAGGCTTGCCGTGTCAAGTACCGCAACTGCCTGCGATGTGCCGAGACCCTGGCACATTCACGTACCCTGCGCACCTGGAACTTCCTCGACAACGTCATGTACAAGGTCAGTGACACACGCTTAGATTTATTCGTTTTCAAAATCACACCCATCGTCGACCTTTTTGGATTTCAAATAAGTTCAACATTTCATTTGCCGATGGCGTTCACAATCGGCCTTTGTGCCGCTCTGCCACATTTCGTTGTGATAACTTAAACCGTTTCAGAGATATGACCACTTTTTATTGGTTTCAACTTTTTAAATTAACCACCATCCGCCATCTTGGATTTTAGGAAAAAAATTCAAGTGTCAGTGGGGTTGGAGTGGCCCTGAGCGTGATCATACCAAATTTTGTTGCAATAGTTTTGTGTATGCAGAGAAATTGCATTTTATTATTTTAAATTTTAAATAATGTCCGTCGGCCATCTTGGATTTTTAAAATCAGATTTTCAAGTGTCATGGAGTTCAGAGTGGACCATAACGTCATCTTGCCAACTTTCGTTGTGATCAGGGCTTAAAGTGTGCCGGTACACGCCGCGCCTGTACTGCGTACTGGCACTTCTGAGAAAAGCTTGAGACAGTACCGGCACTTCTGTCACGGCTGAAAGTATGCCGGTAC
>Ga0209780_1004804_pt1 | contig 10509 bp, 5 predicted proteins | sample WorMetexBAHAMAS2_FD_187384 | JGI IMG/M metagenome (GOLD analysis project Ga0209780, IMG submission 187384) | Marine gutless worms symbiont microbial communities from Max Planck institute for Marine Microbiology, Germany - Inanidrilus exumae... | ecosystem: Host-associated > Annelida > Digestive... | reverse complement strand
GTCCCATACGGGGCTAATTTATATATCAGATAAATAGTATATTGCATTCTTACAGGTTTGGCTACAGCGTCGTAGCTGAAGGAAACGTCAGTCGATATAATAGATAGCCGGTGAGCGCCAGTTCATATCAATATTTAATTATTCGGCTCGAAGCCAAGCTAGACTTCAGCCGAATATTGAATTCATTTTACGGCGCGTTTTGGCGGTGTTCGCGCATTCGGCTATATCTCCGCCGAAAGTGAACCGATTTGGCTGAAATCTGGAGAACTCTGAGTACATTGTAGGGGCTGACCATGGCAGATTTTGGACGTGATCCGCGCAGTAGCGACAGTTTGAGAGGACAGCGAATTTTTTGTCCGGTAAATAACACACGTTTGCACCGATTTCTCGTCGGCCATATCATGAAATTTGAACTGAACACGTCGATCGTTGCGGCGGTGAAAACTTTCGGAACAAAATTTTGAAAATTTTACCGCAAGGGGTCGTTTTTCCAAAAAACGCAAAAATTTCGCTAAAAATTGTAACGTATTGCGAATTCAGGCCGCCATAACTCCGCAATGATTACAGATCGCCGGAAATTCACTACGGGATGTTTAATTCCATTTTACCGTTAAAATCAATTGAAATTCATTCCCTGGGCTATGCGCTCCGTACAAGAACGGTACTCCCAAATTTATCGGACCCGTCCGATGCCGGTGACGTACGGCAACTATGGTATATCGATACATTCGTAATCACCCGATGGCGCCATGAGCTACATACCGCACATTACACGGCGGGCTATTATTTAATTTACAATTCCGGAGAATAACTGCACAAAAAAATAATTTGTTTACTGATAATTTGTAACATTGAAATATTTCCGTCATCTCATTGTGTGTTTTAGTTTTATGGAACTTTTGCGTAAGTCTACAGTCACCTTTAATTTTTCGGACACGTCGTATGCGCTAATATGAAAACTATCGATACAGATGGCGCCATGAACTACATACCGCACATTACACGCAGGTGCTATTATTATTATTACATTTACAATTCCGGAGAATAACTGCGCAAAAAAATAACTTTCTTTACTGGTAATTTGTAACATCCAAAAATTTCCGTCATTTCATCGTGTGCCTTAGTTTTATGGAACTATTGCGTCTACAGTCATCTTTGCATAAGCCATTCTTCGGATGTTTATAACGATGGTTTACGGTGATGCATGGACGTAGGAAAGCGAAGTTAATTTAGCATTAAGTGACTTATGTTAAGGAAGTATATAGGAGGTGCGATTCCACACCACAGTCACCGCTGACGAAGCGAAGTCTGCTGTCTACGATTGCTTTGTTCCGTTCGATGATAAAAGCATGGAAACATATCTAAGAGTCTAGATATGCTACAATTATTAATAAACCACATCACGGAACTAGGCTATGCACGTAGTTGCTGCATATTATTACCGACCGTTTGCGTTGAAGACTCGGGTGGGCCCAAGGAACCACTTATTAGATTTAGCCGAGCGCTTCGAGCCGAATACTGTATTGTGAGCATTCCACATAGTACAAACCATTTAGTCGTATGAATCAAGTTGTTTTACTGCCAGGAACTCGAAGACCGTAAATTACGTACATTTGTTGAAAGCAGCACGGAACTCATTGACTGAACTCAATTTGCCACGCGAACTGACGACAACCAGGGTACCAAACTGACTTGATATATAGGCTATATAGCCACTTTCTGACGTCCGTTGTATGGTTAGGATTTTGTTGGAGATGCAAACTGTTCTTTTTACTAGACTTGTATAGTTGACAGTTAACAGTCTGTACCTTATCAATGCCGCCATTAACGGTAAAATGCTTGATGCTTACACTAGGATATGCGTTGAGTTAACGCTAATAATGAGTGGACAGTGAACGTACTCAGTCTGAAACGTTATTCTTTCAAAATTTGCAGATGACCTTTTGCAAAATTTACGAAACATCTGGCGTTTTTGTCCAAAAAAACTCCGCGAAATTTGAAATAAGATGAGCTCTAACATTGGCCCTAGCATCATGACATGAACTTTATTTTCATCTCAATAGCCTAACGGTTCTTTAAAATTTCATTCGTTTTATTTTGTAACCATTCAGTGAGTGAAAAAACTAGAAGCAGCATTGTAAACGGCATTGCTTCTCGGTAATCGTTAATTAGTGACTCGGGTGGAGCGCTGAGACCGCATTGTTTGACTGATCATATATTAGACCACCCGTACGTGCGAACTGGACTAAATACCGACAGGAACCGTCCGGCACATTCGCCGCTGCCTGCTCTGTAACGTCAGCCTCCAGCCGTTCGACGACCGCGTATGAATAAATGACACATTCGGCGAGAATCGCTAATTCGTTTTTACGCGCCGCCGGCCGCTGTCACTTTCGCAGCTCGTTCGTTATTCGCCGCTGTTCTTCCACCGACGTCGCTGTCCGCGCAATAGCTTAGCGATGCTCGATGGGCGCAGGTTCGGTAGTAAGGCCGGGGCCATAGATACACCGTCAGGAAGTTAATTTATTTCATTAACTTAAGTAAGGAAAACGCTGATTGTAGTGTTTATCTTGAATGTCTCAGAGTTTACCCGACCGCTTTAGTAGCCGTGTAAAGCAGTCGGTTGATTATGTAACAGCGTTTGTCCTTTTCACCTTGCTTAACTGTAGCCGCGATCTATGACAGGAAATTATGTGTGCCCGCGTGTGTGTGTGTGTGTGTGCAAAAGAAATACGTTTGACGTGGATAGCTAATATGATGGTGTATCTTGACACGCTCTAGTTTGCTCCATGCCTCAACGTTCCAGGTCACAGAATGAAAACGTTTCGTTTTGATCCAAAAGTGAAAGCGGAAAACCAGTAGCAATGAATGCGGACCGTAAGTAGCTAAAAGCAGACCTGAATAGGCTAATTAAAAACTGTAAATAGTCTACAACCATTCGGCTGATCGTCAGTAGCGCTTCTCTGAGATTATAGTTCTAAAGAAGAAACAAGCGGTAAAGCTTATGTCGCCGATCTACGAACGGACCAGCGTTGATGAATGACAATGAAATTCTCAAGTTTATACGACATTAGGCCATCAGCAATCCACATGTTTCAGTACTTTTTCTTTCATCAAGTTTTGTTCGGATTACCAATTTTTAGCCGACCGTGATACATGTTCGGCTTATGTTACGGCTTGTGTGTATGTCTGCTTATGTATGCGTGCCTTCGTTGGTGACATGTATTGTGACTAAACGCCCGAACGGATCAAGTGGATTTTTGGTATGAAGATTACCACAGACAACGGCTACTTCGTTTTAGATGTGGATCCGGATCGGCCCATGGAAAGGAAGACCTCCCCGGAAGTGGGGTGTTGGACTTTAGAAAGTTTATGCCGTCGCCGATACGGTCGGCCGTCTCAGCAACTGCCGAATTGTTTGATTTTTGGCGTCGCTTGAGCCTTAAGGTTTGTGACCTCTGAAGGTCGGAGGCCCGGGTTCAACTAACCGCCTGAAGCCCCCTGTAGCTGCCGCGCCATTATATCCGAGTGCCTGCCGTTGTGTCGGCTGTCGACACTCGAAGACGTGGTGACGGCCACGGACGTGAGAGCAATACTTCACCGGTCAACCTGTCAACATCCGCGTGTCATTTTTGACCACTCCATGTTTCTCCGACAGTGGCGGATACAGGGAGTTCCGAGTTTGAGCTAGCTGCCGTCCCCTTGTCCTAGCATCTGGCGGCCACCCGGGACACTGTCGCATCGACAATTTGGTCACATTTTGCTCATGTGGCCTTGAATTTTTACTTGTGACTTTGACCTTTGAACTTGACCTAGATAATTTAAAGATGAAACAGCGTGCCAAATATCTAGGTCGAAGGCCGTGCAGGTCAAAATTTATCGTTCACACACATACCGGTAATACACACCACTCATGCGACAGACTGCTTGTTCTGGACCACTAAAGTGATCCCGAAAAATGCGTGAAATGTTTTAGAAATTACAGGCGACGTTTGCTATCAGATAAGAACAAGAGCTTCCTCTGCCGTTGACAGACCCGCGCGACGCAGTGGCTCAGCGCATGCTAAATATTCCGTGTCGCATCATATGTGTTAATCAAACCATTTCTTCAACTCGGCCTAGCTGCTGAATACAGATGTCAGTGGGTGTGATCAACCGTTGTCCGACGACCACCAGAAGTTTATGACACTTACCGGCGAACTAAGTTGACAGCGCCTGAGACGATCAGCCGTTCCAGAGATATGTACCGACCATTTACTTTGACTCCTGGCTCGACGAAATGTATGCTTGTCCTGCCGAGCGTTGACACGCCGACGGATACCATGACGGAGCGGCTGAACGTAGGGCGAGTATGGTGTCGTCACGTTGAGAGAGACGTTACACGGTAAAGGCAGTACATATGGAAGACTATTCTGGTAACACTTCATTCAGCATTGACTAGATTTTGCCCCTGATAGTTAGGGGTTTCGGTAATTATGATACACCGTGTATGTCCCTATCTGGCACCGTTTCTGAGATATAGCGAGATATTGGTCGGAAATCGCCGCTTCTAATCTACCGCACCTTTATTTGGCGCCCCGTTGGAGGTGACCCCTTTGGAATTTTGCCCAGATCTTTGGCGTCAGAAAACTAGGCTCCCTGTGCTATGGTATGGCTTTGTTTGCGCACGATCCTAGGTTTTGCCGTCTTGGTAAAACACCGACTTGTGATGGACGGACAGACAGACAGACGAACGGACGGACGGACGGACAGACACACGATAAAAGCATATGCCCGCTAGCATAGCGTCGCGCTGTAAAAACTATTCCGCTTCGCCTTCTGGGCAACCTGCTCCATATCCCCGTTTTGCGGTGACTTCGTCCTTAACCCCCACCGGGGGCCGAGCCCCATACGTCCTATTCTCGCTTTTCAGAGTCCTGTGTCCGCAACTCCGCCACTGCTGTACGGCGGCTCTGTCCTGTCCCGGCTGTCCGTCCTGTCGGACACACTCCGACGTATCTCGCTCACGTTCCGGTGCCCTCGCCGTCTTCGTTTCGTCTGTTCTTTTTGCTCACCGTCATTGACTAGTCTACTGCAATGCGATACTTACTGGAACAGCTGATGCCCGGATGAAGCGTTTACAATTACCACGTTTAAAATTCAAACGTCTCCGTTTGCACATGGCTGTCCATTTAATATGAATTTACCGGTTTTTCGGTTAACTATAAAGCCCTTACTCGAGGTAGCACCGACCACATTACAACCCTTTTAGCCGACCGTTAGTTTTCGCATGCCTGCCTGCTTTTCAATTACAGGATGTTGTCTCAGCCATCAGTGCGCCGGCCTGTTTTCCCAACGTTACTTTCGTTTTTAGCCAAAGCCGGAACATTTTCATGTGATCTTGAACATTGATTTGTCACCTTGACCTACAAACTTGATCTAAATATCTAGGTTAAAGTTATCGTCTAGACACTCACACTGGTACCAGACCGTCTGCTGTACACTGCCAATAAAGTGGTCGGTAATGCTTTTCTAGAATTTTTCAAGGGGCAAGAGCCCCCCAAATACGCCCGCAGTCACTCGCCAGTAATGGCGGCGCTGAAAAATTTAGTTCAGGATACTCGATACGCGCAGTTTGGTTATCAGTGACGGACATGACAAAGGCGGGGTGGATTTGTGACGCAATGTATCTGGCAATGCACGTACAAAGGTACAAGCGCTAGCTCGGGTCGATGACCAGACAGAACTGTGGATTTTCGTGCGCAGCGCAGTGACGGCGAGAAAGCAGCAGGCAGTAACATTAGCACGGTCGTCTCACTTGGGTTTTCGTCGTTACACGGCACAGCTCGCGCCGATCAGCAGTTGCGAGTCACTGTCAGTCGATAGTCAGATGCTACTGCGATGTCGCGTTGCTCGTTATGTATGGTTGACCCGACCGTTAATACAACGGCTCGTTATGTTTTAACGAGCAGGGACGGATCCGAGACTTTCTGGCGAGGATGCTTATGAGTCGGAGTTACAGCTGCCCCGAGAAAATTTTTTTTTAAATTTTACAGTTTGAAATGCAGCAAGAGAGAGGGAGAAAGAAGTAATACTCACGTAAAAGGGGGTTGGTGATGGAGGTATCCTGGTATCGCTCATCCCTGGTACGGCCTGCTGGATCCTTCCCTGTTAACAACGTTGCAACAGGCCAGCAACTATCGATAGAGCTGTTGTTAAGATTTTTAAAGTCTCAGAAAATCGTGTTATTCATGAAATTAGACACTTCATTGGACTGCATGATGTTGCATCCTTGTGTGAAATGAGGCGTATGAAATTTTTTAACAAGACAAGAACACTGATGCATGTTATTCTACAGCCATTAACGGAACAGTTTTATTAATTGTGTTTTTTCTGTTTTTTTTGTATTATTAGATGTATTGTATATGTTAGTTTGTAGTATTTTAGTTTTGTGTGTGATTTGTGCTGCTGAAATGGCGAATAAAGATACTCATAAGCGTATTCGTAACAACAGGCATTAATAACTAGATCATACCTACACATATCTGCCTAGTCGTTAAATATTTTATTATATACGCTGGTCATTTACTATGAGTTTGTGTAGGCCACCCGTATTGCCGTTGCTTATACGAAGTCGCCGAAGAGTTTTTATCCACTAATTCACCTAGACATATTAATTACTGACAAAACGACGGTTTGTTAGGACATTTCAAAAGAGCGTTCAGTATGTCTTGAAACGATGCAGGGCTTCAATCACTGTATTGTCGTGTAGGGGGCACAAAAACCTGGCCATTTCCCAGTGAGATTTAAACAGGTACAACAGGTACACTCTTGTCCATCACTTTGCCGAATGCTGGCCGATTATTATTTTTTTCGCCAAAGTCTCAACTCTCAACAATTTAATTTGTAATAAAGTGATCACTAAAAATCACACCACACCTTAACCGTGTTGATTGCTACATACACTACCTTGTGAAATATTTAGTGCCTACCTGACTCACAGTTGCCAAAGGCCCTCTTTGGGCCACCTTGTATATTTTCCTTAAGCCATCATGAATGATGACACAACGAGAACTATTCCTAATAACGCTGTCCGCATGTAGCGGAAAGCTAATGTAACGGTCTGGCGTCCGTCCGTCTGTCTGTCTGTCCCCTCGATATATTCGCCGTGACTCACCAGGGGCAGCATGCGATATTGCGGCCGGACATTAAGGACGGCCAGCATACTTGTGTAAATTATGTTGTCTGTTTTATTCGACATAGTTAACAGCAGGTTTTAATGTAATCAGAGTGTTGTTTTCGGCCGACAGTTGGCCTAAAACCTAATACGTATGCGTCAGACAAGCGTCTATAGCAGCCTATCCTGCAGCAGTCGAGCGCGACGTCACTCATCGCCGTTGTCATGGCGACCACGGCGGCTGCAGCCCGTGAAGACGATTGAGATGCTGATGGCGTTTGTTGCAGACTGCACCGGCCGTATGTAGATGCCGTGGTGGCGTCGCCGCGTTGACGACTGACGCCGAATTCGCTTTGATTCACAGCCGTCGATAGACTTAGGCTGCATGTTGATGCGGCATAGCGTTAGCAGCAGCATCTGCAGCATAGATTGCATACAAATAAAAACACGGGGTCGCCCTAACGGGACGTAACCGTACTGGCCCGTTGTGCAGTGTCGGCCGCCCGACCACCCACGCGCCACGGCCGCCGGCGCGCCGACCGTCCGCACGCCCGGCGGCCGGCCGGTCCACCCGGTGGCAGCGTTACAGACGACGACAGACGACAGACGACAGACGCCAGCGAGCAAAACAATACTAGCCCATTAGGCGGGCCAGTAACAGAAGACCAACAAATTACCGTTCAATCGTTCTCGAGCCGTTACTGACAGCTGTATAAAAATTATTTAATCTATACTGTTAATTTACAAGATGCGGTAGCATTAGGCAGATCTTACGATGAAAGCGGAGCTTCGCCAATAGGTCTACAGGGTTACTTGATTTGTTGCAGTATGCTACTAGGCATGCAGCAACAACAGCAGTGTAGGCTATTCATGCTGAAGGCAGACGTCGCAACGTAATGTGTCCAGTACTCCAGTTAGGTAGCGCCAGTCCAGAGTATATGTGTCTAAATCGAAATGTTTACCGGGCAGAAGAAAAGAAGAAGAATACATCAGCGCGATGTCCTACGGGCGGTCTTGTAATTAATTAATAACATTAATTCATAAACTGATACAGAGCAATGTATTAACAGTCGCCAAAACTTTTTACGGAAGTTTATTTTAACTGAGGAATACATGTACGCCTAACGTTAATCGATGACTTTCTCAATTATCAGTTTTGGATAAATGACAAGGTAAGGCCTAAATGTCGCTGTAGAGACACAGTAGCCTGTCGTGAAGAAAAAAATAACGGAACAGCAAGCTTGATAATATTATCAAGTGTAAAGACAATTGATGCAGGCTGGCATTTTAGAAGATGTGGAACATTTTCTTGAACCGAACTCATCAGGAAACAATATTCTAAGGTGTAAGTTTAATTTTGCTAAATAAAAGTAAAGCACTGAAAAATACCGTGCGAGCAGAAAGAATGAAATGCAAAATACTTCTATGGAATACTCGACTGCTGCACTTAAAGAGCGAACACGCATCCACTAATTGGAGAAAGGTTTAGGCGAATCCGATAGAAGTCTGAAATTAGCTTTCTAACGATAACGCCGACGTACTGTAAAAATGCCGTCTGTACATTTAAAATAAATGCTGCAATAAATGTTTCTTGCTGCATTTATGACACACGCCGATAAGCAAGGTGTGGATATATCGTTTACTGTTTGTTTGTGTGTTTGTTTGTACGGTTACGGATTTCTCCGGCCAGGATAAAGTTAGCGGCGTCAAATTTTGCAGGATGGTTCAGAGGCGTCCTGGGCAGGGAATCTCCCATTATGGGAAACGTTGCTCCCCCAGAAGCCCAAAATCGGACGAAACGGCGCGCGGCGGCAAGTATTGCCGATAGACGCCAGTCCGCTTTACTGATGGCAGGGAGGGGACTATGGCGGGGACTGGCGTCTATCGGCAATACTTGCCCTCGGCATGTATGGATATACGGCCGTCCCCGAAAACGGACGTACTTGTTTGATTTTATTTTACATGTGCAGACGGTTTTAGTAATAATGAGGATAATAGGGATAATGATGGTCGTTTATTGAAGCATACACGGACATGTTTCATTAGCCCACATCTGTGCCGCGTTAAGCTTCCTGGTGCAGTTGCGCGAGCGATGCGCCCAATTACCAGCGAAAACAATTTTCGTGTTGCGACTAACGAATGAACATTTCAGCCTCTGGTCTCGACACATATATAACTAGATGGAAAGTACTCTGAGAAAGTACAATTCCCAGCGAAAGCTATTGCGGATTGCCACCACAATGGGGGTGTGCGGTTAATAGAACAGCCGTTTCCGCAGTGTTGATCGACCAGTCACGTTCCTTCATGAATTTGCATATTCGGTATGTTCACTGGATAGCCGCAATGATGTGTTGCGACGTCTGCCCTCAGCATGAATATCCTGCCCAATTGCGAAATTTGGGGGGGTTGTCGCCAACATTTGGCAACACTTGCCAAACCTACTGTTAGAAGTATAAAATGTAAACAATCGCCGGTTTACCGAGTTTTTTGACCGTTACTTCCAAATCCCTCTACCGATCGTAACGAAACACGAACTTGGTCTTCCCTTTCACCCTAGGAACCTTCCCATAAAATTTGGTACAAATCCGTCCACAATCAGTTATCGTGGTCACAGTCAGATAGACACACAAACCAGCGCCGGTAAAAACATACTCCCTCGCTTTCGCGGGGAGAATAAAAGTTTACTGTTTTTTATCTCTATTAGGCTGAGTCGTATTTAGTGGTACAAGTAGAACACTTGTCGGATGTGTGTCTGTCCGGACAACGACTTTCGAATAAAATGACTTTCGACCTAGATAATTGGCATATTGATTCTTATTGTCCCTATATCTAAATCACATTTGATGGCAAAGGTTATAGGTCAAAGTTCACAGTCACAAGCGGGAAAATTCAGAATATATTTTCGGCTATAATTGCACGTTACAAGGCAAGACAAGGGCAAGCTGGGCTAAAATTGGAATTTGAAACTGTAACTAAGTAACAGCGGGTGTATTTTTGTGTTTAAAAAATCCTTTTGCTAAATTGGTCGGTGCAACCTCGATGTAAACGCTGAAAATGAAAAATAGCCAGCTGCAAGCAGTCGTGCTATTCGTGGTGTCGAGTTTCTTCGAATTACTATAACATCCCCGTAAAACGGGACGTCGCTGAAAACTGAACCAAGAATTAAATTTGATAATAACATAAGTTTCCTTGCAGTGTATATACATGCAAAAATTGCAGTTGGAAAGGAGGACTGTATCAAAATATGAGCTTAGAATTTATGAACTAATTTGAATGATAATAATAATAATAATAATAATAATAACCGAGTCGATATTTATGGTGCTGTCATCATGGCAAGCCATTGCGAGAGT
>Ga0209780_1004803_pt1 | contig 10509 bp, 8 predicted proteins | sample WorMetexBAHAMAS2_FD_187384 | JGI IMG/M metagenome (GOLD analysis project Ga0209780, IMG submission 187384) | Marine gutless worms symbiont microbial communities from Max Planck institute for Marine Microbiology, Germany - Inanidrilus exumae... | ecosystem: Host-associated > Annelida > Digestive... | reverse complement strand
CACAAAAACTAGAGTGATTTCCCTTTCATGTGGTATTAAAATATCGGCAGTATGTTCTTTCTTTTCGTCACAAAGCACGCGTCGCCTGTGACTGACATACGCATGGATGGACAGACAGAATTATGACTGCCAAAACCGCGCTAGCATTGCGGCGTCGCGCGGCAAACAAAAATCGGTCAACAGCGCATTCATGAACCTCGGGACTCGTGGACCCCGGGACAAGTTGGACGACACCACGTTGACAACTTATCGCACGCGTCGTTCGCCGTCAGAAATTTCATTGTTATACAACACCACGTTTCTCTGTGTGTTTTTAAATGCTGATAAGCTTGGATGAGAACGTAAAATTTCTCCATTTTATTTGTTTAGTTGAATTTTCATAAATTTTTTCGAGTTTCAACTTCCGAGTTCACTGGAACGCTCTGAACTCGCAACTCGGAAAAACCAACTCGGAAATTCCGACTTCTGCCCTACGTAGACTGCGCATGCGCCTCGTTCGTCACTCAGCTGTGACGTCATTAACGTTGCTAATGACGCTGCGACGCTGCCAATGGCGAACCAGTGCAAAAGCGGCGCGCTCTCTAGGACAAAATATTCATCGTATTTGGTAAATATTTAAAATCTAAGTAGCCTATAGCAATCAGCGTAAAACGCTCTATTTGCTTTATGCAAATCGGTTCAGTGGTTTGGGAGGAGTAGTTACACATACACACATACATACATAAATACATACATACACACATACATACACACGGAATTGGTCTCAGTATACGTGTAACGCTCAATACCAAACCTGCTTTGCCGGTTTTGAAAATGTGCCACTATATTTCGGATTATAACTCTTTGTATTGCATGGCAGGCTTTTACATTTCCTGCACCAACGGTAATGGGAATTAATACTCTTCAGATGAGCCGGAAAATTTACAACTTCAGATTAACAGTGTCAACAACTGCAGTTCGATACGACCATGGCCGACCGCTTCTTGCAGTGCGTTTGATCTAACCGGTTGTGCACAACCATTGCAGAAGTCGTCCATCTTCTTCTTGTCCAATTTTTCGTAGGGAATTCTTCTACGGGGCTTCTGGTTAGAAATCTTCTAGATTCCCACAAGTTTTTGCACATATTAGTCCCTGTTTTAGCCTGTTATATCAGTTCATATTCAGTTGACTAACTAAATCCGGTTTATGCTTTGTATATTACATTTTACTTGTATTTCATTTGTATTCTTCGTGTAACAGTGTGTGAATGTCACATTGAAATAAAAGGCTACTTACTTACTTACCAACAAAGTTACTATACATCAAAGGTGGCATGGTGGTGCAACGGGTAAAGCGTTGGACTTGTGATCAACAGGTCGTGGGTTCAAAGCCTACTCGAGGCAAAACCTGCGTAATAACCTTGGGCAAGTTGTTCCCACCTATGTGCCTCTGTCACCAAGCAGTATAACTTGGTACTGGCCAAGGGGTGGTAATGCTCTGCGGCTGGGAAGCTAACCGCAGGCCTGGCAGAAAGTAATGGCAGCCTAAAACCGGGTGAATGACTTATAGTCACCTGCAGGCTGACTGCCTGTACACAGGGATCAGCTCCGGGAACAACATTTGGTATCGAGTATGGGAAGCAAAGACCTTTTTTTACTCTACTTCGATCAGTTAGCACTGTGACGGGCGACTATTCACGGGTATACCATCTTGGTATTTAAACCAGCCACACAGGCCAACTCAGCCTGGCCATCCCTCTGTAGGTAGGTGCCATGAGTCCTGGCAACGGTCTTGACCACTGCTAAGGAAGAAAATGGTAACGGTAAAACCCGGTTAACAGGACTGTTGGTATACTGATCTAGTCGGTTAAAAGCTCAGGCTATTGACTCAACCAACCATCTGGCTGACGTTGGTTGTATGCTGGCTTATTTGGGTCTAACCCTTGATGACCAAAAGCATACTAAAGGGGATGAGGTCTCACGCATCAGACATCATTTTAATCCGAAACATTCTTCTTCTGTGAAGATGTGGCAAGCTTTTTAGATATTCTAATTACCAGCATAAGCAAACAACATGACTATACCTAAGCCAGACCAGAGAGTTGTAGTATTCAACATCCACCGACTCTATGTCGTTCAACGTCAACGTCTTGTTCAGTAATTTCTTGTAAAACGGCATCGAGAAACTGTTGTCGATAAACTTGCGGTGAAATAACGCCTACAGAATTTAACACATTTAAAAAACTATTCGGCTTTAAACATGGTCAAATTCAAAAGTAACATGTAAACTTTGCTTTTTACATGTGCCTATCTAGACATACTAACTGCACAATTCCAGAGGGGTTTATATGGTGTTATTATGGACTCAGCCGAAGCATTTTTGTCGGCTATTTCAAAATTTTCAATTCTGATCGACTGATAAACACATTACCATATTAGAGGCTACTGCTCAATTATGCATCATTACTCATACTGATGGCATTCAGAGGGGGCGGTTTTCATTGCGTTTGTCTGTCTGTCTTCCTGTCTGCTTTTCTGCACGCTCAAAAACTGCTGCAGCTCGGATCACCAAACTAGACCCAGAAATGTTCCATGATGAGCTCTGAAAACCTATTTATTATGGGGTCAAGAGGTGAAGGTAATGAGGCACAAAAAACAAGTCTGTTGGTCTTCAGGCAAAATGCAATATTGCCGCTTGCTGCATACATAAGCTGCGTTGGGTTTTCATACTGTAATGCCCCACCACACACAAGCCATGCTAGCAACGCCAGTTTTTCCATGCATCGCCTCTCTGTGGCTGATGATGCTGCTTACTGCTGGTTTTTCAGTGTGGATGTTTTTCACAGTTGACCAGTGGCAAAAGCATTGCCGACGTGGGTCGTGACACTCTTGTGAGTGCTGGCTTTTTAAAACTGTGACCAAGAATGGTGTCAGAGAGCCGGTATAAAGGCAGCAGGGTCCGGTGGCGGATGAAGGAAGGATGAAGTCGGGCCACTGTTGTCCTGGTGACAAGATGTGGATCCAGTCCATAAAAGACATGTTCCACTCATCTCTGAAGGTTCTCTCCCGTAATAAATGAAGAAAGAAAACCCAGGAGAAATGGACAAACCTACGTGCATCTAGAACTGTAAGATGGACTTATGCACCCCAGCGTCGACGTGGATGCCTTTGCCACCTCGATGGACTGCTGTGACCTTGACCTTTGACCTCCAAAATCTAATCAGGTCATCAGCAAGAACTGGTGAATATTCCTTATAAGTTTCAAGATTGCTCCAGCCATTCATGAGATATCGGGGTAACAAGATCTTTCTGGACGAATAAAAGCGGCGGATGGACAGCCCAAAAACATAAAGTCTTCGCCGAAAATGCCGGGTGACAAAGGCATAAGGACTTTAAACAGAAATACTGACAATAAATCGACGATGTACACAGAGACCAAATGAAATGGGACGTGAGATGTACCAGGGCGATAAATCGTCCGATGAACTGGAAGTAGAGCAGATGATCGGGATTCACCGATGACGCCGGGTTAATCCGCAGTGTGTAGTTGTTCTGACTTGCATACTGGAACAGGCAGTACATTGGGTTGAGGACTTCATGCGACAAATTGAAAAACCATTCTCTGAAACAAACGAACGAACAAGCGACTGCTCATCCGTGACACAGGGCGATGCATTTTCCATTCTTACTCGAAAAATGCTGCCCATTTCGCGAGGTAGGGTCTTTTGCAATAGCCTTAAAACAAACCTACGGAGCCCTGCAGTGAAATATTTTGAAAATCGATTAGCACCCGGCAAAATTATGGACAAGAACACGGTGGCAACTTTTGTGAACCACAGCGGCTAACTATGAAGTTTTTTGTGCCGTCCTATACACGTAGTAGTTGTAGAATGCTGGTGATAAACACCTCTAACAAAAAGCTATCCAGCAAGCTCTGCCACTGCTAAGTAGCACAGATCACCGAGTGCATAAAACTACTCAAAAAGTTGTCAGACGAATTTCACAGTTAATTCGTTTAAAGTTTTACGTCCCAACCGGCCACTACCCTGTTGGTTTCTTTCTCCACCTATTTTGGAAGAGAACACTTGAGATGAATGGCAGTTTTTTAAAAGGCCAGACGAACTTCCTGTCTCCGAACCAACGGTGACTAAGCATTGAATGAACTCAGAACATTGACCCAACTTCAGGCCTGGCATTGGTTCATCCCATCTTCATCTACTACCCAGTTCACAGTTGATTTTGTGGCACAGTGGTATAACGTCGGTCTTTGGCCGGCCAACTTTCCCTGTCCCGCGCTTGACCCGTAGCTGACAAGTGACCACTTATGAGGGCAAACTGTCCACTATAGATCAGCTAACCAGGACAACTCAGCCTTTCATCCCTTTAGGGTCGATAAATAAGTAGTAAGCTGCAATTGGATGTCTGCTACCTGAATTAGGGGTGGTGCCATCTGGTGAACGCTTATGAATGAAAGGCAGGCATGGTGTAATTTGCAGGTAAAATTGTGTGATCCACGTCTGAGTACTTTGAGACTATGCATAATATAAATGGCACACTGGCGCAATATAAATACTCTTCCTTTCCTTTTCCTTTACCCCAGGGTGCACCAGGTCAAATGTTCTCGCTGAAAAGCTTACACCCTGGCTGTTACGCTGGCTGAGTGAGTGAGCAGGCTTAGTATGCAGGGTTGTATTGTTACTAGCTGTCCTGCCTTGCACTTACAGTGACCTGTAATGACCTGCCTGTCTTGACGGCCTGGCGCCGCCACTGCTACTATCAAACTCCTGAAGCTAGGGGCACTGAGCTACATCTATGCCAATTCTCCAATGCCAACAATATCACAAATCATGTCGGTGACACATTTGCAGATTTTGTCAGTTACAAAATTATATTCTACACTAATAAATGTACATAACTATAACAAAATGGCAAGAAGTAAGTAAGTAAGCACAATATGTCTTTGTCGCTATTTAATTTTTTGCACGGAACCATAAAAAATGTGCCACTATATTTCAGATTATAACACTTTGTGTTGCATGGCTGACTTTTACATTTTCTGCGCCGAAGAAAACGAGAATTAATAAATTAATAAAAATAAATAAAAAATAAAAAATAATTAATTATTGGTCTATTATCTTAAGTATTGTTAGTGCTGACTTGGCCACTCCACCGTAGTCCAGGGCCTCTTCACCGCGAATTGTAATGAACAGTCTTTTGCGCAGATCGCCCGGAGCAATCTTCATTACCTTTACCACACAACACAGCTACTGAGATAACAAAACTGATATTTGATACACCTGTCTATCTACTCACTTTCATTCTAATGGCCATCTTCCGAATAGACGTGGGTTAGCCGAACCATGAGTCATAACTCCAAAGCTCTAAGTATTTATTTATTTATTTTAAAAATTGTACATAAGTACACATAAAATATGAAAACGGTAAAAAAGTAAAAAGAAGTTACTTAGGGCAGGTTTTCCACATCGAATTAATCTTCCATTAACGTTAATGGAAGATTAAACTGCGGTGGAAAAAAACGGCCCTCAGTACATAAAACTTAACTAAAAGCATCGAATAGGCTACAGCATGTCACTACAATGATAATAGATGTGACTATGGGTTATAATCATATGCATACATACATATGCACTGTATCAGTTGCAGCTTGCAAGCCTTTGGGTGTAAGAATAGTTAGTTAGTTGGAGGTTAATGTCCCTTTTCAGCACAAATATGGCTATACCAGAGATAAAAGTCAAGGGTGGAGAGCTATCCCTATCCAGTAAAGAAAAGCCAGCAATAGATTAACCTCAATGCTGGCCACCTTTTTGTTCAGCAGCCACCCAAAAGGGAAAAGTAAAAACAAGCATGCATCCTCAACTAAAAATACATATAACATAAAATCAACACAAAAAAACTAACGCCAGGTTTAGTCGCCTCCTACAACATCCGACATTAAACAGAGTGGGACTACTGTGGTAGAATGGGAAGGAATGGAAAAGCAAGAAAATAGATGAAGCAAAGTGAATATTGCCTTTAAGTTTTAAGCCATTCGTGACATATCATGGTAACAATATCGGCCGGAGAAATGAACGAACATTCCATTGGGACGGCCTGAAAACATAACGTCTTTGCCGAGAATGTCAGGTGGCAAAGACATAAAAAGCGGTTGGTTTTTCTCACCGCAAATTATCTCCCGTTAGCATTAATTGGAGATTAACTCACATTAATCAGTGGGAGTTAATCTCCCATTAACGTTAACAGAGATTAATTAGTTTGCGGTGAAAAAAACGGCTCTACAACTAGGTTTGGTTGCCTTGCACGACATCCAGCCCAGAAATGGACTGGACCTATTCCACAGTCCTGGGTACAGCAAGAATGGGCCAGTTGGAAAGAATTAAGTCACGTGTGTTAACAGACTCATTTAGACGGTGCATTACCTGCTGGAAGGACTCTTCAAACAGGTTTGTTCTTGACACTATGATCTTCACGTTGCCTTCTGCATTGCAGAAGTTCTGTACAAGCACATTACACACACATACAAACTCTGCTCCAGATTAACCTGAGCCCTTCTCCGTAGCCAGAAACACCATCTGTTTTAACAGCGGTTTTCCAGGGAAAGCAGAGTTAGCTGGCTCCCCTTCAGTTTTTCCGCATCTTGTTATGGAATAGAACCTTGCCGGACAATTGGCACCAGTTCATTTTATCTAGAATGTTTCTGACCTTTGGAACAACTGAAGAATGTTTTTACATGTTTCGCGTGTTGTTCAACCTACAGTGTCGAAGCACTGAAAATAACTGAAAGCACTGACTTCAGCAACCAATGGACTGAATCCTTTCCTGATCTACTGAATGGTTCTCGATGGAATAGAATGAATCCTAACGGAAGGGACAACACACCATTTACTTCGGCTTCACGGCTTAAGCACATCCGTCTAAATTCACCACATCTGCCAAAAACGAGTTTGGAGATGGCGAGAAAATTAAAATATTAAAACTTCATTGTTTGAGAAATACTCCAGTACACGTAAAGCATACACACAGTATCTAAACACCAGTTGAATTATTATGAAATGAATAAACATAACTAACCTGACAATGAGTATAGAACTGTTGTAGCTTCCAGCAGAAACTGCGCTCGTACTGCTGCGGAACTCCATAAGCACCAACTGGTCTAAAAACATTACCCAACATCCGAAATCTGTTTTAAATTAATCAATCTAATCTCAGAAGCCCTTCACTCTGGTACTAATAACACTCGATATTGGAAACAGACAGCTAACATAAAGTGTGCAGTGTTTCTTCCCTCAAGATTCCCAATGCCTGTCAATGGCCAAAAAAACAGAAACTGCCCCCGTCCCTTGAGGGATCTCAACCCCATCTGACACGTTTCCTATGGACCACCCAAGTCAGCCCACCCAACTCAGCCCTCCAAACGGCACCTCGATTGGTTCAGCTTTTTTTGCCTAGCACATCCGTGTCACCAACACACAGACAGACAGACACACACACACACACACACAGACAGACCATGCTACATGCGACACCCATAACAATAGGCCATATCTATGCAATGCATGCAATGCAGAAGGTAATTTCAGTTCGCAACAGAATAAAGTAGTAGATATCAGTGAATTAACAAATTCACAAATAAGGCAGATAGGTCGAGTTACATTCAGAAACATCAGTAACTTCACAAACCCTTTATTAACAGAGCTGTCACGCGGATCCTGGAACGTCGTCGTTCGTGTGTTGTGATCCACAAAGTATCGGACTCCTTCATTATTAAATCTTATTTCCCAACCCGCAGGCAGAGGAGCTTCTTCAACAATGTTCCTATGCCAACCAAACATGGCTTAGGTCATTTAGGTTATCACTGCAAGATTATTACAAGAACACATATCCAGTAAAATCGTCTCCGAAATGACCTATAATGTGTCGAGTGGGACATTAAACCCTACAATACGATACCATACCATATCATACACACATCCAGAAACGATGTCCGCACAGGAGGAAGGAGGGAGGGTTAAATGGATAAGAGATTGATTGAGTTAAGGTGTTATGTCCCACCCGACACAAAAAAAGGTCATTTCACAGACTTTCTGTCCAGCCAATCTCTTAGCTTGTTATAGATTAAACTAAACCAAACACATAAAAAAAACATGTGCGACAAAAACACAAAATACACTATGACACAAAATAAACACACAAAAAACTAAAGCCAGGTTTGGTCGTCTCTGATGTGTGATGACTTCCGGCATGGTAATGGAACCGGCCTATTTTTAAGGTAGTAAGTAAATAAGTAAGTAAACTATTTATATAATGCCAAAATCAACAAATGAATCATGGGTATTACAGCCCCTGAGCCCATACAGGGCCAAGGGGCCTGTCCTTACAAGTCTGATGGTTTGTGAAAGTCTGCTAAGGCTGCCCACTTCTGATTTTGCTAATATGGGACTCCCATGTTCAACATCTCAATATTAACATATCCTATTGGCATCACTATGTCATGACCCATGTTTAGTGATGTGACAATTATCAAGATTGAGATCGAAATAGCGATTTTTTTTAGGAAAATCCAACAGAATCAATATCGATATTTTGGAGCAAGTGTGACTCGATTCCGATATCGTATCGCCCTAGAGGGACCGGCAATCAGTGCAGGAGGTCACAGAATGGGTTTACAGCCGTGCAAGTCCAATCACGCCGAGTGTGGAGTTTATATCTCTGCGAATCCGATCACGCTAAGTGCAGAGGAGTTTATATCTTCAACTCCAAATATTGGGGCGAAAAAGTCTAAATCGGATCGACATCGAAATCTTTATAAAAAATCAAACCAAAATTGGATCGAGAGGAAAAACCAAAATCGTCACATCACAATTAAACTCTGATAAATTTCCTACAAATCAACGACACAGGACGAAAAGGCCGACTTCGAACATTGCATAAATAACAAATTATTGATTGTTCATCAAGTGTTATTACACCACTTGATAATTTGTGAGAAACTTGATACACAGCACCAGCTAAGTGCTAAGGACTTGCGATAGAAATGATAAAAATGGATATTTTGAAAAATAAAAGAAGATTCAAAATAGTATTACATCTGTTGTCGAGGATCTTCCCACTGAGTAGTTCTGCTGTTGTGGTTGAGAAAGTACGGCCGGCCTGTCGGATCCAATCTCCTTTCTGCCATCAAATGCAATCATATAAAAAGGACTATACAAATGTATGGGTTTTACTTTACTTACTGCGCAACATCACAGTCCAGCAACCAGGATTCAATGGGTCACTTATCTTTCGCTAAAACAAAGTCTAAAACCTTAGCCTAAAACCAAAGTGCAATCTGAATGGCTAAAACCTGATTTTAGACCTTGTTCAGATAAAGTGAAAGATAAAGTGATTTGGTTTTAGTCTAAAGTCTTAACTCTAAGAGATTAGTGATAACTGCCTATCTAAATGCATTAGGACGGTTGGTTTAAGACCGGATTGCTTAGACTAAGTTTGGTTTAAGACCAAACTTTGGTCTTAAACTTTGGTTTAAGTGGTAAGTTTGGTTTTAGACTTTGATCTCAGACCAAAGTTTAGTGTCATTTCACGTTTTGCATTAATTAGGTCTTAAACCCGGACTTTTGGTCTTAGATTAAGGCTTTAGTCTTTGGTTTTAGCAAAAGATAGTGACCCAATCTGCCACTACATCACTGGTCACTAATAAAGTATAAACCACTTGTGAACTAAACATGGCCACTGTGCATCCTGTCATAACAAGTGGAGCCTTGCAACAACAAGTGTCCATGCAGCAAATGACAAAATAGATAGATTTCGACACCCCAGTGATGATGTAAATGCCTATGCCACGTAGGTGGCCTGCTGTAGCCTTGACCTTTGACCTTCAGAATCTAATCAGGTCATCAGTAGGGGCTAGTGAATATTCCCTGTAAATTTCATCGAGATTGCTCAAGCAGTTCATGATATCGTTGTAACAAGATCTGTTCGGCTGAATGAACGAACGAACACTGGGCGGACAGCCCGAAAATATAATGTCTACGTAAATACTGTCGGGCAACAAAGGCATAAAAAGTGCTCCATATTGTCAGCAGCTGCCCACAGACCAAGCTGTATGGTGAGTTGCAGATAGAGATCGCACGGTCCAGATAAAATTGGACCGGCCGATCCAGTAACAAATTGTTACTGAGGATCGGATCGGACAGGTCCGGTCCAGTACCACTGGCTCCAAAACATTCGCTAGTTGCGCCACCCACGACGATCTGATAAGCCGTATGTGGGCAGACTGCCTTACTGCAGGTCGTGGGAAAGCGATACACGGGCACCAGGGGTGGGAGTGCGGGTAAAGTGCGCGTGTGAAATTTGATACCAACAGTTAATTTGACGTCTCTTTGCTCCCGGCGACGCGACGTGGGGGGTCCACGTATGGACACCGGCGACTCCGCGGGTCTGCTTCGTTAAGTAGCATTCTCACTGCGGCCGTGCGCCTTACAATCGTCGCATGTCGCGCATTACGTCCATGTGT
>Ga0209780_1004802_pt1 | contig 10510 bp, 6 predicted proteins | sample WorMetexBAHAMAS2_FD_187384 | JGI IMG/M metagenome (GOLD analysis project Ga0209780, IMG submission 187384) | Marine gutless worms symbiont microbial communities from Max Planck institute for Marine Microbiology, Germany - Inanidrilus exumae... | ecosystem: Host-associated > Annelida > Digestive... | reverse complement strand
ATGCCAAATTTTGTGACAATCGGTTCAGGGGTTTCGGAGTTCTGATACCCCCAATTTTGCCCTTTTCCATAGGAATAGCTGGTCGCCCTTACAACAGTGTAAGCACTACCGTGCTACACTGTGATAATCGTAATTCACCGAATGTCACACGGTAGAAAAAGGAAAAACACATGTTCTTGTATGATTTCCCATTCCATTCTTTCTATTTTGTTTAATTTAGGCCCTATTTGTTTGCATTTGTCCAGTGTTATTTATGTGAATAAAGATCTTCTGTAACAGATGCGTACAAACGAGCCGCGGTTTTTACGTGCGTGTTGATGCGATGACGACAAAGGTTGTTCATTCATTCGTTTAAAAATCGTCAAGAACACGTCGTAAGCGCTCGCTATTCTGTGAATGGTCGAACAATCACGTGACTGGTGCTGCGTCTATAAATAGTCATTAAATCCGAATCTCTGTTAACGTCGACTGCATTAACTCGATGCCTGTGTTCGGGCGTCGAGTTGAAAGAAGACGCGACGCGCGTTTGTTATCGCCCAACGAGTGGCACGTGCTAACTGAGCCGTGCTGTTGTCCACTAGTAGCCCTCCCTGGCGGCGGCGGCGGCGGCCGTTGATGGTCGATCTGATCGGGGATCCGCCCGTTGCCACGTCGTGTGCCATCTGCTGCCCCGTCGTCACCGCCACTTGTACATGAAGTCACCGAAATCACCGTCACGTCAACGTCCCCTTGACGTCTTGTGACATCTTACAATGATATTTTGATCGTGTTTAACCCATTTTTGTCCACAGTTCCAATATAGGGACAGTGACTAAGGGATTCGATGACAGACTGGCTAGCTGACCATTTTTAGTTTTTGAGTTTCGGGCACTCTGGCGCTCAACCCTGAGCGCCAGAGTGCCCCGAAAGTCAAAAACTAAAAATGGTCAGTTAGCCAGCCTGGCATCGAATACCTGATTTGGTGTAGCTATTATGGAAACACTGATCTAAATAGGGTTAAACACTTAAAATGATGTTGAATGGCAGACGTCCCATTCTTTCACGCAAGCATTAGAAGCTTTACGATTATGAAAATTTGGATTCACAATAAAATAATGCTACACAGAAACATGAGAGAATAGTTTATAAAATAAACAAGTGCAGTATATAGATATATTACGTGCTATATAAATTTACGATTGACAACGACAGTGAAACCAATACGATACTCAAAATCTCAAATACAATGGGCAAAATTATCTTGACACCATTTACCTATACAGATGTTCCAATGGAACTAGTATATAGAACTATTTGTTCATCTAAATTTACTAATTTTGTTGCACGCTAACTTCACATATTTACTACTTTCTGAGGACATAGAAAATCGTAAGTTACTTATCTGAATTTAACGGTAAAATTGTTTTGCTGAAGGAGGATTTTCGTGATTTTAAAAATCCATATTTATGTGCTTCTGTACATTTTCGAAAGCTTCCGTACTTCGTTTTGGGTATACCCGTGCGGATTTCCTCCTATATAGAACAATGCCCCGTCGGCGATTACGAATTTCCGATTTTTGTCACTCGTTTTGTAACTTACGTCAGTGCACGAATTTCGTCAAGTCAGACCATCGTAAAGTTAAGTCGAATGAAAGCGGTGTGATGAAAGCGGACGCCACCTGCTGCGCGTGCTGCAGTTCTACGCAGTTTTCTGAACTCTGTCGCGGCCGCAAATATCATTTAAATCGTTAAGCTCAGCGACCGGTAATGACTAATTTCTGCCATTACCGCGACTAGCTGTCCGGCGCCATCTGGCGGCGTATTTCCGCAGCGCGACTGAAGCCAGCGCGTCCGAACGGTCGAGTTTCGACTTTGCTTACATGGTGTTTAGGTGGCAGATAATGACAACCTACGAGACGACGACGACGGTCCACTATTATGCTATTATTGTAGCGCTCGCTATGATGTAGCGTCGGCGACGACTCAGCCATTGTCCTCTAGTTGTACGCATGTTGACCGACCGAATGGTCAATGGTCAGTGGTCAGTGCAGGCTGACTGGCCGGCCGACGACCGACTTAATTTTATTACGTCGCAAATGCGGGCGTTCCGTCTGCCCTCCGGTCCGACGTCATCTGGCTAATTCGTGACCGGACGGTCGTAATTGTGTAATCTTTTGACTCGCCATACGCTGCCATACAAGTGCCGTATATATTTAGTTGTCCGGTCGAATTATCTCGTTACTACATGTCCGTTGCGAAATTCCACAGCATCTGCAGCTCTGAAGTTTTTTAGTTTTGATTTTATTTTGTGTCTAAGTACATGCGCTGGAATTTAGCGTACATTGAATTAACACATTTCTAGAAACAAATACGCCTAATTATCGAACATTTTTTATTTCTGTCGTTTTCCCTTTCACTGATTAATTTTAATGACAACATCGTCACTGTTTTACACAGTACCTAAATTACTAAAAATCTCCGTCGTATTTCACCATTTGGTATGTCGTCGTATCAGTTTTATGTGCTGTTTATTGTCTGTCAGGTAATTGTGTACGAAGGCCAGGATAAGAACCCAGAAATGTGTCGAGTTTTGCTCACGCACGAAATCATGTGCAGGTATTTATACGCGTTTAAGATGTTGTACGCCTATAGCCCTGATATCATGATATGAAAGTAAAATGTAGCCTATGTCTTCTATTTCCAACATTAATTGGTGCATCTGTGACATTTTAGTTGTTTTTTAATTAAATAAAATGTTTGCAGATTTCTGTTGTACAATTTATAACATGTTCCATCAATAAGCTGATCTCATATCACTGGACGTGGTCATCGATCGTATTTTCATGAAAACATTTAGTGCTAACTACATGGATAGTTTGGATAGTTTTTAAACGTGTGAAAGTTACTGATAGGGCCCTTAGATTTTTAGTCACTGTTTGTTGTGAATAGTAATAACTAATAACTTACTGTGCTACTGACAAACCATTTTATTTTGTTCATTATTTTATCTGTAATGTTATTTAATATTTGTGTATTATGTTTAATTCTGCTTAACTACCACTTATTGGTAAACAAAGGTTGCCTATTCTTGCATTGGTTATGTCCTGCTGCTGATATCAGTTGATTATATATTTACTGACAAACGCGCAAATAACTGCATAAATATGCCTGCGTGGTCTGCGTGCTGAACCTGTTACTGAGTACGGTGAATCCACTTTATTTCATGACCGTTTTACTTGTGTTTTAGCAGTTTCATATCTCACTTGTATGAAATCAAATGAGCATGAACATTATTGTTGTTATGTTGCTGTCGTCCTATTAGTAGGTCTAGCAGTAATAAAAGTAACAAGTGGTCAAATAACTTTGACAAAAGGCCGCATTGTCGTCTTGCCACCCCTTGCGGCGGCGAATGCATTCGTCCGACCTTGACGGCCATCGAATACATGCTTCCTCGGGTCCACTTGAGTCAGCTCTCCAAACGGCATCTCGATCGGTTCAGCCGTTTTTGCAGGGCTTACGAACGTGGCCAACAGACAGACAGACCGACCGACCACGCTATACTCTGTGTGCAGGAATTGGCCGCTATCGCTAGCTAAGGCTGTGATGTGGCCTAATAATAACAATAGTAATAGTAATAGTGAGCATACTTGTAGTGCACAGTAAGCGAAGAGGTGCTGAAGGAGTGAATCAGGCGGCACAAAAAACAGCGATTAAAATACAAAATGCAGCTGACGTTAGTCGTCACGGATGTATGATTGATCTCTGATTGTCTGTCTGTGCTTGTAAACGCATCAACGCAGTCGATGTTGTGACAAAAAGAGCTGCGGTAATCGCAACGAAACTCCGTCCGACCCTGTCGTCATCGACAGGTTAGTCGCTCTGTATGCTTCCAACTTTGACTAGACGGCGCTCGCTAGAGTAAGTAAGTGAAGTAAGTAAACATCAATCTTTAAAGTGGCCTAAATAACAATGTTACTACAAGGACCATTATAACGATGCCTGATAAGCAGTCAGAGAATCAGGTGTGGATACGATAGTTGAAAAAGATGAGTGTTTAGTTGACGCCGTAGAGTATTTCCATGTTTTTCTGACAGTATTTCCGACAGTGCGTAGCCTATCTCTGCCACACCGCTATGAAGTCGGCACAGTGTCGTTAGCACGTCCGGAGCTTATGGTGAATTTTTATTATTTTCACTTGGCAAGTTTAAAACGAGACATTTTCAAAACGTTCTATGGGTGTGTCCTCTGTGATATAATAGTCTGTGCAGCGGTTAATATCGGGAGGACGTTCCGGGGAACGCAGTTACTGGGCCATCAAGCGTTCCAGGACACACAGATAGACAATTTCTGGAGGAACGCACATTTTGGCACGTGCTCAGTGTATCTGATCACTACCTTTCGTTTGCAATGGCGATGCAGCTTATTTTTTTTAGTCAATGTGACCCTTCACCAATGAACTTGGGTGACAGTGCTCCCGGGTTACATTGGGCCCCCGGAACCAGAAAAAAAATCATACTTTAACCATTTACAAGAAAGTAGACCAACTCTTTTGCCGTATGTCGGCGTGCGCGACACACAAGAAATTGTTGACTAAAAGTGAAGCATTATTTAAAATCCTGGCTTGTCGTCGGCGCATTGGATGGGGTTGTTGTAGTACGTGCGACAGATTGTTCAGCGGCGACAGCGTAGCTCGACGTACAAGCGACCCGACAGAGGCGCGCAAATTAGATAACGCCGACATAAATGACCAATGAACGGCTGTATTGCGGACGTCCGGCGTCTTCGCTCCCCTTCAATCTTCCGCGTCAGCCCAACGCCGCTTTAATTCGGCCGGGTCACGTGTCAACAAGGATGCTTGCCCCGGAAGATGGGGAAACTGCGTCGTCTGCAGCTTTGTTCTGGCGAGGAGGCTATTTCGCAATGCAGTTCGCGATATAGCACAGCAGTCGAACAGAACTAGGCCTACGCATCTAGCTATAATAATGTAGTCCGAATCAAGAACGCGGCAGAAAGCAGTAAAACAGAATATGCGAAATATATTAAAATACGCGCAAAACATTCTAGTTGCCACTCTTTTTTACGGTTACAGTTAAATAAATGCACACTAAAGAAACGAAATCACTGTTGCGATTAATTTACAAAACACCATGACTGTACTGTACTCGTACTCTTCGGCGATTATTTATAATTCACATGAAGCAAAGCATAGCTTCGAGCGAATCATGGAAATAGTCTACGGGGCAAAGAAGGGTGTTCACGCGTTCGACTATAACTCCGACGAAAGTGAACCAATTTGGATGAAATCTGGAGCACTGTGAGCATATTGTTGGGGGCTGGGCCTGGCATATTTTGGGCACGATCCGAGCAGTAGCGAAAGTTTGAAAAGCAGCCAAACCTTTTTGGTCACGTAAATTACGCACGATTTCACCGATTTCCCGTCGGACAAATTTTACGACATTGGAACACAACAACGTCGATGGGTCAGGCGGTGAAAACTTTCGGAACAGAATTTTGAAAATTTTACCGTAACTTCCGTAAGGGATGGTTTTTCCTAAAAAACGCAAAAATTGCTCACAAAGTTTCCACGTCTTGCGACTTTAGGCCGCCATAACTCCGCAATGATTACAGATCGCCGAAGTTCACTACCAAACTGACCCTCTACACTACAGGATGTCTATAGTTTCTATTTTAAGGTTAGAATCAATTCAAAGTCTTTACCCTGGGCTGTATGCTCCGTACAGGAACATATACCTACCCATATTTTAGGCAACGTCTGATGTCCGATATTGCGTATTAAAACAGTGCTTATGCTGCCTGGCGACCGATATATGGAAGAAAAGCAGACTGAATTGGAAACTGAAAATAAGTAACTCGGCAGTTAACGCTGACATCACTCAGTCGCAGGCACGTGACACTAGGCATCGTCGAATGCAGTAAGTAAACAGCTTGTGCACGGATAGCGGACCGCTTCGGGCGAATACTGTATTGCGTCATTCCACACACTACAACCTACTAGTTTCCTGTTTGAAAATATTGATGTAGTTTAGTGTTATCGATTCAGTTGATTACGTCTGCTGTGTATATTGTTGCATGGCCGATGGCTCTGGTAGTGCAGCCGTAATTCGCATTGCTGCCGCCCTTTCTCTTTACTCAAGACAGCTTCGCCGATATGTGTTAATGGACTTTTCGAGCCTTTCGTTATGCGAACAGTATGATCAGTTAATACGTTAATTTTCAGATACACCAAAATAACGCTACAGATATTACTGCTACAGTTAGTTCCTGTGTCACGGAGCAACTTTAGTCCTTCTATAACTTGGGTTATTAATAATTTCAGAAACTCGAGTGTCGTAATTCCATCGTTTCTGATCGCTGACAGCGACTTTTTGACTATGAATTTATTAATCCCCCAGTTAACTAGAAAAAAACCCTGACTCGCCGTCGCACCGACCACTTAAGCAACATTTGCCTTCCATAACCGTGAACTATAATCCATGACCTTGACCTGTGAACCGGAACTAAATTGGTTCAAGTCAAAATAAACCAGCAAAGGTCAAAGGTCACATCGTTCAAAAGTGATTAGCCGGACACAGACACACATCGGACCGGCTGTTCTGCGCGGATCACTAAAATGGGTCGCTGATAATTTTGGGAAGTTATTCAAAGCAGAGCCATGACGTCACGGCGCCCCTCGCCAGTGTCGATATGTAGAGCATCTTGGACGCGTGATCGCTGAATATGCCGGTGGCTCGCCGCGCAGGTAGGCCTACAGGGCGCGGCCGATAAACGACTTAGTGAAGCGATCGTTGAGCTGTTGGCGCCTCGCTAACTACCGTGTGTCTTGTAGCTCTACTACAGACTACGCATGAACACACGTACAGACTACGTGCAGTTGCATCAAAATCATCATGTTCTGGACGCGTTATAAACGATTAATCATAGTTGTTCCGAACATTCGAAAAGTTCTAAACGTTTGAGAAAAAACGCGTCTTAACGATTTTTATTCTCTGAACGTTTTTTTTGTTTTTCAATTTTCGTAACTTCTCATTTTTGCAACAATAGAAGTTTTTTTATTATATTATTTTATGTGTACAAGGCGACAACAACATCTAGAAATGTAGCTAAGTAGGCCGATTTTACTTGCGTAGAACTTGCGTATAGAATTTGATGCGGTTTCTTATTAATAGAAGAATCATGAATATAATTATAGATAGAACTAAAAACAAAAACTCCACGCATGGGACATTGCGATAATAGGCCTAATTAGACACAGGTCTTCACCGTGGATTTTCAGCTACTGTTACTTATGTACAGTTTCCAATTCATGTTTGCTTATCACCAACGGCGCCGTAATAATTCACTTTTACTTTTCAACCAATCTACTGCATCCATACAGGAACTTATCGTCTTGTGACCTTGACATTTGACCCATATCGAACTTGTCCTAGATATGTAGTGTCAAGATGAACCAGCGTCCAAATATCAACGGTCATCTCGTTCAAAAGTTATCGTCCGGACACGCACACAGCGTTCCGACTGCTCTATCTGGTCACTAAAGTGGTCGGTATTGATACGATACGATATGGAAATAGATAACGAACGATAAAAGGTTGACGGGTAGCCGGCTTAATCTACCGCACGAAAAATTAACAAAAAGAACTAAAAAACAAAACCCTATTAGCACGAAATGTGATTAGTCCGTCGGTGACCGATCTGCACATTCTACAACACGTATAAATCGCGAATTTGTGGTGTTTGTTACGCATCTAAATTTGCCGGCTTTTATATACGCCTCACCAACATGGTGGGACTTTGCTGGAGCCCAAGACAGACAAAACGTTTATACAGTGTAGTTTTCTTCGACCTGGCGCCCGGGTTGGTTTCTATTCTTTTGATTTGACCTGTTTTGACGACCAATGCACCCAAGCTGATCAAAATTTTTAAATTTTTAAACAATGTTTTTCATAACTCAGACCATGTTCTGCATCGCCTCCCGTCGCCCGTCATGATAACCTAAAACAGTGAATAACATGAAATGGACAGAAAGCAGCGTCATAATTCGCCAGTAAAGGCGTGCAGCAGTTGTTAGTTGTGTTGAACGACTGGCGAATATCGCGAGGCATGGTTGAAAAAGAAGACGCATGCGCCGAGAGGTTGTGCGGTGCATGTCATGGCCCGACGTGACGTGAACTTGAACTGACCAAGACGTGTCTGTCTGTCGAGTTCTGCCTGTCAGCGACCGACCGCGTCCCGTTTACCGTCGACAGATGCCCGGCCGTCGTCCTGCCCAGCTGGCTTCAACTAGCCGCGCCTTCGTCCCGGCTGTCACGTGCAACCAATTATGACGACGCGCGGTCTCGTCGGATTGACTTTCTCGCCGGTCGCTGAATGACGGTCGACGATGTCCGAGTGGACCGCGTCGATCGGGCCTCGACGCCGCCGCCGCCGCCGCCGGGGTATCGATATCATCCGGCAGAGTTCGCCGGCGCGAGCGAGCGAGCTCTGTGATTGCGTGCGTTGCGCGTCCTCTTCCGTTCGGACAGTTAACCCCTTCTAGCGTTTGCGTCAACTGTAGTCCCCCCCGAACGCTAAGCGAGTAATTTCTTATTGCCGTATGACCAACTACGAGATGCTTCGTTGATTGGTCGAAACGCGGTCACGTGACGTTCACTGTAATCGAATAATGAATCAAAGGACGCACAGCGGCTGAAGGTCAAGGTCAGGTCATTGAAATGTTGCACTTTTTTCGTGCAACAGTACAATTTTTGCGTGGTATATCTCCGCATATTTTAGGCTTTCAACACCATGTGAACGCTAAAGGTACAGGTGTAACGGTTGTAAAAAAAATACTAACTACGTTAGTAAGTAAGCTTACTGGTATATTCTTTAATTGCAATTCACCAAGAAAGGTAGCCGTGTGGCTAAATTAATTACATACAATTACAAAAGAGTAAAATGCAATCACACACACACATTATATATAATATATGAACATTACCGTTTAGTTCTGAAATTGAGTAGACTGTAGAATGCCGCAATCTGACAGAAAGGGGGACCACGTTCTGGTGGGAGAAGGTGATGGAGGCAGTTGTGACGGATACAAATATGTTCAAAAATTTTTCTGAAAGTCATTTCTTCGCAATTTTAGGGGTTGCGTCTGCAGTAAAGTAATAGTGCAGAATAATGCGCAGGGCTCGCGTTTAGAGAACCTCAAGTAGGTCGCTCGGTGCAGAGGTCATATTGTGATGCCATGCATTATACACAGCCATATTCAATGACTGAGCGTACGACTAGTGTACCATGTTTTGTCGGGGTGACTTAGTGGTTAACCACACTAGTATACAGACTTGAGTTCCGATGGTGAGACGGTCTGGTTTACATGCGACATTGATACAGAGGCAGCAGCGTCGTGAGCCGATAAAGCGAGCAGACGTCAGTCAGTCGGGCGAGCGTATTAATTGCTTCCACGTCGTCTGTTATCGGCGTCGAATGTGAGAGTTTTCATAACTCGACATCGTCACGGAACTCAAGGATATCAGTAACGACACTCGCCAACGTTTGAGTACCGTACGTTTTCGGAGTTGACCCTCGCGAGCGACCTCTGGAAGTACAGATCGCACACAAGGACAATACTGTTCCGACGACACCACGTCTAGCACTTGATGACCCAGTGACCTTGACCACTGACGTTCGACCCTCAGACATAGGCCTAGAGGCATGCGCATATTTCAAGACTGCCGCCGTGCAGAGTTTGAATAAATAAAGTCAGTTTTTGTAACTCATCGTGCAAGCAGATAAAGAGACGGGAAGGCGAAGTGCGCTGACTGCAGCCGCCTTGCCATCCTGCACAAAGCCGCACTAGACGAGACCGACTCTATAAAGCAACATGAATGTTAACTGATTTATTTATTCGTTGTTGTTCGTTGCTGCAAACTGTTAAACTGATAATTTAACACATCATTGTCATTACTGTATTGTCATAATATTAAACTAGAAAAAGTCCGCACTCACAAGAGTACAAAGGCTCACGCCAGCAATGTTTTTGTAATTCGTGATCTTGACTTTTGACCTTTTGATCCAAAAATAAATGGGTTTCCAGAATTCATCTATGTCGGGTTTGGTGATCATAGCTGCATCAGTTTGTTGGATATCATGAAGAAAAACAGACACAAACAAACGGAGGCAAAAACCCTACCCCGCAGCTGCCGTCGGGCGTCGGCGTAGATAATTATATTTTTTTGTATTTTGCTTGTTTCCTTTTGTTCTTTTTTCTTTGTTGTTTCCACCAGACATGGTGAATAAAGATTTTCATTAAAGAAGGCTGTTTCCCTACTTTTCAAACAGAAACGCAGCAGAATAGTTTAAACGAATGAAGCGTATACACCGCCAAATTGAGGTAAACTTGTATGAGCGTTAGTAGACATAATTCTGTTGCTGCGGTGCCTATATTCCACGTACGAAACAACAGTTACAAGCATGCTTCGTAATGCCCGGATCGGCGGGTGGTCGCAGAAGTTGCGGTGTGGCGGTGA
>Ga0209780_1004801_pt1 | contig 10510 bp, 11 predicted proteins | sample WorMetexBAHAMAS2_FD_187384 | JGI IMG/M metagenome (GOLD analysis project Ga0209780, IMG submission 187384) | Marine gutless worms symbiont microbial communities from Max Planck institute for Marine Microbiology, Germany - Inanidrilus exumae... | ecosystem: Host-associated > Annelida > Digestive... | reverse complement strand
GCGTTATCTGTCGGCGCCGCCAACCAGCGTGCCCAGCGAGCGAGTCTTCAGCACTGCGGGAGACATCCTCACCGACAAGAGAAGTCGCCTGTCACCAGATAACGCTGAAAAACTGCTGATTATGATAGAAAACTTGCTTAAATCTTAAACTGGCTGCAACAAACATTGCACGTGATTTGATGGACTTCGACTGTTGATTATGTACCGTGAGTGACGTTATGGATTACAGAAAACAATAATTGGATGCGACTTCCTGTATTTTGTTGTAGGTATAGACTAACAGTAGTGACATCAAAAATCCGGATCCGGCTCCGGCCGGATATCCGAATCCGGTATCAGGCTAAAAATCAATATCCGTCCATCCCTACCTGGAACCTAATATACTCGACTAAAAATTATACACCAGTAAAACACTCACATTAATCCTGGGTGAACTTATTACTTACTGGAATGTACAAGAAGTACTATGTGAAAGCTGTGTATGGTGAAAAGTTACTATAAGCAGTCTGGGTATTCTGCAATAGCATCTAACAGCAATAGAAAGCTCAATGGTTGAAGAGAGACTACTGTTGTTACGACCACCTAACTTTCACCGCCACCGTGGTGGTTGGCTACCACCGAACCAACATCGCCATTGCAGTGTTTTACAGTGTTCTTGGCAGTCTTTCTGGGCGCTGTTTCCTCACTTCCGCAGCACAGAGCAGCGACAGTCATTTAAATGCCGTGTCATTTGATTGTGTGAACGCACGGCGACAAGGCACTGTACTAAGTGATACCGCCGTGACGGTCTCACTTAGTGCACTCCTACTGTTGCATGCCTTCAGCAGGACAGCCGGGATCTGATCTCGCTTGGACATCCACCTGTTTCCAATTAACAACCCTAGCCTTGACACCGACCGATATTCGGTAATTTCGCCACCGCCACCAGCACCGCGATGGCATGTCAAAAAAACACCGCCACCGACCGAGTTGCAAATTCCTGCCACCGTAACAACACTAAGAGAGACTAGCAAATTTTTCACATCCCACATGTATTTTCTTACAGTGACCCCGCAAAATTATGCATTGAGCTTTGGTACGAGAAAGCCATAATGATGGTGCTAGCACTAGCAAGTGTTATTGTAACAGGGCTTCACATAAGTGATAGTTTGATTGATAGACATTAGACAATGTTTATTACAACAGCAAGTAACACATTTACATACAATGCCATACAGTAAACACCAGTTTATTGACAGAACAAACCTTCATAAAGCATTTTCTCTAGAATGTCAGAATTGAGCTCCAGATATCGTTCCTCATCACAAAGAGCCTCAATGTGGCGCTCTTCCTCAGTCAAAGTTGTTGGTCGAACTAAATCAGAGTCAAATTCACTCAAGTCATATAGATGTCCACGTCCATCATACCTAAAGGAAATCACACCAAAAAGTCACAAACACCTTAATGCTTTGAGTTAATCATTAATGTTCGCCAACAACAATTTACACATGACCAAAAACTGATACTGCTAATAAGAACACCAAGTATCATTTATCAAAATGTGAATTTTTAATTATGAATGCTCTAGGGTTCAGCCAATGTACACATCGGACTAGGGCTCCGATCATAGCCACATAGGCTGATCGATTCTCGCGTTGTTGCTGGCGAAGATTCTCGTGATTTCTTACATATCCATTAACCCACATCCGCTCCCCACCCAAGTGCCAACCAGTCATTGTTTATCATCTTTGCTCAACGCCGTCACTGCTGCCTGGCCCGCTATACACTGTAGAGACACACGTGCAAAGTTCACTGCACGTGTAGCCATGTGGCTTGGCCCGCATTGCAGCCAGCCAAAGCAGGCATACCGGTACCACTGTCCACCGTGCTGGCCTGCTGCTGCCGCTTGGCCGTGACGGACACTAAGTCATCAACAATCGCACTAAGTCGCTCAATTTGCAGCACATTGACCATCTCTGAGACTAATTGAATGCAGACCGCGGATGCGTGGCCCAGCTATGAAAGTTAGTGATTGCACAGTGAATGAACTGCTCGACGAGATTAAGACTTGCCAACGATTCTCGCGAGATTAGCTGATCGATCAGACCCCTACATCGGACATCGAAAATTAGCAACATCAAACCATGCTGGAACATCTGCGAATCGGCATCAGCAAACCGCCGATATCAATTTTGTAAAAAACAGTACCATAAATTTTTACTGAATTATAATGCTGTACTCTGAAAACACATATGAAAGATACATGTCAACACCATAGGTATCCATGTAAAAACTAGTGATCATGTCAACAATTTTCACATTACTCATCAACTCTGGTTCACTAATAAAAACTAGATCTAAAACTGCATTGTCTCTTCTCTTGTATATATTCTGCTATGTGCTGAGTAACGAAGCACTCGTTAAAACAACTTAAAAACTTCTTACATTCCGTGTTTATGTTAGCCTCAACAATTTGTTGTAACCAGTTGAGTTAATGTCTCGATAACTAAAATCACCCATTATTAAAATGTTTATCACTAATATACTCTATTAGCTTACACAAACTGTTGTTATTGTTATGTCCGACAATCGCGTAATTAGATGACCGATAACTGACTTAAGATTATGATTAAGACTTTAAGAGTACTCACAATTAAAAAAATTAATGCATAAACTGGAATCCCATGGAATAATTGGTTGGTTGCATGGAACAGTAGTTAGAACATTGGTCTTTGACCATTAAACTTTCACCGTCGCACGCTCAACCTTCAGCTGACGGGTGACCACTTATGTGGGTAAGACGTCCGCTACAGGTCAGCCAACTAGGCCAACTCATCCTTTCATCCTTTCGGGGTCGATAAATTGAGTAGTGAGTTACTTTATCAGACGAGTGCCGGTCGTGCCATCTGGTGAACGTTCACGAGGTTAAGCCGGTGCGGTTGATTCAATTGCTGTGCGCCGTTTCTGGCAGCAATTTAGCCGTGCTTAACCCTTCTGTATATAGTTTCTGTTGTGTCCCGCCCTGCGTGGCAGATGTTGGTGTTGATTATGCAGTTTGTCATCAATCAAATAAATAAAGACGATGATGATGATTATTATTATTATTGTAAGCACACAGTAGCATGTGACAAATTCCATGCCTAAAGGATCAAAATGTCACGAACCTATCAATCATCAAACTGTCGTTGCCCATCCATGGAATCAAGTGTTTCCCATGGTCGATATACAATGCCCGCTCGTCGTCGCGAAACAACTTGCACTGATACCCAAAAACATACAGATCTCTTAGATCGTCGTTTTGGTTTGCAGATTCAGCTAATGTTCGCGCGATCACTGCTCGCTTTCTCAAGACGTTCGTCATGTTTCACATTCTTCAAAAAATGTCGCATACAACGATGACATAAAAGAAACAAATAAACAACTTCCACTTCCCAACATGGCGAGTAAACTACAAAGAGCATTAAACCAATACAAAATCTTGAACTCAACTTCACTTAACGTAGACAAGAAAGCTCGCATGCCAAATCCTGCGGCTATACGATACGTTACGATATAATACGTGCGTCAAAAGCTAATAAGTGATGATATGGCCAGCTTAGTCTAGCGCACGACAAGAAACAAAAAATAAGAAAAACTAAAACAAAAACCGATTAGCTCAGAAGAAACAGTGCGGGCAAAGTCCGCGAAGGCAGTCCGGGAGGACGAAGAGAAACTACGGGGGTAGGATTTGTGAAACAGAAAACAGATAGTTTTTAAGCCGGGAGTCAAAGATAGATGGAATTATGGACGAGCAGAGTGGTGAATCAGAAGAGGAAGAAGTGATGGGTGCAGGAATACGTGAGTCGGAAATGGAGGAATTTACTAGAATGAGGTTGACGAAGAGATAAAGCGAGTTGCTTCCAGAGACATGGTGAAGCATAACCAAAGGAGCGATCAGTAATTTTAAGAGGTTAATGTAGGTGGCCGAGCAAGAGTAACGATGGAAGAAGAGTGAGTATTACGAGGACGTTAAACAGAGGTGAGGGTTATGAAGGTATGGAGGTAAAACAGTATATGCATTAATAACAAACAGTATAATAACAGGCACATAATCTGTAGTACAACAAAAGCGAGAATCGATACAAGAAAGTAAATACAACGGCAAACAGGCTGTAAAAAAGCAGAACAGATGCTACATACAGTGGCACGTTTTGGTGCTACATCAAGGTACGACTATATACCATTATGGTATATCATTCGTTGCATGCTATGTTACAGATGTTGCGTCTGATCAGCTGCTTGCAGCTACGACACGCAACAACGCAGCGCAAAATGGTAAGTAGGTCGACTCCTCCGAGTCAACCTAATAAAGTGGGTCTCAAATGTACGTCCACGGTCCGCCCGTCCGTCCACTAAAAGTTTCTTAGATTTCAATGAAATTTGGTACGTAGGTAGAGGTCGATGAGTGATGCATGACCGTATGCAGTATGACCCGATCCAAGGTCAAGATCAACGTCACGAGCCCTTCAAAGTCGGAAATTCGGCCATTTTCAAAGGCTATCTCCTCCCCCATTTATAATGAGGGCTGGCAAATGACCATGGATTCTTAAATTACAGCAAAATACCTTAAGCTTATGGGGCCGGTTTTTTATTTTTGTCCTAGTTTTTGCGTCACGTGACTTTGAAGTTGCAGCAAGTAGGAGTCGACCGCCAATCCCGTACGGGGTTAATTTTTTTACATATTAAAAAGTATTTATTTATCACCACACTCCCAAAGGAAGGGGCACTGCTCCATTTATGCCGCCCCACTGACGTCAGTACCAAAACTGAATGGCTGTGCAGCTTTCCAACACTGCTGCAAGTCTGTCCATCTCGGCACCAGTACATTGAGACGGGTACAACATTCACTGACATATAGCAACATCAGTAGCTAACAACACCACGTGTTTCAAACCAACAATGACTATGTGTCACTGATGACACTAATCTCTGCCAGTATCACAATCACTCTCACTCACTTGATTGTTTCAAGTTTCCACGTCAAAAATCAGCTGAATCCAATCAGCTCTTTCACAGAATTTGCACAACAGGCCACAACATTGAAAAGTTTCAGATATACTCTGGCCTCAAGGTCACTTGAAGGTCATCGTTCATGATTTCCATATTCTGACGAAGCTTGTCGAGTCCTACAAAATGGCACAAATATTGCAGTACTTCAGGCTCTGATGAAGTACCGAAATCAAAGAGGATGAAGAAATGGCGAACTCCCAAAAAATTAAAACAAGTGATCATGTTCAAGGTGCCAAATTTCCTGAAAGTCTATCCACTGCTCTGTGACACAGCAAAAAACTGAACCAATCTCTTGTACTTCACAGAGGAACGAACAGCAGCCAACACCAGTATTTATCTGTAGATCTAGGGATGCAACAGTTACTCGACAACGGTTTACTCTCCTGTATATTGTGGTGGCCGCTTCTCATTAAATGCCTTTATTCCTTCTATCCGATCCTTGGTTGGAATCACCTACTCACAAAACAAAATACATAGAACAGCATAACATATTCTTGAACACAACGCACATTCATCAGTGGATACAAAGTCACTTCGATGCATCGAGATTAAAAAAAAAGCATCACAAACTTTGTCAGTCAGTGGGACGAGTTTCAGAGAGTGACTCTCCTGTATGGGGACAGGAAGGGCATCTGGCTGAACAAAAAGTTTGCACCAATTACTCCTCAAAATTACAGAGCAAACAGCTAATCCTTTTGGGCGGGCATACCACCTTGGTATGTAATCAGCCACCCAGGTCAACTCAGCCACCAATACCCTCTGTAGTACGGGAAATGAGTACCGGCCAAAGTGCACAGATGCTCTGCAGGTGGGAGTAAAGGCGAGATGGCTCATTCCATTCGTGGATAAACGTGTGGGTGGCAGTTAAAACTGTGTGACCCTTTAACACATGCTATCTGGAGCAATTTCGAAATGAGTTTCGTAATTAAGTGCTATATAAATCTATGCCTTTATCTTTTTACCTTTACCTCACCAAACAATCGGCTGTCAGGTGTGACAGTGTGCTTTCATAATTCATAACAAATTCTTATGATATATACCGTTATTTTTCATTAGCACATGGAAAGTCAGTGCATGCATAAACCTGTGCATAGTATGCTTGTTCATAAGCAAGGCCAGACATTAGGTCCACCTGTACATAGAACAACATTAACTAATACAGTAATTAATAAGGAAGTTTATACAGTTTTATACTATTCACAATAAAAAGAAAACTCCTTGATGAATAGTATAGAAAATAACACTTTAACCAATCACAAGTTGATGGAATAAATTAACAGTAAAAATCTGGCACATCAACGAAAAGTAGCAGAAACAGCAGGGAGGTCAGCCTGAAAGGATACAAATTTGGCAATACCCTATAACATACACCGATCCACCTCTAAAGTTACGACCTCAAGTCAGGATAGAAATAAATTACATATTATTATTATTATTATTATTATTATTACCCCAAGTAGTGCAGATCCTGGGGTTCAAACAAAAAACAGCCTGGAATGGCTATGCATTGATCTCATCTTCAAATGGAAAAGACTACTTTCATCTGCTGAAATAAGAAATTACCATTAATCAATCAATCAACTGTTAATTTATATAGCTAAACGGTTTTTGTTTTTATTTTTCCTAATTTTTTCGTTCCTGTGCCGTGTGCTAAATTAAGCTGGCCATCTCGTCAGCTTTTGGGTGCACGTTAATCTAACATATCGCATCGTAGTATCGTATGACAGCTGAAAAACTGGACTGAAACAAGCATACAAAGAACAATAACGCAATTACGCAACTAAACCGAGAGGATCATTGGTAATTAGACAATGCATATGGGAATAGTCATTTTTTTAAATGCACTGACTGCACATATCAAAAGTTACACTTTTGCTATCCGAAGACTATTAAGTATTTCTGAGTAAAGCTTAGCAGGTAAAAGATAGTTCCGGCAGTTTATCAGTGTCTGCCATCTTGACAAACAGCACCTGGTAAGCTGTTCATGACTATCTGCAAGTTGTGGCCAATCAGCAAGTACACAAGTATACAATTGAAAGTGTACGCGTTATCGCCTGAAGTGAAATCATTATCATCAAGTGGGTTGACGGATCATTCTGAAATTTTACATTCCAGGTCCAAAAAATCAAACCACCGTGACAGCCATTGGCCGATGTGACTCGACTGTCACAAGCTGAAACTCGATAGCTACAGAGAGTTCATGTACTACATGTATTTTGGACACTTCCTGTCTGCAGCTTGTTCAGCAACAAATCTGGCTTACTGAATGGTGGCAGTCACACAGAAAGCAGCCACAGTGGTACACACAGTGACATCCCAAGCCAGAGGTCTACCACCACCACAGGTATAAGAGTGCAGCCATCAAGGCACCTTCCATCTTTATGAACCAGGTCAGCTGGTTCTATCCTCACAGTGATGCCTGCTGCATCAAAGGCATGGCTGATGCAGTTGTTTAGGGCATGATATCTTACAACTCGGCTGGGAGCTTGCTTGCTTGAGTGCGCCTCTGAAGTTACAACCCTATGGCGCTATACAAATATGTTTATTATTATTATATTATTGTACCAGTGGCACCTACCAAACTGCCACAGTGGCAACTGTGTGGACTACTAGTGCTGCTGCTGCTGCTACTACTACCATCATCATCATCATCATCATCCTCATCATCAAAATTTTAGCACATTCCCTATGTGTGCATATATTTAACATCATTTGGCACTACTTGTGCTGGCCAACACTGCCAAATGTGAAGTCGCACATTTGCATTCATCTCAAATAGCAATAAAAGTGGAAATGAAACTAGAAAACCGGTGGCTTAATTCACAGACATTGTCTTAAGACAATTTAAGATGTCATAAGATGATCTTACGACATGCCTTAAGTTGATTCACAAAATTTGTCTTTGGTGATCTTAAACATTTTCTGGATGTGACTTGTGGCCATAGTAACTATAAATTTCGTTTGTGTTTTATTTTCTTTACACAGTGTATTATGCATCGTTAAAATGTTGTACAGACAATTTCATTACCTAAAACTTAGAAATGTGCTATTTAATGCTATTAAAGTTAAAAATGAAGTGAAACTTTACAATTAAATTCAGTTACTGATTACAATCTTTGTTTGGTTTTCTCCAACACTGTATCACGATAAGTTTATGAGGCATCTAGGTAGTTCCTAGGTGAATTAAATGGGTGAAAATAGGCAGTTCTCAGCAATTTCTCAGCTCGATTTAGAAAATTATTCAGCTCAGCAGCTTAGGGGTATAGGTCCTATACACAACAAAATTACACAGGCACAGGCAGCACTCATTGTGTTACATACTTGTGTGCTGTGATGACTAATATGTCAAATTACATACATTTCCCGCTGCAATTTATTTACAAATAATGTATTCAGTAATTTAAATTTATTTGTGAACAATATGTTTGGTGTCTTAAGATAACTAAAAGGTGATCGTAAGATTTTGTCTTGAAATGTGATCATTTGTGAATTTGACCCCAGTTTCCTACACAAAAATAACACTTTTTGACAATGGTGCCACAAACCATGTAACTTGGAAACTTACCTCAATGCCTTTGTTGATGGCCAGCTTAGCCATTCGAAGTGCAAGAGGACCCTAATATAGTGCACAATAGACAACCAACAAGTATAATTATCAAACAGAAAAATGTAGTTAAAATACAACATACACAATTGCATCAGTGAAAACACTAACTTTCATGTAAAGCTAAGTTTTCAAGGAAAGTTTTAAACCGTGTTAAACAGTTTTAAACAAATGCTCAGATTAACTTTGACTATAAACAAAGTTCACATTTAAAAAGAGTTTAAAACCAAGTTTAAAATCAGCTTCAAACTGAGCTTAAAACCGGAATCTAAGCAGAAGATAAAGTCAGTTTTGTAAAAAGGTAAAGACTAGAGTTTTAGCAATGCTGCTCATCTGAATGCACAATGAGAGTTCATTCTAAAACCGATCTGTTCAGATTAACTTTTGTTTAAAACCAAAGTTTGGACTTAAGTCTGGTTTCAAAAAACCATTCTCCAGCATACTTTAGTTTAGTTTTTAAATTGAAAGTTGCTGCTTTTAACATACTCTGCTTATATCTGACGCCCCTATTGGGGGTGGTGATCCCAGCAGAATTCCACCAAAGTCTTTGACACCAGAAAACTAGACTCTCCACGCTCTCATGCTGTATTGTTTTCAAGATGATACAATTACCAATCTGACAGAACACCAGCTTGTGATATGTGGACACACGGATGCACAGACAGAGGCCATAGCAAATACTGGGATAGCACAGCACCACACAGTAAAACTAAATCAGAGCTGCAATGAAACAGTTTTCTACAAGTCAATAATAGCAACTCACATTAGGAATAATCTGCTGTGCAATTTCCATTGCACAATGAAACGCGGCATCGCCAGCGTCATTCTGATCAATGACTCGGTTTATGAGACCAAGACTACAGGCTTCCGCACCATCAATCAGTCGCCCAGTGAATATCAGCTCCTTCGCTACCGAAGGACCGACAAGCCTCGGCAGCCGCTGGGTACCACCTGATTGCACAAAATAACAATACTATGTCACAAATTAGGTTAATCAGCATGTAAATGACTGAGATGTGTGGAGAAAAATATGCACAGCAGGAACACATAAATGTAGGTAATGTTAGTGGCAAAGAGTTGGACATTCATGTCAGTGGACTGTGGTCTACGATATTCATGTACTCACCAAGATCACTGCCAGACAAGCAAATAAATATGAAAAAAATTAACCAAACCAATGAATAAGAGTATGGTGGATAAAAGACAGAAATACAGACAGGCAGACAGAGAAAGTAAAATTACAGCAGAACAACGTCATAATTCACAAAATACAGAGTAAAAGAAAATGCAAAAAAGATCCACAACATAACTAGATCACAAACTAGCAAAAACAATCTGAAGATTACGCTTCACGAGAAACAAAAAGGCATACGTTAAGTAACTAAAGACAATTGTTTATATACTAGTAATTTTGTACTTAAGGCAATAATTATAATACGAATCCATTGGATCTCCGAGTAACATCAAGCATTATTAGTGATCTTCTGCAAGCATTGAATGGCAATGTCATTATTCCTGTAATTATTACAGTTTGTTTCTGAAAGGAGATAACTAGTTGAGAGACTCTGGAGAGAACATACTGACCTGCTCCGGGAATTATTGCAAGCCTCGTTTCGACCAAACCCATCTTTGCACTGCTTGCTATCAACAAACAGCAAGTAAACAAAATTAGTGCTGACTGCACTAACTATTAATCTTTGATTAATTTTTTTTCTGTTAGCAATTAAATTTTGAATAATAGTTATCCTAATTCATTGCTTACTTACTGAAGCCAATTTGGTGTTCAGTCGCACAAGAATTTTCATATACCATTACTGTTTACAATCGCTGGCGACCGGCGATGTCGGAGACAGCGACACAGCAGTCCGCCAGGTACCT
>Ga0209780_1004799_pt1 | contig 10514 bp, 7 predicted proteins | sample WorMetexBAHAMAS2_FD_187384 | JGI IMG/M metagenome (GOLD analysis project Ga0209780, IMG submission 187384) | Marine gutless worms symbiont microbial communities from Max Planck institute for Marine Microbiology, Germany - Inanidrilus exumae... | ecosystem: Host-associated > Annelida > Digestive... | reverse complement strand
GTAGTGAAGTATTGTGTGAGGAATTTTAGCAACGTAGTTTATCGTGAAGTGATTTCAAGATGCGGGCATAGAGGCTTCGGCCTGCGCTCGTAAACTCCGTCTACGTCTACGAACTGGATGAAAACTAGAACTATATTCCAAAGCAGACAAAATGAAATGCAAAAACGACTGTCTCAATATACAGGCCTACATGGTGTAAACTATGATGCAAGGTGTATCAGCTGGAGAATTACGTGATTGAGTTAAAGTCGTACAGAGGCCGTACTGGCAAGGAGTTCTGGATGGAGCGTAAAGCCCCGTCCACACCAGCAACAACGTCAAAGCAATATTGCCGAATGCTACAAGTCGAATGATTCTTTCGACACAGTCGAATGTTGCTTTGACATTATTGCCGTTTTTGGCAACAAAGTCAAATGTTGCTTCGAGAAAGTCGAACGTTGCTTCGACATTGTTGCTGGTGTGGACGGGGTTTAAGACTGTTTGACAGTCTTGCAACACTGGCCGATCGGTACAAATTTTGGCACAGTGACGCATATTGGCCTTCCGAATAGTATAGGCAATTAAAATTTCCAACTTTTAAAAATCCAAGATGGCGAATAACCTCCATCTTGAAAAATTGAAAAACGGCCATATCTCTGCAACAGGCTTGATCGATCTACATGAAACTTTGCTCGATAACGCATATTGGCCCTCCGAAGGGTACGGGCAGTTAAAATTCCCAACTTTTAAACATAAGAAATTAATAACAAAACTGACCATCAGTTTAACACTTAATTGTAAGGGTCTTGTTATTTATCACACGTGATGTGAATCTGTGTACACCCTTACAAGGCTACTCACTTTGACAATCTGAAAAGCATTCTCCACTTCATTGCATTTATGGTTTTGCATACGGATTACTATCACAATGATCACATCAATCATCGCATCAGTATTGCAGTAGTATTTTCGTTTAGTAACCAGTTGTCAAACGCAACTAGCACAAAAGTGGTTTCTTGTTTAAATGTTAGCCTACAGATCACGGAAAATTGTCTTTACGCTAATACAAAGAAGACAGAAAAATCGCAGTGGAAACAACAGGTTCGTCAGCTGGATAGTCTAAGTAAATTACGTCGCGATATTACATTACTATGGTATTTGTACAAATTTTTGTTATCTGCAATAATTAATGCACTGAAATACCTGATAGACAAACTTGAGTCTGTGCAGTGGTTTTTTAACTAGAAAACTAACTATCTGGCCTCAATGAGCTGTCGTACTTTTCTCGTCTAAAAATCCTTGGCTTAGATCCTTTGAAATGTCGCCGACTAAATTACGACCTGGTGCTATATTATAAGATTTTGAATGGTTATTGCGATATGGTATTGACCGTTGCACCTGGTTCTAGTGTCACACGTGGCAATAATTTTAATCTTGCCAAACAAACGAGTAGTATTGATATCAGAAAATTTTGTTATGGCAATATAATTGTTGACGCATGGAATAGTTACGGCCTACCTAACCTTGTTTATTTTCTGCACCATCAATTAACAGTAAAGTCATTGTATATCATATTCTGTCATTGTATGCTTACAATTTGTTTTCGTCGTATAGGCCTATTATTTAAGTTAGTTATTATGGTTGTTTTTTCATGTTTCTTTTTGCTACCACATTTTATTCTGGTGAATAAAGATTTTCCATTTAACTCGCAGGGTCCGGCTGGCGAGAAGGGTGACAGAGGAGATGGCGAACTTCCATTTTACGACGACAATAGATAATATGAGCTGTGCCTAATGCTTGAAAATTGATGGGACATTAAAGTGAGTTGCCTTGTAAGGGTGTACACAGATTCACATCACAATGGTCATAACAAAATGATTTTTGCTGTTTCCTACGTGTGATAAATAACTAGACCCTTACACTTAAGTGCTAAACTGATGATCAGTTTTTGTTATTAATGCATATTATACGTGAGCGTTTAAATTGTGCTATGGTTTATAGGGTCCAATAGGACTGGATGGTCTGCGAGGCTACCCGGTAAGTTCAGTGAATTGCTGCCGTAGCTGTAGATGTAATGGTTTTGATCGGTGCATTTTGGAAACAAAAAGGTGCCGATTCACATAGGCTTAATCACTGATGCTTAAAGTTGATTTTTGAGCTGTGACTCGTGTAGCTGCAAGGAACCATGTGTCAGTCTGTCAGACGGGGTCAAGGTCGGACGAATCCAGTCGCAATCGCGAGGAGTGACAAGTCGGCGATGCGGCCCTTTGCCAAATTACTTCGGACACTTGTTCAGTGTAGAAATCCAATAACACTACAATTTCTATAGTAATTCCGTTAATTTTCATCAGTTGCTTAAATTACTGTTCGGACACTTTGAAAAATATGGGTCCAGCGTGAAAAAAGGCGCCGGTACGCCGTACCGGCGCATACCGTCACGAAAAGCAAAGGTTATGATGACTTTTAAAGGCGGGATTCTCACCACTGCTGGGTGACAGGTAACATTGTGTGATCCCATATGGTATGTGAGTTTCCAGTAGCGGTGAAAGCTAAGTTGATGCTAACTGCTATACACTGTTTACTTTACTTTTTTACTTTACTTACTTTCATGTTAATGATTGCTTGTTACGTTCTGTGCTACGTGCTGAAATTGATCACTGTTTGTTCTCTTCTTCTTTTGTTTTCTTTTGTATTTATGTTTTATGTTGCAATGTTTCTTTTTTGATTCTACCATTAGTTGATGGATAAAGACTTATAAAATATATCATCCAACGTGAATACTTATCACCGTTCCTTGTTGTACCCTAAGTGATAACCCGACCGTCATGGACCAATATACGTATCGTATTCCTGTCAGTTAAGTTTTTCTTCGCCGTCGGATTTTATTCTGGTAAATAGATTTTTGTTACCACGGAGGCCGATTTTTTATAATTTCTTTCTACAGGTACGTAAGTAAGTATTTTGTGACCCTTTTATCTTGAACTATCCCAGTTGTATAGGTTTTTGTTTCGTTGATTATTAATATCTTCTTATTATATTACAGCATGGCCTATAAAGAACAGTATTTTGGCATTTATGCTACAAGTGCTAAGCAACTGCTGTGATGACCGACCGTAGCGTAGCGAGTGCTGAGTATTTTCTATTTAAGTCTAACACCCCTCGATCTGCCGCGGGAAAATCTTTTTCTTCTGTGAACTCATCCAGACTGAGCTCCCATTTAATACAAAATCTATGTCCTTTGTAGTAACCCTCACACAAAAAACTCGGCTCGATCCTTGCAGGCATTTACATACAATAAAACAACATAGGCCTAACACACAAGCAAACCTACACACAACCGGTAGGATAAACCGAACTGCTGTCATGGTTGGCTAAAACTAATGCCAATAAATAGCTGACGTGGCGTGTTGTTATAGGGACCCAAAGGCAACAAAGGCGAGCAGGTAAATATTATATTATATTATTGTTATATATAATTATATAATTATATTATTATGTTGTTATATTATATTGTAGTGTTAGAACACTTGCATAAAGCGAAGTTGAATTCTAATTCTATAGATGTACAGTAAATATCTTTAACTAAAACAGATGCTTCAAGAATTCGCTGATTTTAAATAAATAAATAAATTAGAAGAATGTAATAGATTACGGAATTCGACCATCTTAGTATCGTTTTCAGTATCAAAGCGTGAAATCATACTAATTTTGCCACTTACCATGTGGATTATCTGTGACGTACACATCGTAAATTGCATCATAATATTAATAATAATTACGTATTAATTTTAGTAGTTTATTACATTACTATGGTATTTGTAAAAACTTTTGGTATCTGCAATAATTAATGCAATAATGCATTGAAATACCTGATAGACAAACATGAGTCTGTGCAGAGGTTTTTAATAGAAAACCATCTGGCCTCAATGAGCTGTCGTACTTTTCGCGTCTCAAAATCCTTGCCTTAGATCCTTTGAAATGTTGCCGACTAATTTACGACCTGGTGCTATATTATAAGATTTTGAATGGTCATTGCGATATAGTATTGGCCGTTGCACCTGGTTCTAGTGTCACACGTGTCAATAATTTTAAACTTGCCAAACAAACGTTTAGTATTGATGTCAGAGATTTTTGTTACTGCAATAGAATTGTTGGTGCATGGAATAGTTTAGGCCTACCTAACCTTGTTTATTGTCTGCACCATCAATTAATAGTGAAGTTAATCTTGACAGATCTTTAACTATTGTAAAATGATTTTGGAATGAATGGAATGAATTTATTTGCTTGACATACAAATAACAATATCAGTCAAGCAGGAACGCCGTGGCACGATAACTGCGTGCACTTACCGGTGTCCTGATATTATTTGCTATATGCATTTTTCTTTTTATTTGTTTCTTTTTATTACTGTATTGTATTATACATGTGTTTTAGTAGCATGTCAGTGGCCGGTTGGGCCCTTTATTACTTATTTTTAAATAAAAATAAAATGTTTGCATCAAACTAAGTCATTGCATATTATATTTTGTCATTGTATGCCTACAATTTGTCCACGTCGTATAGGCCTATTATATAAGTTAGTTAAATGTTTTGTTTTTGCTTGTTTTTTTTTGCTACCACATTTTATTCTGGTGAATAAAGATTTTCAATTTAACTCGCAGGGTCCGGCTGGCGAGAAGGGCGACAGAGGAGACGGCGAACTTCCATTTTACGACGACAAATACCCAGAAAGGGCACGTAACATAACTTACTATGTGCACCGTATTACCAAAACGCCCCGTAGTGTGGCTGCATAAATACTGTATTGGCCCTATTCCCGCTATAGGTCCTATTGGCTACCTCGTTACCACTATCTGTCACAGTCATAGACTCCTTGAAATATTTTAAGGAGTCTATGGCCACAGCCCTAACCTTAATCTTTGTCAGTTTCGTCAGTTAACTTCAGGCATTGTTGTTCAGTTCAGTTTGCATGTTTTGAACATGTTTTACGTGCTTTTTTCGTTGTTTTGCACTTAATTTAACCGTATGTATTTGGCCTTCAGCGTCGATTCGGCTGATGCAGTATTTATGTTACCGCATGGATGCATCGGTCGGTATAGCGGTGCCAAAATTCCAATGCATTACTTTAACATTTTGAGAAACGTTTGAAGCATGAATAATGCGTAGCTGCTACACATAAAACAACGCTGGGGATGTGCACACGCTTTACTTTGTAAGTTTTGCATCATGTGTAGTAGTCGATAATTTTGCGATCACTGAACCATAATAAACCATTACAAAGCCGAGCCGGTGCAATATCGGTTTTTGCTACGGCTGACTTTCTACTGCGCCGCTGTTTTTCTAAAGCCCGGTCCACACTAGCAACAATGTCGAAGCAACATTGTCGAAGTTGCCTGTGGCTTCGACAATGTTGCTGTTTTGGGCAACAATGTCGAAGCAACGTTCGACATTGTCGAAATGACGCAATTTTAACGCAAAACTCGTTCGACATTGTTGCCGTTTTTGGCAACAAAGTCGAACGTTGCTTCGACATTGTTGCTGGTGTGGACCGGACTTAACATTGTCTGATAATCGCGTACTCACACGGTGGTGCGAAAGTTTTGTGAGGACAACGATTAAAGGGCAAAATGGGCAAAATTTGACTCTATCACACTTAAACCCCTTAACCGATCGGCACCAGGTGATTATCGAGCTACCGACCATCTTGCAATATTTTATCCAGATCAGATAAGTATAATTTCGTTTCTGAGCACGCACGACTTCGCGCGTCGATTTGTTTACTTGGCTATTTCGCTGTTTTTTGTTCTTTCCATCACATATAGTAAAGACGCTTGCACGGATTCTGTTGATTTGCCGCTTTTATCATCCATACTTCTTCACCGTTTCACTTTCGGCCTAAAACGCACTTCGTTTACCAATCCTTACCACCGTAGACTCACTTTATCCATCAAGACTGTCTTCACGGGCTTTTACCGGGACTGTTTCTTCTAAGCAACTTGGTTTTTTTATAATTTTATTATCCACGCATACCGATAGGCAAGGTGTGGATATATTGGTCACTGTTTGTGTGTTTGTACGGTCACTGATTTCTCCGCCAAGAATAAAGCCAGCGGCGTCATATTTTGCTCGGCAGTTTATCAGCGTCGAATGCAGGTAATCTCCCATTTTTGTGAACTTTGCTCCACCAGAAGCCCAAAACCGGACGAATCGGCCAGCGCGCGGGCCATGCCCACGCGCATGTAAACATTACCGTAGAGATGCGCTGACGTAAACGTCACGCTGAAATCGCGCTGTGTGTGGACGTAGGATCGGCATGTGTGGATATACGTCCGTCCCCGAAAACGGACGTACTTGTTTTTAAATTTTTTTCTAGTTTTACCATATTTTGCTGTTTTCGGTGCCGTGCGACAGATTAAGCTGGCTATCCGTCAGCTTACGAGCGCACGTTAATATATCGTTTTGCATCATATCGTATGTAGTTAAATAGTCATGTTTCTGTTAGCTGTATGGGTGAACAACCGCTTAAGATAATGTTCCAATAAATTAACGGGCACGTGACATTCTACTGTTATTTGATGCAGTCTCCAAAGCGGTCAGTTCAACTTCATGATGGTTCCTTTGGCTATGCTGAAGTCATTGCCATCAAGGTGAGACTGAATGTATCTGAACATACCTGTAAGATCGATGGACATCACTATCAATTTAGGCCTACCTGTTTAATAACAGTTACGGTTACCTGCATTGTTTTGACAGCATTGTCACGCTGGCCTCATTTAGCGCTAAGCGTAATGTAACGGTCTTGCGTCCGTCCGTCCGTCCGTCTGTCTTATCAGCGTATACTCAACGTCACTAACCAGGGGGCAGCACGCGACGCGGCCAGTATTAAGAGGGACGGACATACTTATTTATTGTGGTTATAGGCTGCACGCACGGTTATATGACATGTTGTTTATGAACAGGGCGAACTCTACGAAGTTATTACACTGAAGGCAAGTCAACTTTCTGTTCTTTACAAAAGAATTTGAATTAGCGTGGTAGTTTATTAATCATTAATTGCCATTAAGTTTAAGGTAACAGTACTTTTTAAGGGGGATGACGCTCGTTTCCATCGAAAACCCGTTATGCTATCCAGATCGAGATAAATGACTTAAGGTTTGTTCACACCTGATGCGTAGCGGTGCGGTGTGGCGTGTTGCGTCATGCGGCAAAAACGACGCAACATGGCGCACGATACCGCACCGCATCGCAAACTAACCTTTACTGTAGTGTAGACACGTTGATAACTAATAATTATCGTCGTTTTTCTGATTTGTGGCGTCTTGCCGGCTACTGAATGAACGCTTATCTGATGGCACCTGTCTGTTACGAAATTGCACCATGCATTAACGGAAGCACACGACGATAAGTTTTGCATGCGGTTGTATACTTCTAGGCCAAAGATGCCTGCATACCAAAGCGCAATCGGCATGACGCCTTTCCTCTGAGACAGCTGAGCTCTTGTTATTGTTTATAAATCATATTTACTCAGTTTCATTTTAAAACCTCGTGCACAAACCACATGCGATGTGATTGTTTGTTCTAATCTATTTTAAGATGTTTGTTTATTCTATTTTAAGACTGTGTAAGCGTTAGCTGGCTGTGTTTACTGTAGGGAGACAAGGGCTCACGTGGTGAACCTGGTTTAGCAGGGCTACCTGGATTGGACGGACTACCTGGATCTGTTGGTCCATCGGTAAGCTACTGATATTACACGCCACTATGTTAAATTCCAGTCACTACTTGATGTAAATAATATTAATTTATTATGCTACTGACAAGCCGCTGCTTATTTGATAATTTTTTATTTAGCTAAGTTATCTTTGCTATAATTTTATTTAGCCCGCGTGGCATGCATACCCCGCGTTCTATATGTTCTGCTTGCGTTAATTTTTTTTTAAAAATAAAACTTTGACAAAAATGATCTCAGGATGTTTTGGACCGATTTCAACAAATTTTTACCATATGGTAGGTATTTAATCGTAGATTACTAATTTGACCCCGTTTTCTGTTGGCTTAAGGGATGTCATGGTAACCAATTTTTAAAGGGCAAAATCGGCGCAATCGGCTTATACTCAACTTATTTCGTCGCCCTGGCATTTCGAAACGGATTGCAATATCGCCATTCTAATTTTATTTAAAGTTCAATGATCTGGCTACATTATGTCTAAATTTGATGAACTTTGGTCCAGTAACTCCAGAGTTCAATATAGGCAACGATGTACACCCCGTCGTTTCTTTCTTTAAAATAAAACATTCAGACAAATTATGTCAAGTTTTACCGGACCGATTTTTACCAATTTTTTACCGTATTGTAGGTATTTGACCGTATATAACTTATTTGACCCCTTTTTTCCGATACCTCAAGGGACATTGCCATGACAACCAATTTTAGGGTTAAAATGGCGAAATCGGCCGACTTACGTTAATTCGTTGCCTTAGCATTCCTAAACGGAGTGGAATATCGCAATTCGATTCAAAAGGTTTATCTGCAATGATCTGGCTATGTTATGTAAAATTTGGTGAATTTTAGTCCATTAACTCCGGAGTTTAAGAAGGGCAAATATGTACACCCTCGTCGATTAGCAGTTTGGCTACGCGACGTCACTGCTAGACTTTGCGTGGATCAGTACTGAGTTTTCTGGGGCGATCACTACTGTTTCTTTCACCTGTACGCTAGAGGGCGTCACTGCTATGCCGCGCGGGCTACACGCTAGGCTATGCCACGCATTTCTAGTTTAATATTTGTTTGCTTTGTTTAAATTAATTGTGCATTACCACCACTTGTTGGTGAATAAAGATTATCGTAACAACAGACAACTTTTTCAAATACTTACATCGATGAAACAACTAAATATAAGAGCTTAGATAGTTTCACGAGTATGAGGCAGAGAAAATAAGAAGAAATCGGTTTGTGTGCATTGGAATTACAGTGGTCCAATTGCCATTGAATATCATTGAAGATGAACCAATGTAATTCTCGTTTGTAGTATCGCGCGCGATATTTTGTACCGTACAAAATATGGCATACTACAATATCGGCACGCCCGCGGCGTGAGAGCCCCTCGGCGAAAGTATAGTCAATAGGTCAGAAATGTTTTTAGTGCAGTCTTCAACGCGTCGACTGCTATCTGAACGTTAGCATTGCAACAGAGTAAGGCAAATTTAACATCTGACGTTGCAAATAGTGTCACTAATTGCGTCGATTTTACACGCCATGCTTGTTGTTGATTGTAGGGACCGACCGGACCACAAGGACCTCCCGGTCTACCGGTATGTCCCTTGACTATAGACGCAATTTAGCTTTTTATTCACAGTCGATTTCAGTTCGCCCCCGGTAGGCGTGAGAAGTATTATTATCAGCGTGTCTGTATGTATGTCTGTTTGGCTGTCCTCTCACGTATCCCAGAAACCATGCGTCCCAATTTTACTAAATTTTCTGCGCATGTTACCTATGGCCGTGGATCGGTCATCTTTCGACGACAATGCAATACATCACGTACTTCCGGTTTTGTGGATGACATCGTGCTTTCATAATTATAATGCGGAAAATAGGACATACTCAAAAGCGACGCGTATGTTTCGTCCAGTTCGCAAGGTGGCGGCACCATTCGAATGACAGACAACATTGTTTGGTCGAGATCTCCACCTGGCGGCAACAGGGGCGAAGTCTGCAGTCTCCTATTACATCTTGTTGCGCTTGTCACGTCAGTTAGCAGTCAATATATACGATTTTAACCAGTACGCCAGCAAAATGATTACATTCCTGTTTTCGTTTATAATTACTTACTGGTTATCTCACACAGACCTACTTACTTAACTTATGTTTTGTTTTGTTTTCTTTTCCTGCTTATCAGAGTCATTATCATCATCCTCAGCATCATCGTCAGCAGTATTCTATACCGTACCGTTAGTGATGTTCGGTTGTGAAGGGAGAGAAAGGTGCAGAAGGTGAACGAGGCGTTGAAGGATTGATGGGAGAACGTGGACCACACGGACAACCTGGATTAAAGGTAAGTTTATCGAAACTGATGGTGAGTTAGCGTTAACTGAAGGTATAGTGAAAGTTTGATGTCCAGCCCATTCTATTAACTATGTCATTAATAATACATTTAGAAAAAAATTTTCAACACGAGATCACAAGACGTTGTGGATAAATGCTTAGAGATGTTTAATTGTCTACCCGCAGAGAAGGCTATTGCTATTCGCGAAAGGAACTTTTTTGAATAAGTTTTGTGTTACTAGTAATAAATTGTGTAAGGTATTTACTGATCATGCGAAGAAAGAACTGGCAACATTGTTGGCCGATATTTAGTTAGGTTTAGTTAAGTAGTTACGTTTTTTTATACTGCTACCTTTATTGGTGAATTACAATTAAAGATTTTTACCCAGGTTCTAAAACGAGGACAGTGACTAAGGGATTCGACGCCAGGCTGGCTAACCGACCACTTTTAGTCTTGACTTTCGGGCACTCTGGCGCTCAGAGTTGAGCGCCAGAG
>Ga0209780_1004798_pt1 | contig 10515 bp, 5 predicted proteins | sample WorMetexBAHAMAS2_FD_187384 | JGI IMG/M metagenome (GOLD analysis project Ga0209780, IMG submission 187384) | Marine gutless worms symbiont microbial communities from Max Planck institute for Marine Microbiology, Germany - Inanidrilus exumae... | ecosystem: Host-associated > Annelida > Digestive... | reverse complement strand
ACAGGTCAGTAGGACACGCACGTACGCCACGTTCCACTGTTGTTCACACCTAGACGTGCACGTGTCGTCACCGGCGCTGGCCAGCATATCGCCGAGCGTGACATCGGGTAACTAACTTGTGTCGAAATGTCTAAGCGGACGGAGCAAGATTTTTAGAACGAGGGCCTTGCTGGGCTAGGGATACGATTACACTGGAAGAGGTCTGGTCCAGGTCCCTAAGATAATCACAGCCGTAACTCACTACTTTGCCGTTTCAATTTTTTTTCTTAAAACAACTGCCGTTGTAACGGTTGAGATCGTCGTCGAACTAACGCCAATGACATCAAGTGTCGGTCTTCGTTTGTAGCAGGTGACTGTCATTCAATGCTGCGAGTTACTGTACGTAATTACGCAATTACGCCGCCGCTGTAAGCCTACCGCCCACTGGAACAAATAACGTGAACTCATTGTCCTGTAACCTGTCTTCATCCAGAATAACCTACGACGCCGCTGTAAGCCTACCGCCCACTGCAACAAAGAACGTGGGCTCATTGTCCTGCATTCTCTGTTTTCAGCACGAATAGTTGACGCCGCTGCTGCAAGCCTACCGCCCACTGCAACAACTAACGTGGGATCATTGTCCTGCAACCTTTGTTTTCAGCACGAATAGTTGACGCCGCCGCTGCAAGCCTACCGCCCATTGCAACAAATAACGCTACCCACTTCTGTCTTTAGTTGTAGTGGCTCATTGTCCTGCAGCTTATGTCTTTAGCACGAATAGCGAATAGCTGATGCCGTCGCCGCAAGCCTACCGCCCACTGCAACAGATAACGTGGTCTCATTGTCCTGCAACCTCTGTCTTCAGCCAGAATAGCCTACGCCGCCGCTGTAAGCCTATACCACACACTGCAACAAATAACGTGGGCTTATTGTCCTTCAAACTCTGTCTAATTGGCCAGAATAGCCTACGCCGCCGCTGTAAGCCTACCGCCCACTGCAACAAATAACGCTACCCGCTTCTGTCGTTAGTCGTAGTGGTTGTCATGTGCAGGAGTATAAGGAATTCTACGAGGCAGCCGTCGAAGCCGTTGATGCGGAGATGAATGAGTTGTCAGTCGCTGAATCCCGCTGGATCGACCACTGGCGCGTCGCAGTCGACGAAATCAAACAGCTTTACTGACTTCCGTCCAGGGGCGTCGGAACGGGGAACCAGGGTAAGGGACTGCTCTCCCAACTTTTGGGGCGCCGGAGCAGTGATTCCCCCGTGTCACGTCGAGGAATATCTTCACGTCGAATCGACAAGGCTCCGGAATGCGGGATTTCGCAGTCGATTTTCTCGGGATTATACCCCGTCCCCCAAACCGCCGATACCTGCTGCTTCGCGCCAGAACCGGTTCTAGCTATTAGGCTGGGTAGGCCGTGGCCTACCCAAACTCGTTCCTGGCCTACCCAAACGGCGCGGGTCATCCCCATGATCCCCACGTACACCACTCCTTTTGACTTACGCAAAATTTGCTTGGCCTTTGACTGGCCTACCCAAATGAACACTCCTAGAATCGCCCCTGCTTCGCGCATGGGGACCGTGAAAATAGTGCGTTGAAATTTTCCCCACGCCATTTTTGGTTTTAAAAAATCAAAAAATTTTTGGAGATGGGGCACAGCCCCTGTCTGCCCTCTCCCAACACCCCATCACGCGGAGGGTACTCTATCCACACACTCCACCCACTCTGTTCCCCAGTTTCAAGCTATTTCCGACGCCTCTGCTTTCTTGTCGGCCGTTCGCGATACTTGCTGCTGACGAGGTCGTACTAGGCGGCGTGTTAGGTGTTCAAAAATCCCTGAATATTCTTTTTTCACACAGATATTGAAAAAAGTAGACGGCGTTAACCAAAGGAACGCTGTACACAACCCCATTTACCTGTGGTTATTTATAGCTTGTTGTTTTCGTTTTATATTAGCTCTGTAGGTTTGGTTTTACATTTTCGTTTTATTATCTGTTAATTATCGTCGAATTTTATTGTTGTCCAGCCTCTACATGGCACTGATGTGTCGTTAAAAAACTACTTGCTCGCTCACGTGGCATACCGCACATCCTTTCGAGGATAATATATCATGCGCGCGCTAGTACTCCTGTATATCAATCAGCAAACGAAATTCGAAGTGTCTAGTTTCATTCTTTCCAGAGATGTGATTGGGGTAAAATTTAAAAAACGGGTCACGCAAACCCGACCACGCCCCTTATATGGGTGGTTTTGTGATCCTTAAGCTAAGACATGATATAATCTACCTGATATAGCGAGATATTGGTCAAAAATCGCTGGTTATTACCTACCCCACCGTCATTTTGCGATCCCATTGAAATTTTTTATCGAGATTTTTGGCACCAGAAAAATATAGAGTCCCTGGGCTATCGTATGGCGTTGGTTTTTGTGATCCTAGGTTTAGCCATCTTTGTAGAACTCCGACTTGTGACAGACAGACAGATGGACAAACGGACGGACAGACACACGATGACAGCATATACCGCGTTAGCGTAGCGTCGCGCGGTAAAAAACGCATCATTCGGTTTCGAAAATGTCTTGAAGGAGTCGGAGAAATTGCTTCGAAAAAAATAAAGAAGTGAAGGAGTAAAAAAATCATTTGTAATGCATAATAGTCTTACGTTCTGCTTGAAGCAACGGCGGCCGAGAACAACAAGAAAAGCTCTGCTACTGCAGAGGGACTGCGGGACGCGCTATGTTAGTAAATTCATGCTATGTTTCACGAGATATGAGAGTTAAAAAGGTTTAAAACAGCAAACGTGACCTGCATCCAAAATTTGGCGGTTGTCCCTTCAGTCGTTCCGGAGTGACATGATTGTGGGTGTTGGCAAAATTGAAAAATGGGCCACGTGACCATGACCACGCCCCTTTAGAAGTGGCCTGTCATTTCTAGTCTTGCTTATGATATGATCTACCTGTGTACAAAATTTGACGACTCTAGCTTTCGCCGTTCCAGAGATATCATCGGGTTCCCGAAAATTTAAAATGGGTCACGTGACCCTGACCACGCCCCCTTTAAGGATGATTCGTTCTCCGTAGTAACTATGTCCCTATGTTGTTCCGTTTCTGAGATATAGCGAGATATTGGCCGAAAATCGCCGATCTGAACCAACCTACCCCTCTTCTATTTCATGCCCCCTGTTGGAATTTCGCCAAGATCTTTGGCATCAATAAACTAGAGTCCCTGCTCTGTCGTAGGGCAGTGTCTGCGTGATTCTAGGTTCAGCCGTCTTGTGACAGACAGACAGACGGTCAGACGAACGGACGGACAGTCAGACGGACACACAATGACAGCATATACCGCGCTAGCATAGCGTCGCGCGATAATAAAACCAGTCGTGGCTTTGAACTGTGTTGTCTGCTCAGAGTGCTGGAAATGTATGCACACATTGCCTCTGGTGGCTGTCTCTGTTACATTCCCGAAAAGGCATCGAACTGGCATAGTAAGAAGTGTTATAAAACCACGCGTTCTTGTGTCCGTGAATGCGATTGTTGATGTGCCGGTTACGGCAGTGTTTACCGCAGGTGCGCGCGCTGGAGAAACCCACATACATGGTCAGTGGCGTCGCCAGGATTTGTTGCCAGGAGGGGCACAAAAGTTACCGGGTGTTTACACGAGGCGACTGTCGACGTATAGTCGCCGTCAGACTGTTTATACGTCAGTGTACACTGATAAAAAATATATTTTTGTAAGTCGAGGGGGGCACGTGCCCCAGTGATCCATAGCTGACGGCGCTAATGTGCATGGTGCATCCGGTGTATAGGCTATGTAAGATTTCAATGCAAGATTTCAACCCCTGCTTTTTGAACAAAATTACCGATTGGCCACTGACTTACATTGATATGCATGAAATACATGTAGAAAAAAGTTAAAATACACACGTATATCAATATTAAATACAAAATACACAATGGACTGTCGAACGCCTTTGCAAGGTCCATGTACGCAATCGTTTGACTCGTGTGACCTTCGATATTGACAGATCAGGCATTATAACGACTCGAGCAAAAATGTTGTAGATTTTCTCTTGAGGAATCCGTGTTGTTGTTTACTCATTAAATTTCTTGATAACAAGTAACTCAGTATGTATATAACTATACATCGCTCCATAAGTTTACTGAACACGCTCGTGAGTGAAGTTGGACGATAGTTTGATGGGTCCGAAGAAACACCCGTCTGAAATATTGGTAGTTGGGGCGATAATTGCAGAACTTCAATGTGACGGAATTATACCCACGGCCACCGCCTACCCGGTCTAATAGCTAGAACCGCCTCTGTATAGGCCTATATAACGCGCCCGTGAATTCGGAATTAGCGGGTGGCAGCCTGAACGCATTGAGCGCAGTAGGAGCGAGGTGTGACCGAGCGCCGTAGGCACGAGAATGGACCGCTAGTACTTAATAAAGCAGACAGTATTAAGTAGTCTGTAGATAGGTATGCTAAAGGCAGCATAGACTTTAAACAACACTACAGGTGGCCCAACGCCATGGATCTGGAGTTCACAATGTAGGCTGTCCTGTGCCGGGTTGTCCTTGGCTCATCCGCCTCTGCAATGCTACAATATATTTTTCCAATATTTTGTTTATGTCACTTCGTGTATATGTTTATTGCCAGATTGTAAATTCTGTCAGCCATCTTCTACTCCGCTGATTTACTTACTTACGTTCGATCACGTGACTAGTAGGCATGGCAACGCAACATGTTTACATATTATGGCGGTGCGGGAATTGAGATTCTCGGGGGCATAGCTGTAGTTGTAGGATGTCTAAACATTTGCTGAAGTTTTTAGAGTTGATTAGTATGTTTTTTGGTTTTACTGTTTGATTGAATCTGTCGCCGCCATGATGTCCGCTTACAGAACTAACGACCACTCGGAACGTAAGTGTCAAACCGCAGGTGTAAACCCTCTCCTAAAACACTGCTCTATTGATTATCTGCAAACCTGGTGGTGTTGACTATTTGCCCCTGTTCGTTATGGCCTATTGTACATAATTTGTGATGAGCAACGACTACAGAGACCATGTAGTATGCGTATCCGGTACCGGTAGTCAAATGCTGTAGAAGAGAGGGGGAACGCCCTTCCATCACTTCCCTTTTCTCCTTCTCGTCCCCTTCTCTCCTTCCCCCCTCCGTTTCCTCCTCTCCGTTGCCGCCACTTCCGTTTTTTCTATCCTGTCCCATTCCGTTTTTCCCATGTCTTCCCTCAGTCCAGCTAGGGGGGCGTGAAGAGTGCTCTAAGCTCAGTGAGGTCCAGGCAGAAACCCAACTGCAAATGCATTTTGGTATATTTTAGCTAAAAATGGCGACTGGTGGCAAATTAACAGTTTTAATTATTTTTTTTATTTTGTACAAATGACAGTTTTGCTATTTGGGAGTGCGATCGGTCAGTGGGAAAAGTCGTTGCTAAACTGATGGCATGTATGCCGCAAGCCCACAGCTACGATGTACATCAAATGGATTAATAATGACAATACACTGAAGATGGAAAGCAACGATGTACGAGTGGTGTGGAGTGTGGTGAATTGGTTGAATTTTTAGCTTGAAATGATGCATTTTATGCATTTCAACTGTTTTGTATAAAGGAAGTAAATAATACCATATGTTACTCCTTTTAAGTTAGACTAAATTAGTTGACTTAGTTGACATTCACAGAAAATCCCAGATTTCACAAAAGGATTTCATTTAACAAACAAAGACCGATTTTGCAGTAATCAGCATTACCCTTTCATATCACCAAAACTTGTATATATGTAAAACAGTGAACATGATAAGGTTTGCCAATAATAAGTTATCAAAACATTATCTATCGGCGGCCATCAGTCATTATCACCCAAATACTGAGATAAACCCTGACTTTAACTGGAACTCCAGTCGTAACTTTTAATCGATATTGAACATCATTCATTACCTGTGGTAAGGAAACGCTGTTATTTTTTTTTATTGCTGAGATAAAAACGTAACGATGTCAAATTGTCACAATTTTCTTAAGTGCTATTGATAAACAGAATATACCATATATATTGCACGCAGAACGTAGACACATCAGTCACACAATTGATGGATTTGTAGTTACCTTTCACAAATGCTTACATCATATTTTGTGTATTGTGAGAGCTGGTCACTTTTTTATTAGCCTGCCCGGCACAGCGATGCCACCAGCGGACTTATGTTTTACCGATGTTACTTATTTTTGATACTGACCCTGTTATTCGACAGCGAGTGGACGGATTGCAACATGGATTGTTGCATTAATACCATAGATCATAATACCATAGACCATATATACATGGCATGATTCTAGTATGAATGTGTACTTTAATCCAGCTTATGGCTGCCAAGCAAGAAACGTATATGGATATTGTATAGATGAAAATATTACTACAGCTACAAACTTGGTGAACTTTGATTCAATAACTTCTGAGATCTTGTGGCACATTTGCATGGGTGGTGATTGCATGTAGTCTAAAATATGCAGTGCGCTGGTTTTAAAAGTAATTCACTAGGTGGCAGTAGCATAGCCAGTCCGTAGGTAAGTAAGAAATGCACATTCGAGTTTGTGCATGGCGGGCGGGCTACACGTTGGGTTTTATGCCGCTTTCTAGTATTTTTCATGTTTTGCAGTACTTTTTTGCTTGTAATGTTATTTCTATTATTGCAGATCCAACATTTGACCTGCTACCACCTGTGAAAGATTGCCAACCTCCCGCGTTCCGTTCTTCTGTTTCTGAACCAGCTGTGTGCCAAAACAGTGGACAGAGGCGGCTTCTCTACAACGTTGATATTTCCTGCCAGCAAACGTCATCAAAGAATTGGGATGCAGACGTGAGCCGGCTAATGTCAAGCGATCAGTGGCTGGAGATCTACGGGCTAAAAGCGGCTAAACTTGATATGAACTCTTTGCTACGACAGATAGGATTTCGACACTCAGACGGCAAGCATTCATGCTCTCTTGACTACTTGGTTTTAGCAGAGATATCTGTACAGAATGCAGAATACAGAATGCTTTTGCCTAATGGCTGTTTGTAATCGTTTTAGCCAGGAATTATTTCCAGTTGATTTTGAATTTTTCGGATGAAAGCCTCACGATTAAAAGTCTGGTCCTAATAAAGATAGCCGTGAATGCTAACACCAACAGAGCAAATGAGTGTATTAGTAGTGCATTCACATCTGGCTGAGGTTCTCTATGTACAGTAATGGCTGTCCAGTCCACTGGCCATCGTAGAACAGAAGTTCAAAACTATCGTCGGCTGTGCCAAGTTATTTCACTCCATTTATTACCCATGCATGCCGATAGCAGTTGCAGGGGTAGGGTTTTCACTGGAGTTTGTCTGTCTGTCTGTCTGTCTGTCTGTCTGTCTGTCTGTCTGTCTGTCTGTCTGTCTGTCTGTCTGTCTGTCTGTCTGTCTGTTATTGCACTGTGTCTCAAAAAAACTGATACGATACGATACGATCCGCTGAAGAGATGGCCAGCTTAATTTAGCGCACGGCACAGAAACGAAAAAAAAATAAGGAAAAACTAAAAACAAAACTGAGTAGCTCAGAAGAAACGGTATGGGCAGTAGTCCGTGAAGGCAGTCCGGGAGGAAGAAGTGACACTACGGGGGTAAGATGTAGCTATGATCACTGCGTTGACATAGAAGTGTTGCAGCATGAGTCCTTTTTGAGGCAAAAGGTCAAAGGTCAAGGTCACGAGTCACAAAAACACTGCCAGCGGGGGTCTTTGCACTCTTGTAGATGCTGGCTTCTTCTAATTTATCAGGTCGACTCTTCGACAGAGTCTACCTGATAAAGCCGGTCTCAAATGTCCGTCCGTCTGTGTACGTACTTTAGTGCGTACGTCCGTCCAAGGTCAAGGTCACGAGCCCTTCAAATTTGGAAATCCGGCTGTTTCCAAAAGCTATCTCCTCCACCATTTACAATGGGAGCTGGACCACGGATTCTTAAACTGGGTAGCGCACAATGTCTAAATTTGATCAGACCGGATTCTTTGTTTCAGATGTTCAGTTTCTGATGCCATATGTACAAGAAAACTTAAATTTTTAACGAAACTACATTCTACTGAAGTATGTCTGTGCAAACGTTTTGTTAAAAATACTGTTGACGAACTGGCTACTGTGCATGAATGTATGCGTGTCATGACTACCTGTATATCTAGTTAAGTTAGTTAAGTTATTTTGTTTTATTTTTTATTATTTATCTGCCATGTTTGGTGAATAAACATGATTATTTTTAATATTTGGCCTAGTTTTTGTGTCAAGTGACTTTGAAGTTGGCAGAAACGTCAGTTGTCAGGAGTCGACCGTCAGTCCTGTACGGGGCTAGTTTATTGGTTGTATTGATTGTCGTTGCAGACTATGACAGCTCGCTAAAGATGCCGGTCTGTTCACGTTACGGTACCGATCTGTTCCAGAGGTACTTTCGACCCGACGGACATACGTACAACGTATGCCGCTCGTATTATCCGCATTTTCACTGAGTAATTGAAGTAATTGAAACTAGATGCTAGGCAAAGTTCAGCTTGAGCCCGCCCGGCATTCTGTTGTTCTAGACTGTAAGCGCGCTCCACTACATAACCGGTACTAAAGTTTGCCTGCTGTCTGTTATATAGCGTCCATGCGGTTAGGCTGGCAGTGTCTCAGAATGCAAAAATTTAGGGGGGACAAAAACTTGCCAAACGTTCTCAGCCGTTTCTGGACCAAAGTTCACCAAATTCGGGGGCATGTATGGGATTTGGGAGTCCCTGTAGATTGACAAGTTTGATATCATGTTCCATTGCAGAGATATGTTCGGTCAAAGTTCAGAGTTGGACCAAAAAGGTTTTTGTTTGCCCCCAGCCCGTGGGTGGTAAATGCTCGGGAGTTTGGACCAAATTTTTCAAATAGCAGTCATAAGTGAATATGTATCCAAGTTTGGTAGAGATCTGTTCAGTGACCTCCAAGATTAGGCGTCGAAAAAGAAGAAGGAAAAATAACAGTGGTGAAATGTAAGCCCTTTGGCATTGCAATGCTGTTTGGGCTAATTATAGTGATATTTTGGACTAATCAACAATAAATTACTTTTGCGTTAGACTGATATTTTAAACCAAACTGAGGTGAATGCTGAAAGTCAACTGTAGTATAATGGAACTACGTTATATAGTAAACTTTCTTGTCTGTATCTTTGTGATTCGTGGTATAAAGATGATCTCGGTAATGCCTTGAAGGGAAATCAACGGCATGTTGACACTGTTAAACTTTGTTCCAACAAAATCATCTGTTTTTTCTTAACTGAAAATCCTGGCTAACACAGGCGGAACTGAATAAATGCTTGCCGATTTTACTTTATGGGACTGCAGAATCATGCCTTGTGAATTCTGCAGTGAGGCACTCCTTACAATTCGCTTTTAATAGAGCTCTTTTTGAAATATTCGGTGCCCTTTTCTAAGACATGTACAAAGATGTAAACACGTCGGCATATGGACTGTGGAGGAGCAGATTTCTGCTCGCAAGTGTACATTTAATTTAAGATATTGCGCATCGGAAAGCACTGTATGCCATACAATCTCCAAATTGAGATAGTTCATCATCATCATCATCATCATCATCATCATCATCACAATTTTTAAATTGGCCTAAATAACAGAGTTATTGCTAGGTCCACTAAAAACGTTTGCAGCTATCAGCGAGAAGAGAGATGCAAAACGCAAACGACGTTGGAACTTTGAACTCTGAAGCCCTTAAGCCAGAATCAAATATGACATCCTACAGTTTAACTTAAGGATTCTTTTACTTGTTTTGGATGCATATTCTTAATTCAGTCAAACTACGAAATTGATATTTCTTTGCTATCATTCTAACCCTCGTCCGTACTGATCGTTGTTGCGTTGATCTAGATCATAATGAGGGAACGTGACTTGAGGGACATTGAGATCCGCCTGTCGCACGCCGTGACGCTGTATCAACGTCGTCTGGACTGGTTGACCAGTGACAGTCGGCGACTGTGCGGCGTCATCACTGAGAGCTCCGTCTGCCTCGTGCTCGACGTTCAGCCGCCGGATGAACTTCAGTTCCAACTCTTCACCGACATGGTTGCCAGTCTCCTCAACGAACAAGTCTCGCGCCTCTGTCGATTCAACGTCTTCTGGTACGATGTGTCGAGTTTTCGCGACTGCCGAAATTTCACTCTTGTCTTTTCTATGAAACACGTTGATTAGTTGGACCAGACTCCACAGCAGACTGATCGTGATGTACAAGATCACAAATGGACTGGTTGAAGTTCCACAGGAGTACCGTCCTGTACCACGTCCGCAGAACTCAGCAAGAGGTCATCCCAGACAATTCCAGCGTTTCCATCCTACGGTTGATGCATTTAAGTATGCGTTTCTTCCTCGGACCATTCCAGCCTCGAATGCTCTTCCACAAGCAGTTGCTGAGGCGGACTCGCTTGATATATTCAAGCGACATATGAGCCGACATCTGCAGTTCTGACCATCTGCATCCTGCACCATGTATATAG
>Ga0209780_1004796_pt1 | contig 10517 bp, 3 predicted proteins | sample WorMetexBAHAMAS2_FD_187384 | JGI IMG/M metagenome (GOLD analysis project Ga0209780, IMG submission 187384) | Marine gutless worms symbiont microbial communities from Max Planck institute for Marine Microbiology, Germany - Inanidrilus exumae... | ecosystem: Host-associated > Annelida > Digestive... | reverse complement strand
AGTAAAAACACCTACACATACACTAAACGTTACGAAACAACTAATTACACAGTTCTATCATTACTAGAATGTAAAAACTTCTCGAGATCAATTGAATACACTGTTCGTCTGAAAGCCGCCAGCGATGAAAAATCTGTGTTAGCTGGGAGTGAGTTTCATATTTACAAAATTCTACAAGATAAAAAATTCTTTCGGATGTTACAAGAGTTTTGCGGTATGTATACGAATGTACGGCGAATAAAGTTGCATATATTACCGTCAATTACCTTTGTGATTTAACTTATTGGAATAAGTTTTAAATCCCATACCATGGAAATTATAACACACATTGAATGTGCGTATCGACGAATAGTAAATCATACTTGAGCTGTATTTTTTGCTGTCAGAATTCACTTAGAGGATTGTTCCTTGCTGTCAGACATGCTAGACAAGTGGTAATGAAGCAGAAGACGTGGTTATTGCAGGAAGTGATGTATAATCTATGGAACAGCGCCACTTCTGATAACCTTTAGTGACCATGACAATCGTTGTTACCGCGCGACGCTATGCTAGTGCGGTATATGCTGTCGTCGTGTGTCCGTCTGTCTGCTTGTCCGTCTGTCACACGCCGATACTGTACCAAACGGCTAAACATAGGATCACGCAAACAACACCCTACGATAGCCCAGAGATTCTAGTTTTCTGATACCAAAAATCTAGGCGAAATTCCCACGGGATGACCCCAACGAAGGCGCCAAATAGAGGTGCGGTAGGTTCAAGCAGCGATTTTCGACCCATATCTGGCTATATCTCAGAAACAATGCAAGATAGGGACATACACTGTAGTTACTACGGAACGCTTATTGGAACTTGTATGTGCTCTATCGATTGGTTCTATTTTAAGTGACCCTGAATGACCCTAACTACCCCAAACTACCTCATTTCGACATTTTTTGTCGCTTTTCATATCTTCCTAGTGAGTGGAGATACTTCAATTTTGGTAGATAGGTTGATGGTAGCAAGTGCTAGCCCACGGATGGCAAACCGTCCCTGAAAAGGGCGTGGTTAGGTCATGTGAACCATTTAAATTTTGGTGGGCACCAACCATATCTCTTGAACGGCTGATCGTCTCAGGTGCTGTCAACTTAGTTGGACGGTCAGTGTGGTAAACTGGTGACCGTCTGGGTCACAGTTTGTCACACTGACCGTCGACATCTGTGTTCAACACGGTGGGCCTGAGGCATAGCGTCGCGCGGGTCTGTCAGCGGCAGCAGAGACTTGTTTTAGACTGGGATGACGATCGTTGCAAACCGTCACATTGCTTAGAATTAACTGTACAAGATTTTAAATTGACACTGGACAACGCGCAGTTTATGTGTGACAGCTGAACCGCTTGTTAGTAACACATGTCTATAAAAATAATCGTTAGAAAATCTTGTCGTAAATTGTTTCGGCTTAATTTTAGCTTAATTGAACTTAATCTGAATTTCTGCTCGCCAGTAATAGAGTTGTAGAGCCGTGGAATAGTTTGCCGGCTGAGCCGCACCATTCTTCGTCATTGTCTGCTTTTGAGACTTTTTTGAAAAGTGTTGATTTGTCAAAGTTTGTGCAACAGCAGAACGATTCTACATTGTCGGAGTTTAGACACTTGTAGACTACGCTGTATGTTTTTAACATTTTTTTTACTTTTTTGTTTTTCCTTTTGGTTGGTGCCTGTAAGAGCTATTTTGTAGCCTTGATACTATTGTCATTGCGATCTGTAAAATACTTCTGCTAATACAGTTTTATCGATTGAAATACCAAAGTATTTGTCAGAAAGGCGTTGTATAATTATAGATTCTTTTATTACAATAATAAAATCGTGCAACTTGAAATAATTGTTGAATTTCATATTGCTGCATGTTTGCAGATCCTGAAATATTTCGACGCTTTTTTTACTGCCGTATTTTCGATCGAAATCACTTTAAAGGTAAGCTTGATGATATTACTTGATAGCATTAACATTTTGTTAAGGCAACATGTAAGCATTTTCCACGTCATCTATTACAAAGCATCCAAATGTTTATTATAGTGTTATATGAAAGCCCGTCGTTAGTAGCACACTAGATCTACTGAATATATATAACATTAGGTATTATTATTATTATTATTAATGGGTGATAGACAGAACAACGAGAGGCAATTTTGCCCAAAGCAAAGCATAGCTTCGGGCGAATCATGGATATACTCTATGGGGCAGAAATACTGTGTTCACGCGTTCGGCTATAACTCCGCCGAAAGTGTACCGATTTGGATGAAATCTGGAGCACTGTGAGCACATTGTTTGGGGGCTAGCCCTGGCAGTTTTTGGATGCGATCCGCGCAGTCGCGACAGTTCGAGAGGCAGCCGAATGTTTTTGGTTAGGTAAATAACGCACGATTTCACAGATTCCCCGTCTGATAAATTTCACGAAATTTCAATACAACAGCGTCGATCGGTGAGGCAGTGAAAACTTTCGGAACAGAATTTTCAAATTTCAACCACAAGGGGTCGTTTTTCCAAAAAAAGAAAAAATTGCTCACAAAATTTTCAGGTCTTGCGACTTCAGGCCGTCGTAACCACACTATGATTACAGATTGCTGGAAATTCACTAAAAAAAACTGACCCTATACGATACGATACGATACGATACGATACGGTAGATTAACGTGAGCTCATAAGCTGACGAGATGGCCAGCTTAATCTAGCGCACGGCCCAGAAACGAAAAATAAGGAAAAAATAAAATCAAAAGCCGAGTAGCTCAGACGAAACGGTCCAGGGAAAAGTCCGTGGAGACAGTCCGGGAGGAAGAAGACCCTCTACGGGATGTCTAGTTTCCATTTTTACCGGTAGAATCAATTCAAAGTCTTTCTCCTGGGCTGTACCTTCCGCACAACAAAGGTAGATACTCAAACATTTTGGCAACGTCCGATGTCCGATATTGCGTATTAAAACTGATAGTACTCTGCAGTGTTAGTGCTGCCTGGCGACCGATATATTGAACAAAAGCAGACTGAATTGGAAACTAAAAACAAGTAACGCGGCAGATAACGCTGACACCACTCAGTCGCAGGCACGTGACACTAGGCATCGTCGAATGCAGGAAGTAAACAGCTTGTGCATGGATAGCTGACCGTTTCGGGCGAATACTGTATTTTGTTCAGTCAACTCTATACAGCCATCTTGTTTGCTATATATGTTTGTTTACATTATGTTTATTGAAGATGTGCGAATGGCATAAAAATGTAAGGTTAAAAAGACATTTTACAGAATAATTGTTGAATATACCTAATAAAAATTTTATGGTTTCCAAGCACGTAGTAATTGTCACAGTAAGATTTTTTTCGCCAAATTGTGTATAACTTTATTTCTACGTCCTAGAGCTACTAATGCTGTTTACTTACTATTGGTTTGCCGTAGCATATTTTTCAACGAATACGTTAAACTTTAGCTTACGTTGCGTGCATTACGCATGTAGCAAGGAACGCGCGACATCTAGCGTGTACAGTACGTAATGTTTGTCGGGTATGTGTGGCAGATCATAGCGTATGGCTTGGTGCTTCATAAAGGCTCGTTCTGTCGTAGCTCGTTCAACTTGTTAGACTCTCTTGTTGTCGCCGTCGCACTCATCTCTTTTGCCTTCGAGTAAGTCAGTCCGACCATTGTACTTCGCTCTCAGTAGTCTAGAATCTAATGTCCGCGAGTTGTCCAGTCCGCAACTTGTCCAGTCCGCGAGTTGACTAGTCTGCGATTTGCCAATCTGCGAGTTGGCGTATCCACGAATTGTCCATTTACCGATGTATCTTGCCGCCATGGGTGTGCCACTTCGCTGATGGGTCATTGCTATATTCTGCTGTCAATTTGCTTTGCAATCATGCTCAGTACTTGGCGTCATACAGTAATTTGTACGATAATAAAATTGTTTCGTGTGCGCTGTTCGCGGACCATAAACAAAAAATAACGCAGAAGAACTAAAAGCAAAAACCATAAAAGCATAGGAGATCTGATCCAAACCTTAGTCTGCGAAGGCAGTCATAAGGGCAGAAGGTAGCTGAAGGTGGAGTTGTGAAACAGGTGCGTTTTAAGCCATCACAGGTGAAAGAGCGAGGAAGTGATGGATAGTATAGGAGTGGTGAATCGACAGAAAATAAAGACTTGGAGTGTGCGAGATTATGTTGATCAGAAGAAGAAAGACTGGCGGACTGGCGGAATGACTCGGAAAGTGGAGTCCAGGGACAAGGTGAGGCAAAGCGAAAGACGCAATCTCTGACTTTTTGTAACGTGTATGACGTAGGCGGTCGAGCAAGGCTGACAATATATCAGTAACGAACGCATAACATGCCGCGTTTTCAGAAATTCGTAATAACTGCGCTGCAATCAACGACGTCTGATTCGCAAACTGATAGGCGACTGACTGCAGCCAAGATGAGCGACTGAATCTAAACCAATCCAATGTAATGTTACTGGCGCAGGAAATTCTCTCTGCCGGCAATATATCAATATATCATTTTGTCCGTGATTAGTGAAGCATCTATAGGAAGCAGAACCCTTTTTGGGCACCTGTCTCACCTGTTTCACGTCACGCTCTGGGAGGGAAGGAGGAGTCCGCTAGGCGTGGCAGTCAGTGACAGGGAGAAAGAGAGAGGGTTCGTCTGTGCGTACGTATGCACTGGTTGCCAGACGTTTGTTCGGCAAACAGATGAAAGACTGCGACGTTTAGGTGGACAGGTGTCAATGTCGACGAAGGCAACCACAATGAAAACTGCATTTCAGTCATCACAGCTACAGAACATCGGGCGGAAATGTGGACGGAACATTCGATGAACTGACGAGATGTTTGACATCGGATGAGATTAATGCGATGTTTGAGACATTTAACTGATTAGATGTTTGTGTTGAAAGGATAAGGACTGGGGGGGGGGTCGTAGACTGTGACGATTATGAAGGGAGGTTGGCGGAACGTGATAGACTAGCACAGAATGGGATGTGTTCTGGGTCACGTTACCTTTTCAGATTTTCGAATAAACCTAATAATATATCCGAAACGGTGCAAGATAGACAAAGTTGCAACGGAAGACTAACAGGAAATCATATGCGGTTCATTAAATAACACCAATACCGATTACCCTTGAGTGAGCATGAAGTAACTTTTGCTGTCACGTTTGCTTTTGCTTTTGCTTTCGCCTTTCTAACTCGGGAAATATAACATGTATTAACTACGAGAGGTTGACATATGAATCGCAAATGTACGTGGCTTGTAATTTCAACTGTCTTATCTAAACGATAGGACTTTGCAACGTCACAGCCAGTCACGTACACTGTGTAGGGCCTATGTGGTAGTATCTCGGAACGGTTCAAGATGGAGTCGTTGTTACTACAGACCACTAAAAGGAAGTGATATATGGCCTATCGAATAGAGGCAATTCCGATGACCTTGAGTGACGTTCAAGGTCATTTACTTACTGCAAGCCGTTTCAAGTACGCTTTCGTACAGCTGTGCAGCAATTGACAATTTTTCAACTGACGTAGCGCGTGTCGCGGTCCCTCTGCGGTGGCTGAGCTGCTTCAGAAGCGGTCTATGAACTGCAGGAAGAGAGGTACGATGGAGTGAGTTGCGTGTGTTTGTTTGAACGCCACAGATCTGATACGATGAGTGTGGTCAAGATCCTCCGAGTGCTGCGGGTTCTTCGACCACTTCGAGCTATCAACCGTGCCAAAGGACTCAAAGTCTGTTTGCCTTTTACTATTGCCCCGTACGAGATCCGAGGCTGTAATGCACTCTGATTTACTGTCTAAAATAGCGTGTTTTGGTGCACAAAATGTGCATGTAGGAATTTCAAAATGTGCAATACGAATTTCTGAAAAGATGTCATGTGTGTAGTAGGATTTTTGGTTAGATAACAAATATAAATCATGTCAAAGTTAATAATTTAATATTAGTACAATAGCAATGGCACAATATGGACACAATGAAAAATATCAAAGGCACGGATATTGCTTAATTATGACTTATTTTTATGCACTGCAATACTGCATATACATATTTCACAATTCTCATTAAAGGAGCATTGAAAATTACATGTTCATTCAACATAATGATTGAGCTTCTGGGGGACTTCGTTCCCAGACCCTTAGCTATTTTAGGCCCTGTCCTGATTCATTTGTTGATTCCGGCGTTACATAAATCGTTTACGTGCTTACTTAACTTCCTTACTTAGTTATCAATCAATCAATCCTTAAGAATAGGCCCGTTCCTTTTCCTGGCCGCAGATCGTAAGAAGCGACTAAACCTGGCTTTAGTCTTTTTTGTGTTTATTTTGTTACAGTTTCATGTTTGCTTTTGTTGAGTTAGTTTTTCAGTTCTAAGCCAAGAGATTGGCTAGGAAGAGCATCTCCGAAATGACCTATTTTGTGTCGGATGCTGATAGTTCTGATACTACCACTGCTGCTTTCAGTTTTCGTTTAATTAGCCTTTTTCGAGTTACTTCAGGTTGGGCCGCGTCCAAAAGGAAGCCGTCGGTGACAAGTGAAAGAGATTCGTACTTTGTAGCGGCGCCGTATATGCCTTTCCTGTCCTAACGACCGCAGTATGCAAGCACTGTCTAATTTGTACAGCTGTCGTTTACCTCACAGTGAGAGCCATACTGATGGACAGCAGTATGAATTGACGTTACCGTAAATTTGTGCACTGCAAATTTGCATGAAAAGACGAGAAAAATGTTTTACGCCATCAGCGGTCTTTTGTTGCTAATATATACCTTAGATAAGATCGTAGACGCACTGTTAACACATTTGCGAGGAATTTTGAGGTGAAACCGCAATGCTGCCGGAAGTTTATAGTTATAGAGCCTTGGATGATGGTGTTGAGCGTGGTGGCGGCGTGGCCTAGTGGTAGCGTCGTTGGTCAGATCTAGATCAAAGAGGTTAACCAGCTTAACCTACACTGAGCCCGGTTAATACTGGGATGGGTGACCGTGTCCGGTTCGACTCCCGGAGGCGGCACTTTATTTCGGTATGTAATCAACCACCCAGGTTGACTCAGCCTTCTACCCTCCATGGGACGGTAAAATGAGTACCAGCCAAAGGGCGGTGACGCTTTGCGGCTGAGGAGTAAAGGCAGGCATGGTGTAATTTGCAGGTAAAACTGTGTGATCGATGTCTGAGCGCATTAGAGGTAGTTACACTTACGACGATGCGCTATACAAATCGACGTATACTTTTGAGCGACGTTTGTCTGTGAACAGCACGTCGTTCAGTGTGTGATCGTTGCCATTCGCACCATCTACAACATCATGCTCGTCACATTTCTACTTCAGTTTATGTTCGCTGCCATCGGCGTTCAGTTGTTTAAGGTTAGTCAATGCTAAACACTCGAGTGAACCAACCTACGAAATATACACGCTGTCACACAGCAATGAAAATAGCTAGTACAGATCGCAAAAATTAGTCTATTTTCCAAAAACTTAATAGCTCCTGGCTGATATATTTATTATCAACATCTAAAATGTCTTTAAAAATTTGGCTGCAAAAGTCTTATCTGTCGTATAAACAGCCTGTCTGTGGCAATTAAATTTAGGCTAATTGATTTTGAACGTCGATCATTATATTCTATGTTTATCGACACCATGAAAATGACTTATTGTTTTCTTTATGAGCTGCCATTCACTTTATACGAAGTGTACACACAATATAACGACGAATAGATCATTAGTTTGATGAACCGTGGGTCTAGTTTGTTTGCACATTGCATGCGTAGGGCTCATTCTACTGGTGCACTGATCGTTCAAAGCTTTCTGCAGAAGACTGCAAGTAAGCAATTGTGTAAATAACTGCTTTTGTTTATTCTGAACGGTTATATTAACACCTTTCTATGCTATTAATAAATACCATTATATTTGCCATATGTGACTGCATACTTTATAAATAAGACGTAAGCTTAACATAGTTCGTGTCGTATATCAGAGTTGTTCAACTACTTACTGGTGGCAGGGCGTATCATTGAGTGTTCTGGGACGTGCACAATTAGCGGATGTGCACACGCACAAACAAAAATACCTCCTTCGAATGCCAGTGTGTCGTACATTCGAAACTACTGCAGACAAAGACGAAAATTTCACAGAATATAACCAACGGTCATGTGGCTTAAGCCCCGTCCACACCAGCAACAATGTCGAAGCAACGTTGCGAATTTGTTGCCAAAAACGGCAACAATGTCGAACGAGTTTATCGTAAAATTTCTTCCTTTCGACAAATTCGAATGTTGCATCGACATTGTTGCCATTTTTGACAACATTGTCGAAGGAAATTTCGTCCTTTCGACAAACTCGGCACAAATTGAACATGTTCAATTTGTTTTTCGAGTTTGTCGAAAGTACGAAATTTCGTTCGACAGTGTTGTCACAAAACAGCAACAATGTCGAAGCAACATTCGACTTTGTTGAAAGAATCGTTCGACTTGTAGCATTCGACAGTATTGCTTTGACATTGTTGCTGGTGTGGACGGGCTTCAGAGTTTGCTTAAGAAGGTGTTGAGCGTCGCGCAGTACCTCTGTGACGGCTGAACCTCTTGCATTATATATTTCCTGTGGTGGTTGTTGTTCGCTGCGACAGAGGCGTCTATTTAGTGTTCGTGAATGGAACGCCGAGAACACGTGCGCGTGAATGGTACAACAGCGAGTTCAACTTCGACGACATCAGTCAAGCAATGCTATCACTCTTCACCGTCACCACGTTCGAAGGATGGCCCGTGTATGTGTCTCACTACATCTGCACTGAGGCAAATGCCTCTGCTGTCAAACCTGCCCATGTGGTCCAGTGGTTAAAGCACTCGGGCGCCGTGTGCAGTAGAGCGTGACGCGCTCGGTGGCCGGGGTTCAAACCTCAGCCGGGCGCGCCCGCCTACCAAAGAATTATTTCTAATTCCTACGAACATGATGAACAGGGAGATAGTACCGGGCAGGAAAAAGAGGGTTCGACGGTGTTTTGTACAAACTGTGGCCGTTGCTGATGTCTTGATTAGCAGCGTCCAGGTAATAGCCGCGCCGACTTGAGAGCCGAAGCAGATGGATGTGGCAAAGCCCTCTGGCTGGTACTGCATAAGCGCCAGTCGGGGCTTAGCCAGACAGTAGGCCACGCCTAGAGGGGCACGTTATAGAAATACATGACAAGCTGTTCACTCCTACTTAACCCTCCTTCACCCTACACGTCACGTATACACTCGCATACACCAACCAATTTTCTTCCTGTCCTGAGTTAGCGCATTGAACCTACATAAGGTCTCGGCGCTGAGGTACAGAGTAGGCTGGATCCCTGCCGCAATAACGAACGACGGACGAACGCTTCTGCTGTCCAATCTGCAATATCCGAAACCCAGTTTTTTGTCAAATTATTAAGTAAATCTATTTGATATGTTTATTATGAGATAATTCGCAGGTAACAAAATGCAGTCGGAGACGGCAGACTTCGCTCCCGGCTATATCAGATAGTCTCAGTACCGCTATTTGGCGGTCTCGACCAAACAACGTTGTCTGACATCCGACTGGTGCCGCCACCTGGCGAACTGGACGAAACATGCACGTCGTCTTTGATTCTGGCATATTCCTTCCATTATATGAAACTATGACGTCATCCACAAACCGAATGTACGTAACGTATTGCATTGTCGTCGGAGGAGGAGCAACACACGGCCACGGGTAACGTGTACAGAAAATTAGATGAAATTTGGAGGTGTGGTTTTTGAGAAATGCGACCGAACACAGACAGACAAACAAACAAACGTACAGACACGTTGATCGAAATACTTCGCTTATCTACCTGGGACGAAGTAATTACTGCATCAAACACAAGTTGACCACAGCCGACTTCAAGGAAACGGATAGTAAAGGACATGTCATGTCTGTTGTGGGTCCACTCTGTTCCGTCGTTGTCCTCTGTTAGTCATTCGTGACAACTAGTCTCGTCACGAGAGTCCAGCAGACCCACTGAGCAACAGTTGTGGTTGACTTGAATGGAATGCAAAGGTATAGCGACGAGAAACACGTGGTTTGGTTTGTCGGATGAAGACTGATGCATCGAAGCATCGACTCGTACGCCGAGAATCACGGTCCAGTGTCCAACCACCGTCCCGCTGTCGCCGTCTTCTACTTCATCTACATCATCGTCATCGCGTTCTTCATGGTCAACATCTTTGTCGGCTTCGTCATCGTCACGTTCCAGAAGGAAGGCGAGCAGGAGTACAAGAACTGCGAGCTCGACAAGAACCAGGTCTGATTCACGCTCGGATTCCGTCTTAACGGACTGCTCAACGAGATTTCAGTGCCATGTGGTATTTAAACATTTTAAACAGATTTCATTTGCATGTAGAAGCAGAAGAAGAAGAAAAAGAAGAAGTAGATTTTCGCACAGAATGCAAGATCCGTTGCGAGGGAGCTCATCTCCTTCTGCTGTACTTTGAGCCAGCGAGGGTTGTTGTACCCAGTTAAGCCAGCATACGACCGACATCAGCCGGATGGCCGGCCC
>Ga0209780_1004795_pt1 | contig 10517 bp, 7 predicted proteins | sample WorMetexBAHAMAS2_FD_187384 | JGI IMG/M metagenome (GOLD analysis project Ga0209780, IMG submission 187384) | Marine gutless worms symbiont microbial communities from Max Planck institute for Marine Microbiology, Germany - Inanidrilus exumae... | ecosystem: Host-associated > Annelida > Digestive... | reverse complement strand
CCTGGCCACCTGACTGACACTTCTTCAGTGCCTAGCCAGTGGACTCAGCCACATCTATCTGCTTCGGCTCTCACGTCGGCGCGACTGATATCTTGACGCTGCTAATCAAGGCATCAGCGCATTAGAGACTTTTGTGACGATGCGCTATATAAATCTACATTTACCATTACCATTACCATCTGCAACGGTCACAGTTTATAGTGGACACCGTCGAGCCCTCTTACCTGCCCGGGATAATCTCCCACGTGGCTAGATGGCACGGGGTTCACACAGTTTTACCCCTCCCCTCCAACAGACAACATATGAGCTGTGGTGATTGTCTGGAGGGTAAGAGGGGAGATTATTTGACCAGGTCTGTACTGTTGTGCATCATAATTGTGCACACCATATGCACATTTATATAATGAGCAGTTCATACACGGTCGACTGGATCAGGCTTTGATCTTGCTTGGCTTAGCTGACTTCCGAGCACCTCTGTGTCTTCGGTGTACTTGGTGCAATATGTAGAAAAAAATTTTGATTACAAAATGTTCTTTACCTTTTAGTGTGCTGAGCCTGTGGGATTGGCCCTTGACCTGGTAGACTATCATCCTTCAGTGCTATTACACTGTTGGTTGGGTCATCTGACTTGTAAAATCGTCTCCGAAATGACCTATAATGTGTCGAGTGGGACGTTAAACTCTACAATACCATACCATTGTTCTGCTGGTTTATGTAAAGTTTTAATGAATCTGTTTTCTTGGCAGAAAAGACACAGTTGGTCGAGGTGCCTGTGGATCTGCATGTGGAACACAACGAGACATTTGCTGCATTCAACTGCAGTGCGGTCAGTGATCCCAGCACACCGGTGTCTATCAAATGGCACCACACAGACATACATGGCCATGAGTCAATGGTCCATAACATCCCTGATCGGATTGTCATTGCGGACAACGGTACACTGCTGTTATATGTTCCTGTGAATGCGTCTGATGTCTGGCGTGAGCGGAGTGGCACATATCGCTGTCATGCTTCAAATAAATACAGCAGTGCCATGGCTGAAGCACTGCTGAAACCGACTGGAGTAGTTATCACCCCTGCTCCACGTAAGTAGTTTGTCTTGCAGCTTCTTGTTGCATTGCTTCTTGATGCACTACTTTATGAGTGTGATATAAGTAAGTAAAGTAGGTAAGAATATTTATATAGTGCAGAAAATCATATGTCACACATGAGTAACATATGTTACTCATCTGCGTATATTGCAGTTTCGATATAAATTGTGTCTTAGTTTGTATGCCCATCCGCAGTGAGTTGGAGTTTGCTGTGATGACTTGTTCAGATAAGGAGGTGAAAGAAGCTGGATTCTTTGATGATTGGTGGTGGCTGATCCTGTTGATTATCCTTATCATTTTGATCATTGCTCTCTGCTGCTGCTGTTGCTGCTATCTGCTGCATCGCCATGGTGATGTATATAAAGGTCTGTTATTGCCAGTGTCTCATTATTTTTGCCAAGAGTGTCAAGTCTATTAATCTGGCAATATTCTTGTGTGCTTTAGAGATATTTTTGGTCATTAATCTGTTATACTTACAATGCAGACTTTATTACCCATGCCAACTGCAGTCACTGGTCACGTGGCTAGGGTTTTCAGCGCCGTTTATGTTCGTCTGTTTATCCACACAATATCTCAAAAACTGATGCAGCCAGGATCACCATACTTGACATAGATGTGTTCCACAATGAGTCCTGGAAACCCATTTACTGTGGGGTCAAAAGGGCAAAGGTCACGAGGCACAAACAACAAGTCTGTATTGGTCTTCCGACGTAATGCATTATTGCCACTTGCTGCATATGTAAGCTAAGCTGGGTTTCCCCACTGCAGTGCCCCGCTGCATAAGCCATGCTAGTGACACCAGGTTTTCCCAGCATCACTTTTCCTCGGCCGTTGCTGCTGCCAGCTGCCGGTTTTTCCATGCGTAGAGTTTCTCACAGTCAGCCAGCTGTGAAAGCATTGCCAGTGGGGGTCATGACGCTATTGTGAATGCTGGCTGTTTATAATTTCTGTTAAATTGTTACGAGAGTTGTATCCTTAGGTTTAGGAGGTATGCCATGATGTACGTTTGATAGTAAGATTTTTGTGATATTGTGGATGTTATGTATGACGCCTGCCGCTTGTGGCTGTAGTTGATGAGAAGGAAAGAAAGAATGGCAATGATCCTGAGAAGGAGCTTGTTGATAGTGGATTTCACGATTACCGCAGACCGTTAGTGGCGTTTGTTTTGGTGTTTTTCTGGTGCCCACTTTTGAACATGTAAATCTTTGGCTTGTAGTGTACTACATACTTATCTTTCCCGCTGTTGGTGGGCTACTGTTTTGTCCGCCATTTACTTGTCTGTGAACAGAATAGCTGAAAAAGTTATAGGTGGATTTCCATGAAGTTTTGGTAACATGTATATTATGCAGCAGAGAAGAGTTTATTATAATTTTGGAAGTTAAGGGTTATTGTTAGAAGTTAGTTTGGGTTAACGCACATTCTGCTTGTAGATGTTTCAGTAGTAGATTGATGTGAACTAATGCATGTGTAATAGATTACCTTCAAATGGGATGAGACAGTAGGCCACGTCTACAGGGGACACGCTAGAAATACCCGACAAGCTGTTCACCTCTTACTAATGCTGCCTTTCCTGCACTCATGCACACATCCGCACACACTTACCAATTCCTCTGCTCTACTGGGGCTAGCTTACTGGACCGCTACACGGTCTCAGCACTGAGGTCCAGAAGTAGGCTGGACCTCTGTCCGCAATAACGAAAGAAGAAGAAAGTAAGACTTTCAATGTTGTGTGAGCTGGGCTCAGAAATGCCTATCCATTTCTCTTTTTATAGGTAAAAACAGTCTAAATGGAAACATTTCCAGTTTTATCCCTCTAGGAATGCAATAACTGGGGACTGACATTCTCTGAATTCAAAGGTATAACAATCGGTTTTGCAGTTTGGTCCCGAGAAGTGAGCAAAAGTCGGGGTCACAGCAAAAACTAAAAATTCATATGAGAGTAACATATCACTTATATGTCAGGAGGTTACACTGAGGTGATCCATTTAAATTTTGGCTTGTGGGGTGATATTGCCGACATAATCACACATGCCGAATTTTTCTCGGTTTAGTGGTTTTGGATTTCTGACATCCCCAATTTTGCCATTTTGCATAGGCTTAGCTGGTCGCCCTTACAACAGTGTACCGGTAAGCACTGTTGTGTTACACTTTGCCTTAATGTAGCTGCAGATAACAAATACTTGGTATAGCTGCAGATTGCTGCTTGTTGAATGAATTTTGGGAAGGGTGCTTTGCTTAAAAAGGTTGGGATGCACTGATCTAATGATGGCAGATTATTTTTTGGAGGTCAACTAGTCATACTTTCTGCTGAGACATGTGTAAGACACACTGATGACGTCAGACGGGTTGTGATGGAGGTGGGTGGGTCTCAGCTGCTGAACACCGTGCACATGGCATTTTAGTGTGAAGTGATGGCATCGATGTGTTGTTGGATTTTAGGGACAGCGAGCCGCTGAAAGGCAGCCGGGCATCTCTGGTAAGCTCAAAGGCGAGCGACGAGGCATCGTCTCTGAACGAGTACGGTGACATTGATGCAGGCAAGTTCACTGAGGACGGATCGTTTATCGGTGACTACGGCACCGACCAGAGACCAAAACGGGCTCGTGCCGGCGAATACATGGCATAGGCAGAGAAGTCTTGCATCGCTAACTGCGTTCCTCCCAGAACGATGTCATCCATCCTCTACAAAACGCCAGAGATGCTTGTGCGCATTTGTTTTTTTCTACACACACGTTCTTGTTTGTCGATGTGGCCTAAGATTTTTTACGGTCAGATCACTTGGAGTCTCCGTCTTAACAGTTAGATTTAGTCGGTGATTTATTTGGACCAGACTTAAGTAAGTTGTCGGGCCTACATTACGTTCTTTGAGGACGTCTTCATTGTTGTATTACATGCTTCGTCATTGTGTGTGCCAAGTGGTTACTGTTGGTCGTGGTTTTTGATGTGGTTGATGGTAGCGTTAATTTCTATTTTGTTTATGAAAACAGCCGCTTGTTATTATGAATATTTATTTCCCGCTGTAGATCAGCAGCATGTGTGTGTGCCAATATTACATTGCTAGAAGACTTGTAACTTTCTGATATACTCAAGACAATAATGCATTGTTTTGTGACTTCCTGCTTTGCGTCGAGTCTTTTGTTTACTAGTTAATCTTAAGTACATTCATGCATTACGATCATGCAGTTTACTTTTGACGTTGCCTCTGCGAAATTTGAACATAGCTGAATAATTTTATACTGTTTTAATGAGAAACGAATTGTCTCATTTTCCTCTTACATTGATTATGTACAACATTATCCTAACGTGCGTATATGCACTTTATGTACTATACTACCATATAAACAACAATAACCATTTTATGGTCATTATGTAGGTCTGGCTGTGGTAGCCAGCGTCCCTGATTAAGAACTGGAGGATTTTGTGTGGAGCTAAGTTTTACTGCTCACGTGCCATTTGCTGATGGCAACTAGTGCTTGGAGATCAGAAACCCCGCGTGGGGCCGGGGTACCCCCTTCTGCTTATCCTCCTCTCTTGTCCATTCACTTCCTTATCTTTTGCTCTTTTTACTTTTTCCCATCTTGCTTTTGTCATTCGCTTTACCGTTTCCAGGCCGGAGGTCGTGGGAGGCGACCGAACCTGGGTTTAGTTCATTACGTTCATTTTGTGTTATCTGTATTGCTTAGTTAAGATTTATTCTGGTGTTTTGTTGTATTTGGTTTAGTTTAGTATTGCGATCCGATAGTTGTCTTCCCCTCTTGTAGGCACTAGCGTAATAATTTAAATGAGCCTCTCGATCCCTTTCTCTTTTGGGTGGCTGCTGAACAAAAAGGCGGCCAAGGTTGAGGTTAATATATCACTGGCCTTCCTTTACTGGGTAGGGATAGCTCTTCACCCCTAATCTTTTGGCTCTGATATAGCCATATTTGTGCTGAAAGGGGACGTTAAACTCCAACTAACTAGATAACTTGGGATCAGAGAGAAGATTCTACAGTTCTCCATACCATAACATGAAGCGAATAGCATTCGTGGTTAACTGATGCAAAATGTTGTTTAAAATGAGGCAACTGGCAGCATTCCATGCAGTTACTGCGTAAAAAGTGTTTTTGTGTTCAGCAGAAAATATTTTGCTCTGTACCAACGTAAAGGTTCACGAGATGTTTTACAAGGTAGTGAGCAAACAGTTTCTTTATGAGGTGAAACAACCTAGTAACAGTCAGTAATTGGGAAAATTTTTCTGATTAGCACAATGCGACCCACACTTAATTGGTTTGTCTGAGATTTTGGCAGAGTTATTGTTGAAAGTAAGCGACCACAGTGTACCTGTGTACAGTTTGAGATTACATGCTGTGTCGTTAGTTTTGTCTAATTGCAGTAGTGTGATTATGCTGTTAGTGCGTGTATGCCGCTTGCTATCTTGGAAAGTGTTTCAGCCGATAACTGCCAGTATGGTGGTAGTTATGTACAGGACAAAATGAAACTCTGATAGGCAAAAATAAAGTGTCACCCCAGCGGGACGTAACACTACTGACCCGCTGTTGTGTGCTGCCCCCTGGTGAGTTATGTTGCATATGCGCCGCCGTGGAGTGTTACAGACGACGACAGACGCCAGCGAGCATTACTAGTCTTGCCCACCTACATTATGTGTAGGAGGGCCAGTAATAAAGTGATGCTAGACATTTATTGTCTTTTTTGTTCCATATGTGCTGGCTTGGCTTCATAACACTTCCGCCCATTTTCTTGAGGTGCCATTCTCTTTCTTTTGTGTCCTCAGTATTAAGTTTTTTGATATTAAGTTCTTTTATTTAGAACTACTATATTCAAAACTTACCTTCATTAAAATATAATCTTTCACCGTAAATTATTACTTGATTGGCACGGTATGACCTAGATTGTGTTAAAAGTGCAGTTAAATACCAATCAACCAACTAACCTTCCAGTCGGTTGGAACAGAAAAAGCTTTTTCCATAGAAATTTCGTCTTATCACTTGGCCTTTTGTGCATGTTCATCCTGGCATGTTGAGCCTTTATTCTGCACTTAATTGCTGGTTATCCTGATGCATTAAAAGTGGCTAAAAATTTGATGTTTGCTGCATTAAACTGCTGCCGAATACAAGCATTTATAATATCACTGGAGGGTGATAAAATGCCTACCATACTGCACCTGTATCATAATGTGATCATCACCACCTTAATATGTTGATGCAGCAACAGTTACGACGTGAGGTCCTTTAATGAATCATTACAGGGTGCCCGCTTAACCGACATAGCTGGAAATGTCAAGCAGTTAAACAGCTATCAGTTGTGGAAAATATTGTCAGGGGAAACTGAAAAGAGAACCGTCCATCCCTACACGTTAGGAGTTACACCAGTGTTTAGTAGACTGCTCTGGGTCTTGTGTTGCCTGTTTTGAGGATTTACTGCTTACTAAATCATTGTGAACATTTTTGTAGAATATACACTGACATCTGACAAAATCTTACAGTGATAGGTTAAAGAATTTGAATTTACCTACACTTAAATATAGACATTTTCAAGGTGGTATGCTAGAATTATTCAAAATAATTATAGGAATATATGATCCGACGTGGGTTCCTCGTTTTGATTTCATTCAATTATCAGAAGACTATTAGGACTAGGGATAACAAATACAAACTTGCTCAACACCATTGTCATTACGACAAGGAAATATACTGACCGTGTTATACCCATATGGAACGATTTACCCCATTATATAGTTTCTGCAGAACTGTAACGGATAACACTATTAAACTGCACTTAGATAAATTCTGGTCTGATCAAGATGTGTTGTATAATTATGAAGCTGATCTCCAAGGCATTGGAAACCATTGTATAATATTTTATATATCAGAAACATGTTATTCTGTCATTACCAACGCCAGCTGTATAGCCACCGGGTAGGGCATTCAGTTGCGTCTGTCTGTCTGTTTGTTTGTCCGCGCTTTAAAAGGAAAACGGCTTGAGCTATCAACACCAAACTTGGTACACATATATGTATAGTAGTTGCTTGGCATGCATTGACCCACAGGTCGAAAGGTCAAAGGTCAAGGTCACACGGTTACAAAAACTGTCACGGTCGTGCGGTTGCTAGTGACACGTGCTGCTACAGCTGTGTGCTGCTCATGCCGGCGTGGGTCTGCATGTCGATACGACTGCCTGTGTTTTCTAGTTATTTCTTGGATACAGAGGCCTTTGTGGGCTGCTTCCGTTTTCTCCATGTGATGTGATTTATAGTGTACTGGCATGACACGGTTAATGAAACATGGTTAGTAATGCCACAAACAGTCAAATGAATGCTGAACTGAAATTCCGTGACATTTCCTTGTCATGATAATATTTTGAGCTGCTGCAGCAATTATATCAGCATATGCATTTTGCCTAGTCTCAGTCCTAGTTGTATTATCAAATGATACGTTGAATCAAATGATGCTGCGGACAAGTCGTTCTGTACTGTTGATACTGAAATATCACCAGCCCTGATATCCATTTTTCATGCACAGTCCATCTTTGTTACGTACTAAAAGTCTGAGTTGCAGTACCAGTGGGAGCTAGGAGCTAGTACTTGTTATGTCGATAAGCTAGGTGGCTGTGCTGAACTGTTGTGCTCTTTTATGACCTTTTACGTCTTTTACGAATTCAGTATTTTAAGTTGGTGCTTGTTTGTCATCATGTAAATGTTTATTTGATGTATGTGTTTCAGTGTTATCGTGATTAGATAGTACTGACTGGGTGGCTCCTGTTGCTCGTGTTCACAAAGTCAGATAATCGGTTAAATCACATATTTAGTTAGTTTAATTTTTATTTATGTCTGCAGTAATTACAGTGCACACTCAACGTTTTGTTCTGTGGAAGTTGCTAAGTGTTCATGGCTAAGGCTGTACATTGCAGACAAAGTCGATGGTAGTTGAAATTAGTGCGATAGTAACTTAGTGATAGGTGTGGTTATTGGCTGTTATAACCACAGTCAGGTTAAAGTATTTGCCGAATTGTTTTGCAGTTTAATGTAGACTATATCAGAGTATTAGAGTTGGTACAGTGCATCATGTGCTATTGCTTTGTTTTGTGAAATAATCACGTTTGTCGCGTGCATATGTGAATGAATGTATAATAACACCATAATTATGTGGTGTGTGTTCTGAAACTGTTAATGCGGATTTATACTGCTTTTTATCAGTGATGCGTCGTTACAAGGTCTAGTAGCATAAGGCCATGCGTTTCAATGATTAAGACTTTTTTAGGTTTCTCTGCTTTCTTACGGTGTTCAGTAAGTTCCAAGACGTGTATTTGTAAAAACGCAACATTAAAGAGTGGCATCGTGATAGTTATGCTGCTATTCAAAATAGCCTTTTTGTAGTAAGACATGCCACCCAGATATGCTACAAGAACCTGACGACACTTAGTGTGCCTTTTGCAGCGCAATTTTAAAACGTGCTGTATGTATGTGTATATGTCTCTGTTTACCTACTATAAAACAGTGACACATTAATGCAAATGCACACCGTCCAACGCTTGGATTCGACTTAACAGTCACCAGCGTCGTGACATGTGGCTAGATGGCACATGGTTCACACAGTTTTACCTACTACCCACACGTTTATCCACGAATGGGATGAGCCATCCTGCATGCATTTCGTAAGCATTCACTAGATGGCGTCCCCCGAGCAAGGTGGCACACATCTGGATCAGCTTACTACTCATCTATCGACCCCGAAAGGATTAAAGGGAGTTGGCCTGGGTGGCTGGTTACATACCGAAATAAAGTGCCGCCTCCGGGAGTCGAACCCAGACACGTCACCCATCCCAGTACTAACCGGGCTCGACGAAGAGTAACTTCGTTGATACGACCAACTCCGTTACCACTCTGCCACGCCGCCGTGATATTGTATAAAAAGCACACACACGATTTGCCATGGCATGACTTCATTGTGTTTCACATTTTATTTACTTTCTGCTTTGTAATGGCAGCAGTTTTGGAGCTTACTGAACGACCTGTTGATGATGATAAGAATGAATGCGAGTTGCCATTATTCAGCGTGCTGTGCTGTCGTTTTGTCTGAGTTTTCGTTTTCGTTTTGCTACGTTTATTTGTAGATAATTGGTTTCAGTAACGTCAGTTTTATATGGCTATGCCCCGATGATTTGAACTAACTGCTGTAGTTTTGCAATACGGTCAAGGTATCTGCTGAAACGCTGCATATGACCGCGTTGAACTCACGTGTACTGATATAGTGAGTGCTGTATTGCATACACACTATGTGGTTATTGAACATAGATGTCATTGGCAGTTGGCTGTCACAACTACTTTATTGTGTGACTGTGACTGGCATTCCTTAGTACATTGACTAAATAATAACGACGTGTCTGCATTGAGTTATTACTATACATTTTACCTAGAGTATATTTTGGTCTGGCAACACCACAGCTTCTTGTAAGATCTGCAGTTACACCCACTTTGACTCTTGGCTTCTGTTCAGCCACTCTTAATCGTACTGACCGTGGATTATGCTGGGTTCTGACAGCATCACTTTCAGAGTTCTGACGGTCTGAAACTGTGGATGGATCATTTACAGTTGCATTTTTATGTCCTATCGTTGCTGTGTGGTATTTGTGCTGCTATGGCAAGCGGAATTAACATTTATTTGCAATTGTTGATATCAACAATTTTAATAAATGTTATTCTGCTTGCCATATGCTGCATTTTTGGCAGACTCTCGTTCACTCTTTTCTTGATTATGGGTTGCCCGTGCCACTTCAGATCTTTGACTTTGACAAACTGCTTGCTTGCAACTTTTTTGTCTCAGTTCGTTATCCTTAGTTGACCGACCTTCATTGAAGCGTTTGCTGCCTTTCACACTTTACACCAACAGTATTAACAAAGTTGTTTGTCGTGCTTAGGGCCTACAGTTGATTAATGTTGCAGTTAAGATAACCCAAGTCGGAATATCCCCCTCGGCTACTATACCCATTCTGCTTCAGGGCTTGTTGCAGGCACAGTCAGCCATCTGTCAGCCACCGTGAGCCCGTGAGCCACGTCATGTTATCTAGGTTGTGCAGTAGACTCCAGCAGTCGACAGAACACCAATATATATGCTTTCTTTCTTACTTATTTACTTCCTTACTCGTTTACTTCCCCACTTATCTACCTAGTACCTACTCTTTCCAGAATAGACTTGTTCCGTTTCCAGGCCAAAGGTTGTGGGAGGCGACCCAACCTGTTTGCTTTTGTTGTTTTTGTTTTCGTTTTTCATTTTTCAGTACTAAGCCAAGAGATTGGCAAGATAGGCTGGGAAGAACATCTTGGAAATGACCTATTTTGTGTCGAGGGGCAAGGGCGTACGCAGGATTTCATTTTCAGGGGTGGGTCTAAGGCTCATAGGCCCTTCCCCGCCCTTTCCCCTTCCCTTCCTC
>Ga0209780_1004794_pt1 | contig 10519 bp, 9 predicted proteins | sample WorMetexBAHAMAS2_FD_187384 | JGI IMG/M metagenome (GOLD analysis project Ga0209780, IMG submission 187384) | Marine gutless worms symbiont microbial communities from Max Planck institute for Marine Microbiology, Germany - Inanidrilus exumae... | ecosystem: Host-associated > Annelida > Digestive... | reverse complement strand
GTAAAAAACTGCAGTTTATACACACTGTTAACGGCGACGGATCGAAAACCGCAAAAATCATAAAAAGGCAATGTTAATCACACTAACATTGACATTCAGGCTATGTTAGTGTGGTTAACATTGCCTCGGTTTTATATGTAAGTAAACGCCTGCTATCACGTGACAAAATAGAGTTATTTTCGTTGTATATCTACGCATGCCGACGGAAATCGCCTGGGTATGGTTTTCAGCTGCGTCTGTTTGTTTCTTTGTCCTTTTTTCCACACGATATCTCAAAAACCGATGCAACTGGTTTTACCAAACTTAGAATTAATGTTTTTTCCAGAACTAATGATGGAACGTTTGTATGTTTCATCATGAGTTCTGGAAAAGTCATTTATTTTGGGTTCAAAAAGGTTACAGTTTAAGGTCACGACGTTTAAGTCGGTCTTCAGACAGAGCGCAATATTTATTGCCGCTGCTTCTGCGTACGTCAGCTCTACATACTCAAGTGGACAGCATCCGTGGTCGACCCAAACTGCGTTCTGCGTCAATTGGCTGCATTCAGATACCGAGCGCACAAACGTCTGTTGCACAATGGAGTTTCGCATACAATGGACTGGCAGTAACAGTAACACTGCCGTATAGTAGCGTGTCACTAATGCATATTCAAGCAGCGACTGAAATCGTACCTATGTGCGGCATGAGCACCATCCGGCGGTTTTGCTGCGTTTTTTCGAGTCTGACGCGGTTATATATATAAGACTCTGGACTTATTTAGGCCTACTTACTTACTTGCTCTGTTTTCCTTGCTGTAATGCCCCACGCTCAAGCTTCTCTGCGTCCGCTTGCCAACCGTGTTATACCCATATGGAACAGTGTGTCTGATTATGTAGTTTCTGCAGAAACTGTTAACGCCTTTACACGGCGCTTAGATAAATTGTGGACTGATCAAGACGTGTTGTATAATTATAAAGCAGATCTTCATGGCATCGGAAACCGTAGTATTAGTGTAATATTTTTGAATCAATAAAAATTTATTATTATTTAGTCACTATTTCTCGTATACAAAGGCATTTGAGGCCTGCTTCCGTTTTCTCCATGTGATGAGGTGATGTGATGTGATGTGATGTGTCAGCTTCTAATTTCGTTGATATTTATCAGAATTACATGAGAACATTTTACAACCTGGACATTTACTGAGCAACTTGGCCAGTGCCTGGTAGTCGCTGTAGGAAGCCTGTAGCGTCCAGTCGCGTTGCGACTCGTTCATCGTGAAGTCGTACGGGGTACCCGTCGTCGTCAGTCGGCGGCGGTCTGACGGTGGTCTTCCGGGCTCCGAGCGCACCTGCTTCGTGGCCATCGCCACCGCCATGGACGACCGCTTGCCGGCTGCCTCGTCGATGCGCTGCGCCAGCTGCCGCACTCGGCAAATGTCCTGCCCGTCGATCTCATCAACCGACTGCTGCCCTGCATCCGCCTGGTCCGACTGTGAGCAATCTTCCACCACTATCGCCACTGATGGTTTCTCTCCAGTCTCCTCCAGTTCCGACCCGCGATCGGACTTTATGTCGGGAACACCATCGTCAAATACGTCAGCTTCTGTCCCGTTATTCTCTTGTTGCTGTGTTTCTTCGTCGGATGAACACGTCTTGTTTTCTTCTGTCATCATCGTCGTCGAGGTCTCCGGTACCTCAAGATCATCTTCATCGGCGTCTTTCTCAGTGACGGAAGCCGACTGCGCGTCTTCGCCGTGACTACACGCCATCTTGTCCGCGAGATGCTCTGCCTGCTGACCACAGTGACCACTGCTAGCTAGCAGTTCTTCTTGTCTCTGATCATCGTCAGTTGCGACATCAAGTCTCTTCGACGCGGTGATGTCCTCAACATTGGACTGTTCCTGTTCGCAGTTCGCATCCTTTACCGCCTGGTTCGTGTCATCCTGTATGCTGCCGGTGATCTGGCCATCCGTTATCTTTGATGACGTTTGTTCTTCGTTGTTGTTATTATTAGATCTATGTGAAGCAGTCGCCGTTGTTTCCTCGACGTTCGTCGTCGTTCCGCGATCATCCACATCACTTATCTCCTCCGACATGCTCGCAGCACCTTCTCGAGGTCGAAACTTCTTCTTCAGCGTCAGGACCTTTCTCCCGTTGTCGTCGACCGTCACCGTCGCGAGGCTGTTGATGAACCGGGGGAAGTGCTGACGGTTGGTAGCCCGATGCTGGCCAGTCTTCAGTGCCCGGCGGAAATGGGTCACGAGCTCGGAGTTCCTAACTTCTCCGGACTTGGACAGAAAGAACGCCAGGATGTCTTCCTCGGTGAGTAAAACGTCCTCCGAATCGCTCGTCTCCGTGTTGTCATTCGTCGCCATGATAGACTCTGAACTCGCCGAAGCGGAACGCTGCGTAATAGCCGCCGGGTCTGTTACCTGCAAGTTTACCTGAATGAGCAACGAGTGCGCGGCTACGTCAGTATGTACACAATAGTGTATAGGGTCTGCAGTGTATAGGCTACCGCAGCAGCTTGATAGGCCTAATGAATTCTACAATTACTTGTACTCGTTGTTATTGTTTGCTCTATATTCCTCTATTAGCAATGCCCCTCCTCTCCCCTTCAGCAGACAGCCTTCGACCTTTGATGATGGTGTGGAGGTTAGAAACACAATTTTAGCATACCTGATACATAACACAAATTAAAATGTGTGCAACATATCAAAATCCTTGGCGGCACATTCACAAATGGCCTTTCCGTTACACCTCATGTTCCACATTTGGCCACCTCCAATGCCCTGGCCAAGGGCAATCTTGTATGCCCTAAAATTCTCAGTGCACACGGCCTATGCAGGATGGCAATACTGGCGGTTTTCCGCTCTGTAATTTTAGCCAGGTTTTTATACGCTTCACCAGCATGGTGGGCTTTGCTGGAGCCCAAGACAGACAAAAAGTCTACAGTTTTCTTTGACGGAGCGCCCAGGTTGTTTTCTATTCGTCTGATTTACCCAGTTTCGACGACCTATGCACCCAAGCCGATCAAAATTTATTTAACAAGGTGTCGCCCTAACGGGACGTAAACATACTGGCCCGCCGTGCAGTGTCAGCCGCCCAATCGTCCACGCGACCGGCGGCCCGTTACAGACGACAGACGACGACGACAGACAGACACCAACGACCGTTACTACACTATTTGTAGGCTGGCCAGTAATAAAGTTTTACATATCTCACACTATGTTCTGCATCGCCTCCTGCCGATCATGGCTCAAACCTCACATAATTACTGCCTTAGACCACGCGCACACCATAGATCACTGCCCGAACGTCTACCACATTCAACAGACTGTTAATTTTATTATCCGCATGTTATAGTTTACTGGCAGTATTTTATCCCTGCATGTTTCGTTGTCTTGCAACTGGGTTTTCACAGTTGTGAAATACACGGATATGTTATGTTAGGAGAAAAACTACGCATCTACATGTGAACAGTTTTTAAATTTGCATGTTTGTTTAGGTTTACGTTTCGTTTTTGTTTCTTTAGGTTTAGGGGGCCTAATTACGATTTTTGTAGGGGGGGGGGCTATTTGTGTGTTTTTGTGTTAGCTTCCTTAGATCAGTTTATTACTGCGTTGCTTGCTTTTGTTGTGTTGGGTTTCGTTTTTTCAGTGCCCAGCCAGTAGATTGGCTGGAAAGAACGTCTCCGAAATGGTCAGGCTATTCTGTGTAGAGTGGAACGTAAAACTATAACTCAATCAATCTACAGGGTGGCCCAAAAAATTGGCACAATTATTTTGTACGCCATAACTTTACCAAATATTAACCGATTTTCAAAATTATTTCACTCTCAGAATCAGGAGAAAATTTGCAATAAAGATCCCACCACACTCAAGTGTGTTGCTACACTACCTTGTGAAATGTCAAGTGTCCTAAAAGCAACAATAAAAAACAAGACGCCTTCTGTAACAACACATTTTAAGAAATTAACAATAGGAAAGAACATGTTGATTGTCTCAGTTATTGTCCAAAGTAACTGTCACATCCTAAAGTTTTTACATCTAACGTTCAATGTGTTCGCCTTGTTGTCTTAGAGATGCGCACATCGTTTAATTTAATAAACGTTTACAGAAAACTTGTAAACGTTTACTAAATGTTTACACGCAATATGGCGGCCAATAACAAAATGAAGATGGTTCTCAGTCAAGGTAACATCATTATAGTATGTAACAGCCAGCAGCCACCTGTGACAGCTCGGCAGTCTTCAATGAAGTTCGTTCATCCGATTACAGCTTAATTTTGCATCAAGTCACTGCGCTATTGATTGCTTCAATAGACGATTCTTATAGTTTCTTAGCACGACATCTAGTCACGGCCGTCGTATTCGTTTACAGTGTAGTTTAATTATGGTAGGCCTAAACGTTTACACGATAGTTATCGATCGTATACACTTATACGCATGTATACCGGCTCGCATCCGTTGTTTAACCCCGTTTGTCTGCGACCCAGTTGCATAATCATATACGACAATGTAGGCGGAGTCTGTTCATCCAACCGAAACCTGGCAGTGCGTGAAAAGCGGGGCTTCGTCGAGCAATCGGCGTCAACTTATGCAGCTGCTGATGTTGCTGAGATCGATCGGGGTTGTTGTTGTTGTAAGTCGACGACGAATGACAAATACAGACTACCCGACGTAAGTCGCTGCCGGCAGATTTGTCGACTCGCGCACAATCACCTTAGAGTCTAGTTCACGTACAACAAACACACAAACTATAGCAGTGCTCCTTCGCAACAAATGGTCGTTAAATCCCGCCTCACGGATCACCTCACTTACAACAAACTAATTAATCCTCACCAATCGGACTACTGTAAACATCATTCTACTGAAACATCTCTATAGAACTATAGAAGAGGGACTTCGACGCTTCGACGCTTCGCTCCAGCGTTGACGTGGATGCCTTCGCTGCATTGACGGCCTGCTGTGACCTTGACCTTTGACCTCCAAAATCTAGTCAGTCATCAGTAGGGGGCTAGTGAATATTCCCTGTCATTTTTATCAAAATTGTTCAGGGCGTTCATGAGATATCGTAATAATATCTGTCAGGACGAACGAACGAACGAACGGATGAACGAGCGGGACAACGGGACAGACTGAAAATAAAATGCTTTTGTGTCACTGTCAGGTGGCAAAGGCATAATAGTACAAAGTAACCAAGAACCGTTAATGCTCAAGATAGCCTCACCTTGCATCATTTTGCACCGATATTTAAACAACGGACCGTGCTTTGCTTTCCAGATTTCATTGTTCCTGTGCCAGAAAGAGGCTTGGCTTCCTCGCCCCTGAAAACTGCCACTCGTGTCCAAGAAATATGACGCGAAACCAACGAATTCCCGATATTAAAGGAGCCAGTTGTAGTGAAGATAATAACAGTAATTACTGCTTAAACTGCGATCAAACACAGCATTGGAAGTTGTGAAATGACAGGCAATGACGATATTCGGTTAGTTAGGCCTACATTATATAGTCTACTGTATAGTCAACGTGAGAAGATAAGCACCAAAATGCGATCTGCAGTGAGTATGTTACCTTCACTGACGATTCGTTAAAAGGACAGCTTGACTTAACGTTTAGTAGGTTTGGACATATTGGACACGCGTCAAGCAAAATTACACAAAATAATAAGTGGTCAAAGTATTTTGACTAAAACGCCGCATCAGGGCGGATTTTTCACGCGGAGGGACACATCAACCAGTCTGGCGCATTGCAGCCGGCTTCCATAGCCCCTTTGTCGCCGTTATTGATTTTTTTTGCTGCATATAGCGCCGCATCATTGACTCCAGTTGCTTTTCAATGGGCCGAACAACCCCCAAAATTGCCTCTTCCCGTGGGGGATCTCGACCCCATCTAATACATTGTTACGTAGGCTCACTTGAGTCAACCCCAAACGGCATCTAGATCAGTTCAGCCGTATTTGCAGGGTTCGCGAACGTGACCAACAGACACACAACCAAGCTACTCTCTGTCTGTAGCAATAGGCTGCATCTTATGGACTGAGTGCAGGTGATGTGGCAGGCTAAAAGTCATCAATGCACCACACCTGTGCGACTGGAGTAATCAATAATCGGCTGTACAATTCTTCGTCTGGCATTGATGAACCTAATATATACGCAGCAGATTTCACATACACAGCAAATAATAATGCTTCCAAAATAAAAGATCGTGCATACAAACGAAAAGTCAGTTGCAGTCTTACATTTCGTGGCCAATTCATTAATGAAAACTTTTCTGAGTAGCCAAACATAGAAGTCCATCAATTTCACCTGCGCGACGCTATGCTAGCGCAGTATATGCTATGGCTCTGTGCCCATCCGTCTGTCTGTCCGTCTGTTACAACAAGTCGGAGTTCTATCTACACGCTAAACATGTCATAATGCAAACAACGCCACACGATAGCCCAGGGATTCTACACCGTTTCCGGAAAAAGTAAACCCCTGCATTCATTTTTACCCGCGCGGCGCTAGCGATGCGCGGGTATCAGCCGTCATCGTGTGTGTATGTGTGTGTGTGTGTCTGTCACACGCCGGTATTGTATCAAAACGGCTAAACGTAAAATCACGCAAAAACACCACGTGATAGCACAGGGACTCTATAGTTTACTGGCGCCAAAAGTCGTTAGTGGATGACCACCCCTTCCCCTGAAATTTGCACTCAAAGTGACCCACCCCTTTCAAAAACCACAATTTCGACCAATATCCGCTCATAGCGCCTCAACCGTGAGAGCTGGCTAAAAAAGTTCAATTAGCACTAATAGGCAGTCTACCACGCGCTTTCCAACGAGCCGTATATGAACCGTGTACTTTACCCCTAAGTCCCCCAAAGGGTGACACAAAACGCGATTTTGCTTTTTTGTCAGTAAACATCAACTTTTCTCGGATGTACCAAATACACCGTCTTCAACGTCGTTTATGAACAAAAGAAACAAGTTGGTCCTAGAGCACTACCTCGTGGAACATCATCATTTATTGCCGCGCGATGCTAGGCTAGCGCGGTATATGATAATCTTTATTCGCCATTAAGACAGTATATGCTGTCCTGGTGTGTCTGTCCGTCTGTCCGTCTATCCGTCTGTCTGTCCGTCTGCGTAAACTAAATTACGGTGTGCTCTTTCATACCAGATTTCACCTGAATCGGCGCATCGCGTACAAATGTGACCGATGGGATGTTGACCGGTAAAATTTGGCATGCATGAGTCGATTAACAACCTGTAGTCGATTCCTCCAACGCCAACGTTCACCTCGATCGGTACAACGTGTCGCCCCCGCTGCAGGTCGAGCTTTGCGTAAACTAAAATCCGGCTGCTACCCCGCGGTAATATCTTGCACTCATACAACGTATTTATTTCATTTATTTAAAAATAAGTAGCAACGGGTCCAACAGGCCACTGGCATGGTACTAAAACACATGTATAATAGAATACAAAAAGAAATATGAAAAGGAAAATGCATATAGCAATGAAATCATTCCACTATAGTTAACAATCTGTCAAAATTAACTTCACGGAGTTTCCTTTTAAACGTGTTAATTAATGTTGCAGAAAATACAGTGTTATGTAAACTGTTCCATGCGTCGACAATTCTATTGCAATCAAAAAAATTCTGACATCTGCATCAATTGTTTGGCAAGTTTAAACTTATTGCTACTAGAACCAGGTGTAACGGTCAATACCATATCGCAATGACCATTCGAAATCTTATAATATAGCACCAGGTCGTGAACAGTGAGATTGCAATTTGCAGCATCGTATGTGCTTTTTCTGCAGGCTGCGTAGTGCATAAGCCTAGCTATTATTGTAATTTTACTTATTTAGCTGTAGGTGGTGACTACTAATTGTAGTAATTAATTATATAACAAGATAGGTGGCCAGTTTAATGAGCGTTTGCTTCTCTGGCAGCCTTCTGGCATATTCTTTTTCTATTCAACGGTTATTATTCTTATTTGTTTAATGTTGTGCTGGAGAATAAAATATGATGATGATGATGATGATGATGATGATGATGATGATGATGATGACGTCAAATCTGTAAACCAACTGCAAACGGGCCGTGCTGCTAGCAGGCCTGTATGGTGCGTCGAGAGCGGTCGTAAAATTCTTGAACCGGGACCCATAACAGAACGCTATACGCTACTGCGTATGTCCAACATTCAAACTCCAAAAGAAATCAGTCACTTACCAGTTGTTTATTTGCGACAGATTCAAACCAGTTTCAGACGACAAACTTCTTTTCTGCTCTTCACTCGGATATGGATGCTACAACGCGACAACAAAATGCATTATATTTGGCCTACGATACAAACAAGAAGTTCAGATGTCGCAGATGGGCCGCGCGACGCCCTTGGTCGGTTGAAATCTTGTTAAATGCAGCACGATTGTACGAAAAATTCCATTCGAAGAGGCTTGCAGAAGTCATCGGAGTTGCCGCTACCGGATAGGCCATACATCACTTCCTATTAGTGGTCTGTAGTAACAACGTCTCTATCTTGCACTGTGAACGTGATTCCCATTTCCACTGGCAATCCACCATTCGCATTGGGAATTCAATTCCGGCGGTCATCTCTAGACTGCAATCTACAATACTAACACGGTTATTTATTCTATATGCACTACATTTATTAAATGCTATTAGCAGTTTCCACTGTTTATGCCCAGGTTGCATGTACGTGTGTTGACACACATAACTTAAAAACAAGTAGCTCAGCTGTCGCTGACAAACCCGCGCGTCGCGCTGCATCACGACTAACGGCAAAATTTTAAAACAGTCACGTGACCATAACCACGCCCTTTTGTTGGTGATATGCCATCCTGTTGCATAAAATTGATATTGCCTACTCGTGTACAAAATTTGACGACTTTAGGTTCAGCCGTTCCAGTGATATGATTGGAGCCCCCAACATTTTGCAACAGGTCACGTGACCTGACCACGCTCCAATCATTCACAGTCTGTCGTCCGTATGCTGTGACTTGCACATTCAACCTTTACATCAAATTTGTAGTCTTTGCGATCGCCAATTACGAAGATGCATAAGGCAATGCAAAATGTAGAAACTGAGTTGGTTTAACGTGCTTAGGGGTCACCCAAGGTCACCGGCAACATAACCATTCGATAGAACGCATACGACTTCCTATTCGAATTCAATACAAACTATGGGCTATCTCGTACCGTTTTCGAGATATTATCGCTTATTTTCCAAAAATTAAAAAGGTCACGTGACAGTGACCACGCCCCTTTCAGGGACAATTTGTAGTCCGAAGGCTGGGACTTGCTATGATCAACGTGCACACCAAATTTGAAGTCTCCAGCTTAAGCCGTTCCAGAGATATCTTAAGGGCACTAAAAGTTTAAAGTGGGTTACGTGACGTGGCCACGCCCATTTCAGGGACGTTTTGTCATCCGTAGGCTAGGATTTGCTATGTTCAACGCACATACTAAGTTTGAAATGTCGTTCGAAGGCTGGAACTTGCTATGATCAACACGCGCACCAAATTTGAAGTCTCTAGCTTAAGCCGTTCCAGAGATATCTTAAGGGGACTAAAATTTTAAAATGGGTTACATGACGTGGTCACGCCCATTTCAGGGATGTTTTGTCATCCGTAGGCTGGGATTTGCTATGTTCAACCCACTTACCCACATATTAAGTTTGAAATGTCTACGATTACCTGCAACGAAGAAATGACAGGCAACGCCATATGTAAAAAAAATTTCGTTTTGAGCCACCCTTTGGGAGACTTAAGGGTAACGCACAGGGTTCATCTGTGGCTCGATGGAAAGCGCGTTGTCGACTTCCTATAAGCGATAATTGAACTTTTCTCTCTAGCTCTCACGGCTGCGGCACTATTAAGCGAAATCTGTCGAAATCGGCGTTTTTCGACGGGGTGGGTCAATTTGAGTGCAAATTTTTGGTAGACGGAAATGTATCTATGGACAGTTAGATAGAGGAATGATGTAGCTACAACTCTGCCGCTGGAAGTTTTCACACAAAGAAACTTTGCAGCCGACTTTTTTCGACAGAAGTTGAAATTTACTGAAAAAATAGCAAAATCGCGGTTTGTGCCACCCTTTGGGGGACTTAGGAGTAACGTACACGGTTCATCTATGGCTCGTTGGAAAGGGCGTGATCAACTTCCTATTAGTGCTAATTCAACTTTTTTCGCACGCTCTTATATAGTTGAGGCGCTATGAGCAAATATTGGTCGAAATTGCGCTGTTTGAAAGGAGGTGTGTCACTTTAAACGCAAATTTCAGGGGAAATGGGTGGTCGTCCACCGACGAATTTTGGCGTCAGAAAACTGGAATCCCTGGGCTATCACGTGGTGTTGTTTGCGTGATCCTACGTTTAGCCGGTTTGGTACAATACCGGCGTGTGACACACACACACACACACACACACACACACAGACAGACGGACACACGATGATGGCTATTACCCGCGCATCGTTATGGCGCCGCGCGGGTAATCACATTGTAAACTAGACGGGTTGCAGTGTATCTGGAGA
>Ga0209780_1004793_pt1 | contig 10521 bp, 7 predicted proteins | sample WorMetexBAHAMAS2_FD_187384 | JGI IMG/M metagenome (GOLD analysis project Ga0209780, IMG submission 187384) | Marine gutless worms symbiont microbial communities from Max Planck institute for Marine Microbiology, Germany - Inanidrilus exumae... | ecosystem: Host-associated > Annelida > Digestive... | reverse complement strand
GCCACTTACAGGTTGTCATGAATGATTAAAACAATAAACAGGCCTACTACTTATAATACGCACTGGACGAAAACGTTAACCGTGGAAGCATCACTCAAAATAAACGGTACAAAATTTAATTAAGTAGCTTATAGTAACTGATACGATACGATACGATACGGTACGGTAGATTAACGTGCGCTCAATCTAGCGCACGGCACAGAAAATAATGAAAAATAAGAAAAAGAAAAACAAAAACAAAGTAGCTCAGAAGAAACGGTCCAGGCAATAACCCGTGAAGGATGCACAAAACTTGCGCAGATTGCTAAAGTCTGTTGTGTCAGCATGTAAATAATTGTTTCATATATTGATAACTCTTGTACTTTAAAAGCTCGTCTAAGTTGGACAGCACATCGCGGTCTTAGAGTTATTTGGACTTTGATGCCAAAGTCAGAGTGACCCGCAGACTCAAACACAGACTTACCACGGCATGTTCTTCTGCAATTAGCAATCGTGTCTCGCTCAACTGCTATGTTTGTTACGTATCAATTTATAAAGTATTTTCATTGCGAACAGTGTTCGAGAATAGGCCTACGTATTTTACGTTTTTTTCATATTCCAAACAACGCATTTTTAACGTTTTTAAACTGATGTGCTAAAAAGTCGTGAGCAAAAATTCAGTTCTCAGTCCTTCACTTTGCTGCGTGATCATAACAATTAAAGGTCGATAATTCAGTTCTCAGCTCTCCGAGCGACGAGTGTGATCCGAACGCAACCGTAGTTGTTTCAGCTATTTGTGCAGTTAGACCAAATATACTTACGGTACCGTATTTCCTCTAATAGAAGCTCTTTGTATTAAGTACATTTGGTTAGACTGTTCGGTCAGATTGACAGCAGTGAAGATAAACAATGAACAGCCACAGTATAGAAAAATTGTTGACTAAAGTCCGAACTGAACAACTGATTGAGTGGTCTCTACGTACGTTTTTACGTTTTTTTTCAAAATACAAAAAAAACATGACTTTTATACGTTTTTCGAGTTGTTGCACACGTTTTCTCGAACACTGATTACGAGGACGAGTGCGTGACTGTGATGTACGTTGAACCTCGGAGCAGGGTTGCTGGTGGTGGCAGTGATGCTGTTGGTTGGATCAGCGACCGATGCCGCTTGCCGGTGCGCCAGCTGCGGTGCTGCCATCTGTCGAGCGGCCTGTCAAACCGACTGCAACAAGTGTTGTCGCTGCTGCATCTACTTCGAGATGCGAGTTGGACGTCGAGCCATTTCCCGCCAACTCCGCGACCCTTACCAGATGGTCGTCGGCGGGACACTGTCGGCAGACAGGCGGTCGAGGTCGGTCGGTTTTATACCGCGGTATTTGCGACATAAATGAGTTTTACGCCGTCGTCACGCTCAATTACGACTGTGAGGAGATTACGACTTTCGCACGATTATTGTACGAAAAAAATTACCAAATTTTATCGTTGCACGACTGTGACTGTCGTACGATAGTCGTAGGCCTATGACAGTCATACGACTATCGTACGACAATCGTAAAACTGTCGCAGCTCGTATAGGAGTTAGTTTATCGTAACTTTAACAATTCCGTTAAAGTATAGTGTCATCCACGTACTTGTGGATGAGACACTGCTATGAAAGGTCATCAATTAAAAGTAAAAATGAGAGTGGGCCAAGGACCGATCCTTGGGGCATCCCACCAGCAAGGCAAAGCCAATCAGAGTACTGACTTTCACAATGCGAAAGATGGAATCAGTTTAGTTGTACTTCTGAGCCTAGCGCTATTTTGTTTGTCTTGTCACTGTCCATGAATGGATAGCGTCACCGGAGTTGTTTTTGATGCGAACACATCAAACTCGTACCGACTTTCGATCCAAAATTATACCCATCCCATCATTATTGTCAGATTTATTTCAATCCTCAGAAAGCCGCATTAATTCGTCACAAGTAGTGCATCATAAGGATTCGCTCACCTGTTGTGAGCCAAAATAACACCGTAATGTTCATGTCGTTATTGTAGACCATCACTGTGCAACAATATTTATCATCATCATTATCAGATCATCATCATGATCATTATCGAACTTGATAAGGCGCCCCTTACGGGGGGGGGGGGCTCAGCGGCGCCGTACAACTGAATAAAATGTTGCATGATAAAAGTAGTAAAACGGTGACAAAATCCGCAACAGTCGGCGTAAACTAAAACTTGAACAAATGTGTCTTAAGCCTCTTCCGAAAGCTGGTACACGATGGCGACTGTTTTACGTTCCATGCGCGAGGTCCGGCGAATGATAAAGCATTGTCCGCCACGTGCAGCCACGAAGTTAATATTCAGCTATGTTACTGGATCACGTTACCGTACTATTGGATGTTCTACTGTCAAGTGTAAGCTTCTACGCGCCGATCCGATGACTATGAAAGGCAGACAAGCCGAGACGACAGACGAAATATTGTAAAATACTGTTGTTGGCTAGTGGCTATACACGTCCCAAGTTCCGTAAATCCTTAAAGGACCAGTAGACGTGTTTTTTGCGTTTTTTTTGTAGGGAGCAGATAGAACGATTCGACGATTTCGCGTCTCCAAAAGAACTCACTTCAAGTCTGTAGCCTCACGAGCTATGAACGCCTACTAGAGACAGACAGTACAGCTAGACGACGCTCTGAGATACTGTGACAGAGGTCGTCGTGATGACTGAAGCCTTTCAACAGCGGAAACTATAGTTACACCATTCTGTGCACAGTGACTATTTTTTCCATGGTTCCAGTGACAAATACATGTCATGTACTCGCAACATTATGCAAGTGGTAATTAACGCGATTGTACATACTGCCTTTGCTACAGCTAGGCGAGTCATTAGCCTACATCTGGTCAGTGAAGCAGGGACAATGGACGACATTCCAAGCTGCCAGCCTGCCCTGTACCCTCTTGCCTGTATCTTTATGTAGGCCCCACTGTAACAAGGTGCACGCGTTAACGCATTGATAGACCAAACAGTAGGCTATTTAACGGTTCTTGCGAGTTTCAGTCGCCAGTGATAACAGTTGGGTTTATCCTGCGGGTTGTATACGTGGATAATACCACACACAGCCAGTGCGACACCATTACTTTGCCCGCCGCAGAGCAATGACAGTGGCCCTAGGCTGGTTGATTGACTGTGTTAAGGTTTTACGTCCAACCCGACACAAAACAGGTAATTTCGGAGACATTTCCGAGCCAATCTCTTGACTTAGTACTGAAAAACTGAAACAAAAACACAGCAAAAGCAAACATGCATCCGTAACAAAATCAACATAAAACATATTTGTATAGCGCCATAGGGTCGTAACTTCAGAGGCGGAACTAAAACTGAAACAAAAAATTAACCAAAAAAACTAAAGCCAGGTTTGGTCGCCTCCTACGACCTCCGGCCTGGAAACGGAACGGGTCTGTTCTAAAGGAGTAGATAGATATGTCAGGAAGTAAACAAGTAAGGAAGTAAATAAGTAAATAATAGTATAAATAAGTAAGAAAGAAAGCAGAAAGAAAGCAGAAAGAAGTAAGTAAAGAAGAAAGAAAAGGAGAATGGAAGTTAAGTAAACACACACAAACAATTACTCACCCACTAAGGGTAGGAGGTTGAGTTAGCAAGAGTGGCTGATGACATAACAAGCCGCTAACAGGGCTCGACGTAAGAGCAACGCTGTTACAACTAGTCCGAACTGCCGACTAATGAGGATAGCATAAATAACAAGGTGTCATCCTAACGGGACGTAACACGACTGGCCCGCCGTGCAGCTATAATCAGACTGGAGGCGGCATGACGTCATCGCCTGGCCTGCGCGGGTGAAGCCGCATGCAGGCCGGCCATGGAGTGTTACAGACGACGACAGACATCAGCGACCGTACTAGTCTGCCCCCATACATTATATGTAGGCGGGCCAGTAATAATTAAGCCATTATGAACCAGTGTGCCTAGCCTATTACTGTTCACAAACAAGCCCCATATTCTTGCCACAGAATTTATTATTAAAAGCACACACTTAGCACGATATACAAACGGGTGTAATACAAATACAAATGATTACTGAACAACAAAATCTCCTATACACTTGCAGCGCAGGTGCGCGTCCTGTGTGTTAGTGATGCGCCGCCGCAGCAGACGAGCTACGTAACGTTACCAGACCATCACTACAAACAGAGCCAAAAGAACGCGTATGACACAGTAAGTCTAACACACACACATGTCGTAAATAACAAGCACACAGTTAAAGCACATCATTTGAAACGGAACTTAGTGCATGAGCGCACGTGACTGCAAGAACAACTTGTCACCACGTTGTACAGCAGCTTCTCCCGCTTCCTCAGTTATCTATGGAAACCTCAGCAGATTCCTCGAGCAGTAATTTTTACGGTCTGGACAGACAGCCTTCCTGATGACAAGCAGTGTCAGAGAACTAGGCACTGGCTGTAATAATAATAATCACAGTAACTACAAAACATAGGCAGTCGTATCGACATGCAGACCCACGCCGGCAACGCCACAGCTAGCACAGGAATAGGAATACGCAGCACAGCTACCGGCCATGGTCACTAGCAACCGTGTGACGTGACGGTTTTGGTAACCGCGTGACCTTGACCTTTTGACCTCCGGGTCAATGCATGCCGAGCGACTGCTATAGAGTACATGTGTACCAAGTTTGGTGTTGATAGCTCAAGCTGTTATCCTGTTAGAGCGCAGACAAACAGACAGACAGACGCGACTGAACGCCCTACCCACGCCGGCGTCTATGCCGGAGTGGGTAGTGTTTACATTTCAGTATCTCGCAGTATAACCAATTCGGTCCTTCTTTCAATCATATCGTTAGTATGAACACATCCATGATCAGGAAATGCATTACTATTGGGATCCAGAATTAATCACCAGCTACACTAAAGACCTCACCTCAATGCACGCTGTAGATGCATATTTAGTTAGACAAGAAGGAACAAAACTGGATATCATCGAATATTTAATCTTAAAATATAATGAAGCCAAACTGATGTCCAAAATACTGCTATTTCACAAAAATATTTCAACACTATGAAGATCACAACAGCTATACTTAGGAAAATATAGACACAACTCTAGTGAGAAGATAGAGAACCAAGAAACGAGCTTTGACGTTGCTATACTGTTGAGCAAACTGAATGTTAGATCTTGCAGGAAAGGCACTCATAGTCATAGTGTAGTCTACTACGGAGCTATAACAGCAACAACACTTCAAGCAACAGATAAAAACGTTTCGGTTTTACCACACAAAGTAGCATTTGAAACATAACTAAATATCAGTATTCAGTCTACATCATTAGACTGTGAGCGTCGCCTCACTCTAGTGCACTGTGAGGACTCTATGTTCACCATCACAAACGTTATCTTCAAATTTTTTAAAATCATCAGTCAGAGTTCCACTAACTCTTAACTAAAACCGACACTAAAATACAGAGGCACGCATACGGGTGGTTGGGGTTTAACGGCGCTTTCAACCCAATTCAGGTCATTATCGCACCCTTAAACGTAGAGGCACACATACAACTACAGACAAACTGAACATCTCATGGCTGCTGCAGCAGACAACGATGTTCAAGCCATGGTTACAATCAGCATGATGCTACAATATGAACACAATAGGACTACAAACGGACAATTTCACGCATCATTTTATGCTCAGCTTACATATCTGCTGTCACGTCAAACCTGCGATCACAAACCACAGCCCCTTGTAGTCAAACTGCAATGTCATTGCATCTGCGGTTGGTGGTGATGAGTCTTGAGAGCATCTCAAGTTGAACATCAGAGAGACAGAATCACTCAATGAAGACAGCTCTATGTAGGCGTTGTTGGCTTAAATCATAACGTAGTTTTCGCATATGGTGCTCAGACTAATTTCATACTGACTGTCACCACGGCTATTACAGGAAGCTCAGCTACCGCAGATCACTCTATTCAAAATCTAGTACCAGACCAGTCAGCTGCATTGCACATAAGACTTACTGTTGTTCTCGTCGATAGTTAGGAATGAACGGTGCTTTCAATGCAATTTAGATTATAGAATAGGACTATAATTTATCACACAAGATGACATTTGCACTGAAGCCTTCTGCTAGTCAATTAACTGAAGAGTTCATCATCATTAGTCTAGAAATTAAACTTTATGTCGATAATGACTCTATGCTGTACAATCTGACAGTATCTTTCATAGTAAGTAATCTGTTACAATTTACAAATATTACATTCTGGGGGTCATGGCGATTGATAAGATACAAATGGGTTAAACTACAGTATTCAATAATTAGCACAAATTAAAACACAAATTAAAGTTAAAGTAAAATAACTAGGACAGAAAACCGCTTCAACTGAAACTTTAAAACAAAAACATTTGCAAGGCACATGACGTCGCCAGTTGGAATTGAACTGGAGACCAACGAGTTAATTATTAGAGCTAGTATGTGGTTTATCTGTATCAGACGAAATCCAGCCACAGCCACTAAGGCCACACACAGGAAGCACATAACACAACATCATCTGTCAGCATAGAAATTACAAAATTCGCTATGAATAGATGACATACACGGATGAGTGACAGCTCACAGCAAACAAAACCACGCCTACTGGTAGAAATAACAGCAACAGACGTATAAAATTACCATGAGCACTGGTCCGCCAGCTCAAGTCTATCAGTTAGTAGCACACACATACACATGTACATGCCTCAAAGATGTTCACTGCCATCAGGTCGGCTTTGGCTACAGCGGGAAAAAGAAGATCAGTATAGTCAATGTATGGCATTACTGCTGCAGTAGCATAGTCAGCGTGCATAGGACAATGTAACGACAACAAAATAGTGAGCTTAATACACCAGAAATAATCACACCAATTCAGCTGCATTAAACATTAAATGGCAGACAAATGCCATCATTAAATAGACATACTATATACGATCACAACTGATGAAGATAGATAGATCGTCCGCGCTCGCTTCACAGCCAAATACGCTACAGTGAGTTACATATTACTCGCTTGAAATAATTTGGCACTCACCATAAATAATGTTTGACAATGCAACGTTTTCAGTCTACGTAACATGACAGTTGTCACGTCTCACAGGCCGACAAAACTGCATGTAAAGACAATTACAACTAAAACAAATGCACAAACATTAGCCCCGCACGGGACTGACGATCGACTCTACACAACGGACTTTCTGCCAACTTCAAAGTCACGTGACACAAAAACCAGGCCGAATGTCAGAAATCTGGCCCGATCAAATTTGGATATTGTGCCCTAGTTTAAGAATCAGTGGTCAGTTGCCAGGTCCCGCTGTAAATGACAGAGATATTTTTAAAAATGGCCGGATTTCCAACTTTGAAGGGCTCGTGACCTTGACCTTGGATCGGGTCATACTGCATAGCATAGTGCATCACTCATCGACATCTACCTACATGCAAATTTCATTGAAATCGAAGAAACTGTGTGTGGACAGACGGACTTACGTACGGATGGACGTACGGACGGACATTTGAGACCGGCTTTATTAGGTCGACTGTTAAAAAGTTGACCTAAAATGCAGCCAAAAGGTTGCTAAAAGTAAAGTAAAGAGTTTGTGTAACGTGAGGACAATACACAGACGGCAGTCTCTGCAGCATAGTGTCACTGCACACTGGGCATGTAGGGAGGTGGTGATGCTGGGGATGACGGCTCGGAATTTCCATCCTTCTGCTCCTGGTTTCGACTGATATAGAGATTTAACAGTTTCATCTACACAACACACATGCCAGCGTCACTTATGTATGATCACAATGTGTCAAACTGGTCAGTGCTCCTTCCGGACTGGCCGAAATGTATCCTGGCCGCGTCGCATGCTGCCCCCTGGTGAGTCACGTTGAGTATGTGCTGCATGCTCTATTAATGTTAGAAAACAACAGACAGACAGACAGACGGACGAACGGACAGACGCCATTACACATAGCACTAGATACGGCCAGTGAGAAATGGTCTAGAATACCATGCAATGCACCACGTGATGGCCAATGACCAGTCATTTCTGTGACGCAGTGACCGCTAGAGCTGATCATGTAACTGACAATAACCAACACATCACATTATTACACGACCCAGAACAAGACAAAGAAAGCAAAGCAAAGTGAAAATGTGAAAAGAACTGGACACTAACAGACGGTTTGCTCAGTTGTTGTGGGAAACAAAAAGAACTGAAAATAGTAGAAGTACTTTTAAAAACTGAATGCATATTCATGTTGAACACAACTGTCAGCATCAACTGCACTAAGAAACAGACGAAGATCATACTCTGATAAAAGTCTGAGTACCTTGCTTGGATTGAGAGATGACAGCAGAGGTAGTAGGTCTTTGCCGACTTTATCATGCAGTGCGACAAGGCAGAGCATGCTGGACTTGCGTACACTGCTATTGTCACTCGACTCAAAACACTGCATCAACCCATCAGCCACATCACAGCAGGGCTGCATCAACCAGCCATATCACAGTCTAACTGCTGTTATCATTAGTGTGTCACTAGCACGGCTGCAGAGTTGGAGTAGTCAAAGTCCCCCGGGTCTGGATTCTAGCCCAGGGCCAGAGTCGGATTCCTAATTTTTTTAAAATCCCGGAGTCCTGCCAAATAGAGGACTGCTTTTGGATTTTTATGTATTTGTTGCAGTGCCGTATAAGTTTTGTGAAACTGGAGTAGTAATTTTAAATTTTGTTTGTGTAATATTGTGCACCATTTTAGAGCATGCTATGACTGAAATGAGGTTACAATAACTTTGTAATAATATGGGATTATTATAATTAAAAAATCTTGAGAATTTGTCTGTCTGCATCGTTCACTCAGTACACTGTCACAATCACACAAGTCCAGGAGTCCTTGTCTGACTTTAACTTGCAGTTGGAGTCAAGAGTCTGGAGATTTTTAAGGGCTGGAGTCGGAGTTCCAATTTTTTTAAACCCTGGAGTTGGAGTCCCACAAAAAATGAGGACTCTGCATAAAAAGGTCCTGCAGTGATCAAGTCTTCATCGAGAGAGTTACATGATACAAGTCACAACAATGGATCAATCTCATTGACTTAAGATGGATTTGACAGTGTACACACGGCGTCCGTATGCAAAACACTCCGACCGTGTGAAAAATCAGTACCATTACTGCAACTTCCACCAGTGATGTAGTATGGGCCAAAAAGAAAATAACTGACAAGGCAGATGAGTTTTGCTACCCACTGTTGCTACAGTAACGTTCATGGGAATGAGAATAACTTTAAACCACAAACAGGGCGGCAAATGCAGCTTTTAGAAGACCAGACAACGTCTGCAAAGAAGAAACAACTGAAACAAAACATCAGGATTATAACCAACTCACAATGTCACATATAAAGTAACTGGAGGTTGCACCACACCACACCACAGTGGTAATGCAGGTCACTGGGAAAGAGAAAAACTGAAAAGAGCATTACCATTCACATTCACATTCATTGCCTGAGCTGCTCATGTTGTCAGCTTGTGCAGCACTGGATCACAGTTCACATAATGAATACCATGGCAGGCACTGTCGTGGTTTGACGAAAATGAAAAGAAACCCTGTAAAGTCCCCGGCAGTGCTGGAATGATACAGTGACAGAGTAATTTGCCAAAACATCACCCGTCGCAGCGGCAAATGCCACATTTCCTGGCAGAATCTACTCATGCATAGATATGTTACAATGGGCTGGTACGTCCCCTTCCTACAGACGGATCTAAACCCACATCTAGCACATGGTACCTTTGAGCCACGAGTCAGCCAGCCAAATGACATCTTGATCAGTCCAGACATTCTGGCAGTGTACATCAGTGTGACCAGCATGCAGACAGACACAGACCACTATGTGTGAGCGACATCTGCAGCGATCTATTAACTCCATGCAGATAATGCCGACTGCAGCCTAAACATGGAATGCTAACTAAGATTACAACATACCTTGATCAGTGTTGGGACAACTCGATCCAGTATTGCACGAGCGACAGGCTCCGTAGCCGACCTGATCACCTTTTCCTCCATCTTGATAGCGGCCAGGTTCATTGGGCATTCAGCCATGTCGCTCAGCGGGTTCAGAATGCTGATGCACAGCTTTGTATCAATGACTCGTGCAAGCACCGTTGTACAGTCATCAGTCGCTCTTAGCACCTGACATATGACACACCATTGGCCTTGCAGTGGTTTGCAGCAGTGATATTACCACACACAACATTAAACAAGTACGTCCGTCTTTGGGGACTGACGTATATCCACATATGCCGATCCTACGTCCACGTGTCATGCGATTTCACAAACAGCACATCCGTAGCGTGACGTCTACGTCGGCGCATCTCTATGGTAATATTTACATGCGGATGGGCGTGGCCCGCGTGCTAGCCATTTCGTCCAATTTGGGGCTTCTGGGGGAGCAAAGTTCACAAAAATGGGAGATTCCATGCCTTGGACGCCGATTAACTGCCATGCAAAATTTGACACCGCTAGCT
>Ga0209780_1004792_pt1 | contig 10521 bp, 6 predicted proteins | sample WorMetexBAHAMAS2_FD_187384 | JGI IMG/M metagenome (GOLD analysis project Ga0209780, IMG submission 187384) | Marine gutless worms symbiont microbial communities from Max Planck institute for Marine Microbiology, Germany - Inanidrilus exumae... | ecosystem: Host-associated > Annelida > Digestive... | reverse complement strand
CTTACGGGGTGAAGGCCTAGTGTGGTTGATTGGAGCGGTGGTGTGTTTGCTAGCTGCATACCGCGGGTCCAGTTGTCGGGTGCAATGGATGACCGCAATTTGCGCTGCAGCACCATTGGCTCTTGCCGATCAACTGCCACTTCCTACAATTGTACAGCCTGGCTGTAAGTAGCGCTATAAAAGAATCCGACCTTTTTACCTTTTTTACAAAAACAAAATTTAAACCAAATCAACATAAAAATTTAAAAACTGTTCATGTGTCTGTGTATCACTGGGTACTACTGCTATACACTGAACAGTTCTGTGATTATTTTCCCTCCTAACTTCCAGACAATCATTATAGCGCAGATGCTGTCAATTGGAGGGGAGAAGGCATATGACTCAGAGGTAAGATAGCTACCATGCACCACGATCTCACAAACAAAGTATGTGGTTACACACCTCGCCTGCCGGATAGCGATAGTGATATTTGTTCTGATCACGGCGTGCAAAATCCTCCGGATATTTCTCCTCAATCTCCTTGTATGTGAGTCCTTCACAGACACCCTACAATAAATACAAAATATGTCATGCAATACTTGCAATTGACTGCACAGCCGTACAATGGATACAGTTAATTTCCAGACTGTAGAGTCGGACAGCAAGTAGCTGAAGCACAGAGACAATTACGATACAACACATAACATGTGCTGACTATAACATACTGTATGGTATGATCAATTGGCCATTAAAACACGTCTGTATGTGTGCATGCATACTGTTATGATGACATCACACTGTATTTTACGCTGGCCATGACCAGCAGAAAGCATAATGTAATAGTCTGGTATACATCTGTCTGTCTCATCGGCATACTCACCATGTCTCAGCAGGGGGCAACATGCAATGTGGCCACCATACATTTCAGCCAGATAATAAGGAGGACCGACATACCTGTAGACTGTATTACATATTTTTATATGACTATTACGACATTACAGTAATTGATAACGGCTTACAAACAACGCATCCTGACATCAAGAATTGACTAGTCAAAACTACAACTTCCGAGTTTCCGTTTAACTAATCTTCTTTTCTGGAGTTACTCTGGCATAAGCCACATCCCCCAAATAACTAAAGCAGCTTTTCACATGCTGGATGCCCTTTGCATTGCCAAACCAACAATGTCTAACCACTGAAGATATCCATATCATTTCTTAAATATATATTTTTTAAAAAAACTTCAAAGTTTAAAAATGGTGTTAGAAGCCAAATCACATGTCTACAACTGCATTATTTTAAATGTCTGACATAACAAACTGAGTTTCAAACCGAAATTTATCGCTCTGTTTTATCGAACAGTGAAACGATGCTTAAACCTGAACATAATTATTTAGAATTCCAGTCAAAACAAGAGCATCAAGAAGCACTACGACCTACTAGGCTACTGTAATATGACAGAAACGAATATATGATTATTGCCATACAGCATCAATCTCGTTGAGAGCCTTCCAGTGTTCTTTCGAAGTGTCAACGTGTGCCACCGTCTGAACTGTTCTCTTTAACAAACTCGTCCAGATGTGGATTTTCTTCTTATTTATTTCCATTTCCTTGTTCAAGAACTCAGCCAACTTCGCAGCATACTAACACAACCACAACCACAGAATACACCTAAAAGATGCTACACATGAAAAACTGAATTCATCAAAAGGTAAATAAAATAAGCAATTTGCAGAATCAATAGATCTATTCAGCCACTAAAATATGAGTTATGCTCAGAGCCAAAAAACCCGTTCCCAGTTTTTCTCTGAATTTCCTGCAAAAATTTGTTAGGTCGACTCCTCCGAGTCAACCTAATAAAGTGGGTCTCAAATGTCCGTCCACCTGTCCGTACGTTCACAAAAAATTTCTTCGATTTCAACGAAATTTGGTATGTAGGTAGAGGTCGATGAGTGATGCATGACGGTATGCAGTATGACCCAATACAAGGTCAAGGTCACGAGCCCTTGAAAGTCGGAAATTCGGCCATTTTCTAATGGGCTATCTCCTCCCCCATTTACAATGTCGGCTGGCAAATGACCACGGATTCTTAAATTAAGGCACAATACCTAAAGCTCATAGGGGCCGGATTTTTTATTTTTGTCCTAGTTTTTGTGTCACGTGACTTTGAAGTTGGCAGTAAGTAGGAGTCGACCGCCAGTCCCGTACAGGGCTAATTTATTTTATTTTGGTTTTACTGTCTCAAGCCACCAGCTGATGAGCAATAAGATAATCCTCTGTGCAAATTTTGGAAGTCTGTTGTTGTTGCTCTTGTAATTAATGCACAGTTATAATGTGTACAGTGCATAAATTCAAAAACAGTAACTCTGATAATAGCAGTAATACGGAATCTCAGATCAGAATCTGTACGAAATACAACTTTCTAAATCTACACAAACGAGAGGCTCAACTACTGCTGAGTAACCATATGACGTGCTATGTCAGTTGAAATCTTGTCAACTGCTGCACAACCACATCCATTTAACAGCCTCTTTTCCAGGACAACCTAAGTAAGCTGGCACCACAAAGGCAGAACCATTCTGGATTTTAATGAGGCGAGAGACGATGGGGATAGCAGAGGCATCACCTGGACCATACGTAAACCAACCGCACATAGCTCAAAACAAATAACCACGCCAGCACCTCATCAATCAATGTTTTATAGGCTGCATGCTCTTCCTGATGCCAAACCAGCAGTGAAAAAGCACTGAAGACACAACTGTATAAAAAGTTGCATTTAAAGAGGCTTGCAACCGGTGAATGACCTTGAATGTCACTCAGGGTCACTGGAAATGGTGCTATTTGATGGATCATATATAGTAACAACGTCCTTATCTGACATCACTTCCTAGATATTACCACTTTTGCAGTGAATGGACTGCCTGTGACCCTGACAATTCCAATCAGTTCTGATAAAACAGTTGAAATTACAGGTCATATGCATGCTTTCAGATTGGTTCGTAAGCATGTCACAGTTAATACGTGCTGTATTTCAAGAGGTATGGGAGTTAGAAAGGTAGCAAACAGCAAAATGAGATTCAAGGTCTTTGGTGTTGGTGTCACTTGATAGGCCACATATGACTTCCTATTAGTTATCCACTGCAACTGCGTCTTTATCTTGTATCGTTTCCAAGATACCAAGTAAAGAAGTCACATGACTTTGAACATACCCCATTTGTGGGTAATATATCAAAACGCTATCATGCATACACTACTACTCACCACGACCAATCTGTAAACCAAATTTGAAGTGCCTAGCTTCACCTGTTCCAAAGTATGATGAAAGACTCAAGATTGAAAAGTGGGTCATGTGCCTTCAACCATGCTCATTTCGGGGTGGTTTGTTATCTGAAGACAAATACTTCTAAAGTTGCTACAGCATATCCACATATTAGACTCGATGAGTCTAGCTTCACCCATACCATTAACATGAGGAAGAACTAAAATTTAAAATCATTGGTGGTTAGGGTCACACAAGACTATCAACAGTGTCACCATTCAATAAAGTGCATACGACTTCATCTTTCATAGAAACTATGTTGTCTATCTTGTATTGCCTTTGAGACATAGCGAGTCATTTCATTAAAACTGCAAATTTTTCCTACCTGTATATTTGGCGCCTCCATTGGGGGTGATCCCCCTGGAATTTCACCAAAATCTTTAACATCAGAAAACTATATAGTTCCAAGGCTATTGTGTGGTATTAGATGCACTGTCATATTAATAGAATTCCAACTTGTGACGGACAGATGGACGGACAGACAGACATCCCCATAGCATATACCGTGCTAGCATAGCATCACACAGTAAAACTCATGTAAGTACATTATGAAGTATCTCCCACGTTTTCTAGCACATATGTGACTTTGTGCATAATGAATTTACTACTTTTATATATTTCTACTCTGTCCTACCATCTATAACCAAATGGCAAAAAAACCTCTTGACCATGAGCAGACAGATCACTGTCACCACCAATTCTTCCAATGTCATTCATTTCTGACTCTCCATGCTGTACCACAAATGCCACCAGCACGACTATATTTAATTGTCATTAACTGCACCATCAATGTCATCATCACTATGACTACTGGCTGCAGAACTCATGACAGTACTGAATGTTGACATCACTTACTTTTCACAGGACAAACGTCGTGTGTTTTCCTTGTCCAGCCATTTCCTACACTAATGCCAGTAACCTAAAGGTCCATATCTCGAGATTGCTAAAGTGAGATTTTTAAAAGGCCAGATGCCTTTTGTGCCATCCAACGCACTGAGATAATGCACTTACTTGATAAATATTCTTGTACATAATACACATTTTATATAAATCACCTTAAGCCATAGTAGTTCTGTACATTCATACCCATTATAAAATATGTTAAAATATGCACATTATCCCCCGAAACGTAAAATATGTTATAATTAACTAAAAATTCCGTTATCTGACGTAATTGCACATCTACAGGGCCTGCTGTCTAATGTACCAGTAGTCCTCCTTAATTTGCCCTGTACTATTTAATTCCACTCACACAAAATTGTACTTTTTGCAGCTGCTTATTTAATTCAACAATACCTACATCAGGCCTGGTGTGAACACAAAAAAAAAACATTCATAAAACTTCAAAATGTTAGCGCATTGACGACAACCAATATCACCGTTAATATATCGGCAATTCTCGGCTGGAAATTTATTAGGAGCACATAAAACATTCGTTCACATTGTAAAATACATCAAAATATGCGTATGATACGTTTAATATGTACGGAACAACTATGCCTTAAGTTAACAGTAACAGATATGCACCATTATACAGGCCAACCTCTGACAGCTGTCACACCCAGTGAAGAACTGGATGATTTTGCTGGAGTAATATTTTACTGCCTACATGCTGTTGCTGAAGGCAACTAGTGCAGGTAGAAGATGCCAGAGTTCTCCTCAGTGGTGTCATCTCCATATTGTAACATCATCTCCATACCATACCAACTTAAAACTAGATGGCTGACTTGTGCAGAATGCCCACAATACAATATTCAGCTGGAAGCGGTCCACTATCTGTGCACAAGCTGTATACTTCCTGCAATCGACGATGCCTAATGTCACGTGCCTGCGACTGAGTGACGTCAGCGTTATCTGCCATGTTACTTATTTTCAGTTTCCAATTCAGTGTGCTTTTCTTCCATATTAATCAGCCAGACAGGACAGTGATGTACTTGATTTACCCAATATCGGACAACGGACATTGCCAAAAATGTAAGTACGTTTCTTGTAAAGCCCAGGGGAATTATTTTGAATTGATTCTTATGGTAAAAAAGGAAAGTAGACATCTCGTAGAGAAATCATCTGGCAATCTGTAATCATTACGCAGTTATGGCAGCCTTAAGTCGCAAGATGTTGAAATTTTGTTGTTTTTTTGGGGGGGGGGGAACAACCCGTAGTGCTAAAATTTTCAAAATTCTGTTCCAGAAGTGTTCATTGCAACAATGATCGATGTTGTTGTGTTTAAATGTCATAAAATTTGTCCGATGGGAAATCGGTGAAATCATGCGCTATTTAGTAAACCCAAAAAAAATTAAAAATTTCGCCTGCCTCTCAAACTGTTGCTGCTGCGCAGATCGCGCCTAAAATCTGCCAGGGCCAGCCCCCGACAATGTATCCAGATTTCATCCAAATTGGTTCACTTTTGGCAGAGTTATAGCCGAACGTGAGAACACCGCCAAATAGCTCCGTAGGGTCAATCCAATATTCGGCAAAAGCCTAGCTTCCAGCTAAATAATAATATAACTATTTAAAATTAAGATTTGTAATTCATACATGCAGTTGAATTACAAATCGACTGCACATACTACTACAAATGGTAAATTTCTGATGCTCACTATACTTTTATATATGCAACATTTGCAGACGAAACATCAGTATTCTTTACTCACTCTAGTGATGTAAATAGTTCTCGGCAGAACACGAATATTCATGAGATAGTAGACCACTCTACTGTGAATGTGACCTAAAACACATCATACGATTTCACTGGCAAATCTTACTGCAAATACCGGAGTGCACGCTAACACCACTGTCAACTCAGTTAGCTAGTTCATAACACGTTTTGTAAGGTAAAAGAAAGGTCCTCCATTTGCTACAATGGCTCCTCCTGCAATACTGACTTCCGTTGAGACACCAACCAAAGTTGCGAGACCACAAATATGGCATAATGTGGTCAGCCTGCAAGATATCCCAGCTTCTGCTGGTATCAAAAGACAGGGTGGAGCAAAAATATGAGCAAATCGACACTGTGCGTCAAAAGGTGCCACTAAACTCTTTGTCTATAGCTATGTCACATGATCAATGTTCTCAAAATTCTTTTAACATCAGACTCAGCAGCAAATATGCAATGAAGCTGTCATTAAAGATCCCACCGTATGGGCTCCGGAACGGTAATGCGCCCTGATTCATTTGTTGATTTTGGTGCTATATAAATTGTTTGCTTACTTAATTTCTTTACTTTCTTCCTTATTGACTTCCTTACTTACCTACTTCTACTTGGTGACAACGGCAACAGTTTTTGATAAACATGCCTGAGGATTCTATGGCTGCAACTTGTATTAGAGGCAGTCAGCCCGCAGGTGACTACAAGTCATCCACCCAGCAGTAGGCTGCCATTACTTTCTGCCAGGCCTGCGGGTACCTTTCCAGCCGCAAAGCATCACCGCCCCTTGGCCGGTACCAAGTTATACTGCTTGGTGACAGAGGCAGATAGGTGTGAACAACTTGCCCGACGCATTAGTGCTATGCCACTGTGTCATCCCACCAAAACTAGCAGTAACAGTATGTGCAATTTGGAACTGCCAACCATTCTCATATATATGACAATACAGCACATTGAAAAACACGACAAAAACAACTGCAACATGGGAACTTTGAGCCAGTGAGAGACCAATCTCAACCGACAGTAACATCCTGCTGTGACTAATTATTACGCCCGCAACGTCCACAGTGGAAAGCGTAATGTCTGGCATCTATCTGTCTGTCTGTTCCATCTGCATACACACCGTAACTCACTAGGGGGCAGCATGCAACACAGCCAGCAAACATTTCGGCCCGACAATAAGCAGTACCAACAAACATGTTACAGCGAAGTTTCAAGCTTCCACAGCAACAATGACATCCATTTTACAACCATTATACAGGTCAACCAGTGTTAGCCAACACCACCAGTTAAGAAATATGGAGCAAAGCTTTAATGCCGGCATGCCTTTGCTGATGGCAACTAATGCATTCAGATTAGGGAAAAGATGCATGAGTTCTCCTCAATCGCGTTACCTACACTGACTGAGTTTTAGCCCAAAGTCACCCGAAATAAACCAGTACACAACTACCAGAATCTGTGCTTCCCGTCAAAACATGGTACTACTGGCAAGGAAGTAGTCTCACCCTGAACTCTGTTGACGAGGAATTTCTCGCCCTGGTTGTAGATTTTGATGAAAGACAAATCTCGATCTCGGCTTTCATCTATCGTCTCATATTCACACTTCATCGACTCGATACGTTGCTTGAAGTCAAAGACAGCATCGTCTAGCTCGACACCTTTGTAGTCGGGACTCGATACTTTTACCTCCTGTACTGCACAATAACTAACATAGATTCATCGGTCATCCAGTGCTGTCCTATTTTCAGCCAAAGCTAACATTCCTATAACTATGTAACTTCTTAGCACTATTATCAGCATTTCTATTACTAGGATTATTACTGCATTTAATTACAAGTAGGGCTGTTAGCAATTAAGGACTTCTTAAAATAATATAATGACTAATTAATAGCTAAAAATAACTAAATTCACATCAACACAACATATGAATCGTGGATTGGATTAACAGTGACTGGTCACATCAGTCAGCCACATTGGACTGCACTGAGGTAATGGAACATTGCATTTAGTTCGCAAATTTTGTTAAATTAAGAACTTAGCTTAACGAAGTTCTTAATTTAAATCAGAATCATTCATTTTGATAGTCAACAATAATATCATTCAAAAACTTCCGGTGAAGCTAAATACCAAATAGGCTTCAGTAAGCAAGATATTAGGAAATTAAACTACTCAAAATTAAACAGTCACCAAAAATTAATTGCTAAAATTCTGAAGGTTTTAATCAGAACTCAGAAGATCTTGATCATGGCTTTCAGTGGTTCAGTTCTATTCCTATTCCTACAAATGTGAGTTAACACAGGGGCAATGGGAAAAAAATAAGTAAGTAAGCACCCAACTTTATTGACAACACAATGGGCAGATGCAGGACATCGTGCGGGTTCGTCTGCGACCTCTGAGACCTGTTCATTTTTCTGAGTGAGCCTTGTCTGTGTATTATCACCAAGAGGCTTACATTATGAGTTTGATGAAAGGATTTTTAGCTTAGGGCCAGTTTTTCCACAGCAAATTAATCTTCCATCAATGCTAATATGAGATTAACTCCCATTAATTAATGAGAGTTAATCTCCCATTAACGTTAATGGAAGATTAATTTGCAGTGGAAAAACTGGCCCTTAGTTCTTTTACATTAATTTTTTTAATCAGTTCTGTGTGGCAGACTAAGCCGGCAACTTCTTAGTTTTTCTGCATATGTCATGCATTCACATGCTGTACTGTAACTTGCTAAAAATACTACCGACTTAAATAAAACAAACCCTGATGTTGCCGTCGACAATGTCTGCATCACTGCATACAGATTCAACAAACATGACTTTGAATCCATTCTGTTGAGAAAAGACATTAACCAGCCACTCACGCCGCTCTCGAGTGCCATTTGTCGCATCGTACACCTGCACAGAACACAAAAACCATGACAACTACTATAAACACAAATGTACTACACATTGCAGACTGTTGCATACAAAACAGTGAGCTGTAGTGATGAAATACACAAAAAGAAGTGACACCAGTGCCAGTCTTGAACCTGCTAATGCCCTAATGATGACACTAAGAATAATAAATTAGCCCCATACGGGACTGACCATCGACTCCTACTTACAGCCAACTTTAAAGTCACGTGCCACAAAACCTAGGACAAAAATCAAAAATCCGACCCCGATAAGCTTTAGGTATTGCCCCATAATTTCAGAATCAGTGGTCATTTGCCAACCCCCATTATAAATGGAGGAGGAGATAGCCTTTGAAAATAGCAGAGTTTGCGACTTTCAAGGGCTCGTGGCCTTGACCTTGACTCGGTTCATACTGCATACCGTCATGCATCACTCGTCGACCTCTGCATACATACCAAGTTTCATTGAAATCAAAGAAACTATTTGTTGACGGACGGACGGACAGACGGACGGGTGGATGGACATTTGAGACCCACTTTATTAGGTCGACTTGGAGGAGTCGACCTAAAAACTTACTCGTGCTTACTGAAAATAAATAATCCACACTCTTTCATGGCAAATTACAATCCATTATACAATCTACTATTCTTGGCTTTTGATAACCTGGCAATGTTACATGGTAACCACAACATACGTTGGGTTATCCAAACATATCCTTTGGGTTTGTTGAAGCAGAATTATATTTACAAGCCAAATGCTCAAGAAGCTCTGCTACTACAGAAGGACCGCACAACACATTGTCTTATGTCGTTAAAATCTTGTCAAATGTTGTGCAACTGTACCAAAAATCACAATTGAAAAGGTCTGCAATGGGTAAGTGACCCTGAAGGTCACTCAAGGTCATCGGAACAGCGCAATATGATGGGCCACAAATCACTTCCTATTAGTTGTCTGTAATAAAAACGTCACTATCTTGCACATTTTCCCAGATACTACCATATTTACAATGCATGTGACACCTGAGACGCTGAGAAGTCCTACGGTTTTGATAAGACAGTAGAAATTATGTGCACTTTCTGATTTGTGTGTAAACATATTGTTGTTAATGCATGCTATATTTCCCGAGGTACAGGAGTTAGAAAGGATTTATACAGCAAAAGGTATCTTCAAGATCACTCAAAGCCATTGGCATTGGTGCCGTTCGACAGGCCACATACCATGCATGTAACAAGGTGCATTTAAACTATGTTAAATGTATAGTGTAACAAGAAATACGTTCTGTGGAACATGGTATCTGCTCCATAGCCGAGTTCACAAGTCCATGACTGAACTGTGCGCATAGTAAAAGAGGTTCGAAATGCATCATCGTGCCAAATTGCGTCAAAGTCGGTTGAACCGCGGCCGAGATATGGCGATTTTTCAATTTTTCAAGCTGGCGGCCGCCGCCGTCTTGGATTTTTGAAATTTGAAAATTTTAACGGTCGGAGCGGTTAAAAGGGTCAAACTGCATCATCATGCCAAATTTCGTCGAAATCGCTCAAACCGCCGCTGAGATATGACTATTTTCAGATATTTAAGATGGCGGCCGCCGCAATCTTGGATTTGCAAAATTTCAAATTTTTGACGATCGGGACGGTCAAGAGGTTCGAAATGCATCATCGTGCCAAATTGCGTCAAAATCGGTTGAACCG
>Ga0209780_1004791_pt1 | contig 10521 bp, 5 predicted proteins | sample WorMetexBAHAMAS2_FD_187384 | JGI IMG/M metagenome (GOLD analysis project Ga0209780, IMG submission 187384) | Marine gutless worms symbiont microbial communities from Max Planck institute for Marine Microbiology, Germany - Inanidrilus exumae... | ecosystem: Host-associated > Annelida > Digestive... | reverse complement strand
ACTGTGATTTCTCTGTCTTCTTTGTATTAGCGTAAAGACAATTTTCCGTGATCTGTAGGCTAACATTCAAACAAGAAACCATGCAATACTGATGCGATGATCGATGTGAACATTGTGATAGTAATCCGTATGCAAAACCATAAATGCAATGAAATGAAAAATGCTTTTCAGATTTTTAAAGTGAGTTGCCTTGTAAGGGTTACACAGATTCACATCACAATGGTCATAACAACATGATTTTTGCTGTTTCCTACGTGTGATAAATAACTAGACCCTTACACTTAAGTGTTAAACTGATAATCAGTTTTTATTAATTTCTAATAATTTCTACGCACATGATGAACAGAGAGATAATGTCGGGCAAGAAAAAGAGGGTGCGACGGTGTCAACACCTGGCAACACTTTCCATCTAGCCACTGCCACTGCCACACCTACTACATCGCCGGTTTACAGAGTTTTTTGACCGTTACTTCCACATCCCTCTACCTATCGTAACGAAACACGAACTTGGTCTTCTCTTTCCCCCTAGGAACCTTCGCATAAAATTTGGTACAAATCCGTCCACAATCTTTTTAGTTATCATGGTCACAGACAGACACATAGACAGACAGACACACAGACAGACAAACAACGTCGCTAAAAATCCCATGCTTTGGCGGGGAGAATTATTGCACTAAGGTTGAAATACTCAATCAATTATTCAGTAACTAGCATCACTAGCTATAATGCAGATGAAGAACACCTCCATGCAAGATGACTGCTCGACAGTTGCTGCTCACTGCCTGTCTGGCTTGCTCTGAAGTCAGACCAAACAGGACTCCTCTGTCACAACGCAGTTAAGTATGCAATAGCCACGCCAAACTGCATCATATTAGTTTACTAATCAACTACTAGCTGGTGGGAAGGGGCTCCATAACCCGGCTCCCGCAAACCCTATAAGCCCTTCTCCCCCACGAACTCTTTGGGCTTTGCATACTAACAGACTCGCTGCTTTTGATTTCCACTTTCATAACTGGTTACGAGAAAAACAGCAAGTTATGTGTTGTAAAAGTAGCCATAAACAGAAATAATCACACAGACAACTAGATGGGTTGCAGTGTATCTGGAGACACACTGCAATATAGTCTCGAAGAGAGCGTTTCCCACAGGCGTACTCAATAGGTGACAACTGTTTACTTATTTACTGACGCATAAGCTGTTTCGTTCCTGCATTCAATGATACCTAGTGTCACGTGCCTGCTACTGAGTGATGCCAGCGTTATCTGCCGTGTTACTTACTTTCAGTTTCCAATTCAGTCTGCTTTCCTTCCGTGTCCAAAGCCAGGTAGCTGCAGGGGCGTACGTGGTTAACTCAACAATATGTAATAGGTCTTTCCCTGGGGCCATCCGAGTCCTCAACGCAAACGGTATCTCGATCACTTCATAAGTTTTTCTAGGGCTCACTAGGTGACAGACCTACAGATCATGCTACTTGGTCGTTCGCAATAGGCGGCATCTACTTACACAGTACTGCAATGCAGTGTAATAATAATAATAGTAGCATATCTAGACTCTTAGACTGGTTTCCATGCTTGTTTCCTCGTACGGAACAAGGCAGTCGTAGACAGCAGACTTTGCTTCGCCAGCAGTGTGGAATTGCACGCTTTTATATTTCCTTAACTTGAGTCTAGTTAACGCTAAATTAACTTCGCCTTCCTGCATCCATCAATATATATATTTCTTTCTTTGGCGACATACACCGCTGTCATAGTAACACCACCAACAAAGTTTGTTTCCATATTATTCTTCCCATTAATCGTCCACCCCAGAGTAAATGCAATATAGGCTAAAATTCACTATGTTTGTCTTATTTTATTTATGCATATAGTAAATTAATTTAAATAAGCTTACTTTAAATTATTTATAATAAACAAAAAATAGAGACTAACTAGACGGGTTGCAGTGTATCTGGAGACACTGCAATATAGGTTCGAAGAGGGCGTTTTCCACCAGTGTACTTGACAGGTGACACAACTGTTTACTTATTTACTGATGCAATGTCACACAGCTGCCACGCTCACATCAGTGTGTTTACTTTTGCGCATGACTCAGCAAGACGTCCACGCTGACTGTCAACAATTGCCGAAAATTTGGGTAGGTACCTTTCTGATGGGCAGAGACTTTGAACTGATTCTAATGGTAAAAATGGAAACTAGACAATACATCCCATAGAGGGTCAGTTTTGAAGTGAATTTCTGGCGATCTGTAATCATTGCAGAGTTATGATGGCCTGAAGTCACAAGACCTGGAAAATTATGCGAGCAATTTTTGCGTTTTTTTGGGAAAAACGACCCCATATGGTAAAATTTTCATAATTGTTCCGAAAGTTTTCACCGCATCGCCAATCGACATTATTGTGTTCAAATGTCGTACTATTTGCCTTACGGGAAATCAGTGAAATCTTGCATTATTTACCGGACCATAAAAATTTTTGGCTGGTTCGCAGACTGTTGCTACTGCTCGGATCGTGCCCAAAATCTGCCAGGGCCAGCCCCGAACATTGGGCCCACAATTGGCTCACACGGTTCCAGATTTCATCCAAATTGGTTCACTTTCAGCAGAGTAATAGCCAAATGAGTGAAGACCGTTTTTTGGCCCATAGACTATTTACATTATAGGCTCTTTGTGTCTATCATGTAAATAGGCTGTTTGAGCCTATAATTACATTAGCTAACGGTCAGCTACGGCAGCCAATCAAATGATACGTAACTAGGACTAAACTTTGCTTTTCCTGCAGCATACGCTGCAGAGTGGCAGTCAGTAAGGATACAGGTGTGAGACATCATATGGACCTCGTAGTTCCACAGCCTGACAAATACATTTCAACAATCCATACACAGCAGTGGCACAGTACTAAACACATGCTTACTGCAATACTCATTCCCAGGGCTAGCCACGCTGTGTTTGATTTTTACCACACGACGACACTATGCTAGTGCAGTATATGCAGTGTCACTGTGTCTGTTCATCACAAGCCAGTATTGTACCAAAACGGCTAAATGTAGGATCACAAAAACAATGCCACACAATAACAGAGGGACTCTAGTTTTCAGACGATCTAAAGACCTAGGTGAATTTGTAATGTAACAATGGAGGCACCAAATACATGTGGGGTAGGTTAAGATGGCCGATTTTCGACCAATATCTCGCTATATCTCAGAAACAGTGCAAGATAGGAACATGGTTACCATGATAGGCTAATATGAATCTATATGTGCTCTATCGAATGGTGATATTTCCAGAATTTAAACGATCCCTAACTACTCCAAACCATCCCATTTTCTAAATTCTGCTTCGCCTTTCAATCTTCATGAGTGGTACAGATACAGACTTCCAGTCTGGTAGGCAGGATGACCGTAGCAAGTTCTAGCCCGAGCCCATGGATGACAAACCTCTCCTGCACTCAAACGTAGTATCAAGTATAGAATGCTATTTATTAAACTGCAACTTAATAAAATAAGAAATAAAATATTTAAAAATATTCAACAGCTTAAAATTACTTGGCAGGCTTAATATAATAATAATAATTAGGTGGTTATGTAACAGTTCTCCACCAATCAATCCCGGTAAAAAACGACATAATCACTGAAAACTGAGTCAAGAATCAAAGTCAAATATATTTTTGTTGCAGAATACACACAAGCAAAAATGGCCAGTCGTTAACGAGAAACATATCAAATACAGCCACGAACGTACGTACTGTTTATGTCTGAACTGGACAATAAATGCAAAATTGTTAATAACTATAAGTGATTAAAGAATTATGTCCTTGGCTGCCATCATGGTTGGACAGATGAAAGGAACATATTTATTTCATTTTTCATAGTAAATAGAAGCACAGCAACAGCAATTTATTTCCTTCATTTCCACGTTTCACCTATACGAGCCTCACTACAGATTTCATAACTACATGTACAGTTCTTTTCGAATCCTGATTCCAAACTGCTTATCATCAATTACTAGCTTCTTCCTCCTCTTTGTTCTGGCAGCTTCATTTCTCTGCTACACGCCGACAGGTAACTGCAAACTGCAATGCCTTTGACCATAAAAGTTCACTCAAAAAGTCTGAAATTTAAAATAAAATGGAGTTATGATAACAATAGCAAACTAGTAGTACCTTGTTCGTTCCACTAGAAATGACGACATTCTGTACACATTACAAGAACACTCACCAGATGTCGCTACATACAAGACAACAAACGTGCCACGTGCTTCTAGCAATGCGTATGAACAACGGCAGACTTGTGAGTGACAACTAATTCAGAACAAGTAAATATTTGCCAGAATTGTAAGCCGAATGTGACATCTAGGGCCTACACAGCCAATTACTATGAAAATTATAACAAAACCCATTTACAAAAATTAGCTCTATGCGGGACTGATGATTGACTCTTCACGACTGACGTTTCTGCCAAGTTCAAAGTTGCAGGACACAAAAACTAGGCCAGATATCAAAAATCTGGCTCAATCAAATTTAAATATTGTGCTCTAGTTTAAGAATCTGTGGTCCGTTGCCAGCCCCCATTGCAAATGGCATAAGAAATAGCTTTTGAAAATGCCCAGATTTCCAACTTTGAAGAGCTCGTGACCTTGACCTTGGATCGGGTCACACTGCATACCGTCATGCATCACTCATCGACCTCTATCTACATGCCAAATTTCATTAAAATCAAAGAAACTTTTTGTGGACGGACGGACGTACAGACATTTGAGACCCACTTTATTAGGTTGACTCATAAGAGTCGACCTAAAAATACAAAACAGCAATTTTAAGAACAACCCAGTACAGAATAATAGACAGCATACACACACTTACTTACTTACTTACTTATACACACAGATGCATTCTGGTAGCAAGACAGCAAAGAGTATTATTCACTCACTTTGCCACGACAAAGTTCAACAAGTAGATTAGCATTGGTGATTGTTGAGCGGCGAGCGGATGCATCGCAAATCATTGGAGCATACACAACCTCAAAATGAACTCCTCGGCTAATGGCCTGCAAAGCATACACAATCTCATAATGAACTCCTCGGCTAATGGCCTGCAAAGCATACACACAACATGCATCTAGTGATTCAACGGCCGTTGTGTTTGGTCTTTGTTCTCCACGAGTTGAAGATAAATCAAAAGGCAAAGATCTCAACCAGGTTCCACTGGAAAATGGCAAAAGTGACCAGTCACAAACAATTAATGCACAGTGTAAATCACAGCGTTCATACATTTTCAAGAGTTTGTAGTAATTTCAGGCAAACAACACGACATAAATAACAAAGCCATGACAAAAATAACACTAACATCGTAGCAAATCTGACGACTTACACAACTGACTGCGGCACGTGCAGACTTTCCAAACAACATGGAATCCATTCTTTGCGACAGATCGACTGATATCAGGTCAATGGCATAGTTCTTACAAGCCTCCTGCAAGTTACCACAATGGATCAATACTTGACGCAACAGGTCAAACTGTTTTGCATTCACAGCAAAATAAAGTCTGGCAGAATTAGAGGTCGACCAAAACCAGTTTTTTATAGTTTCGGCCGAAACCAAAAGTGTATTTACATCACGGCACCGAAAATGAAACTGAAACTGAACATACAGTTTCGGCTAAAACCAAAGTCGAGACTTCCTACATTGATGTTATGGCTAGGCCAATTTCATAAATATCTAAAACGTTTACATACTTCAATGTGAACCTGTTGAACCACACTACTATACGTATCAAATTGTATGTATGCTCTGCATACTCTAGGCAGTGTAGCAAAACAACCTACGTTCAAATAGTCAGTGTCACAGCCTCACTATCAGTCAAATAAATCAGACACCCAGACCTACACCTATCAAATGCTACAGCACAACAGGCACTGAGCTGTTGGCCTGCCTCAGCCAGCTATAGCTTGATGTAGTAACATGACCCTCAGGTACACGTGAGTCACGGGCCCGCCCAGGATCCCGCTGTAACATGAAACTGGCGTAAATGACTGTGCACTGTGAACAGACGGCAATAAATGCTCAGCCCAAGAATCGACAGACACTGCGTGAGCCCAGTTTCGGTCAGTGCTGTAACAGAAACTTGCCACGTCGCAATCTACCAAAAACAATACTGAGCCAAAACAGGACTTTTTAACAATTTCGGCACCGAAACCGAAATTCTGTTGACCCTTTAGGCTGAATTGGTCTAAACATGTCTCTGGCACGAACTTCCTTTATCCATTTGTTGACCTCATTCTGGCACCAGTTCCTCTATTTCTGACTCATCTATCTATTCCTTCATCCATCACTTCTTCGTCTTTTGATTCACCACGCTGCACATCCATAACACCCTCTCTCTTTCACTTTCAAACACAGGATGTAGAACAAACAAAGTGGTGTGAAAATCAAACTGTTACTAACCAGAAAGACTTTTTGGTTCATTGGTTGAACTGCCACAATGTCATAACTTTGCACCACAGCATCTTTCTACAGTACACACCGTCACAGCCAGACTATAGTAAAGAACTGGGGGATTGTAGGCGTCAAACTGTAGTGAAGAGCTGGGGGACTTTAGGCGTCAAACTGTAGTGAACAACTGGGGATTTTAGGTGTCACAGCCAGACTGTAGTGAAGAACTGGGGGATTTTAGGCATCAAACTGCAGTGAAGAACTGGTAAGCGCATAGTGACTCTTTTGAATTTATATGCGCTATACAAATAACTCTTATGTATGTATGTATGTATGTATGTATGTATGTGTGGGACTTTAGGCGTCACAGCCAAGCTATAGTAAAGAACTGGGGGATTTTAGGTGTCTACATGTCTGTTAATGAAAAACTGTCAATCAGATGGTTTGTATTGACGAGCAACTGACAACAGCTAACTAAACATGTTCACTCTCTATCTATAGCATTACAAGACTACAAAACTAACAACTATTAATTGAGTTAAAGTTTTATATCCCATCCGACACAAAATAGATCATTTTGGAGACATTCTTCCCAGCCAATCTCTTGGCTAAATACTGAAAAACTAAAACACACTTAATTTACTTACTTACTTACACACTTACCCACTTACTTAAAGCCCTGGCAGGACCCACAAAAGGCAAAAACTTACAACTAAACAACAACAACTAGATGGCTGTATTGTGTGGAATGCCAACAATACAGTATTCGGCTCAAAGAGGACAGCTATCTGTGCACAAGCTGTTTACTTCCTGCATTCGATGATGCCTCGTGTCATGTGCCAGTGCCTGCGACAGAGTGATGTCAGCATTATCTGTCATACTACTTATTTACAGTTCCAATTCAGGCCTGCTTTTCTTCCATGTCAGTAAACCAGGCAGCACAGTGGCATACTTGGATTAGCCAATATCAAACATCGGACGTTGCCGAAAATTCGGGTAGGTTTCTTGTACGGAGCATACAGCCCAGGGGAATGACTCTGAATTGATTCTAATGCTAAAAATGGAAACTAGACATCCCATAGAGGGATCACTTGGTAGTGAATTTCGGGCGATCTGTAATCATTGTGTAGTTATGGCAACCTGAAGTCACAAAACACTTAAATTTTGTGAGACATTTTTCGTTATTTTTTGAAAAAAAGACCCCTTATGGTAAAATTTTCAAAATTATGTTCCGAACGTTTTCATTGCAACACTGATCGACGTTGTTGTGTTCAAATTTCATGAAATTTGGCCAACGAAAAATGGTTGAAATCGTGCGTTATTTTACCTGACCAAAAAAACACAAGTTTGCCTGCCTCTCAAACTGTCGCTACTGTGTGGATCGCACCCAAAATCTGCCAGGGCCAGCCCCCAACAATGTACTCAGAGTGCTCCAAATTTCATCCAAATCGGTTTCATTTTCGGCATAGTTATAGCCGAACACGTAAACACCGCCCCAACAAATCGCTCCATAAAGTAAACCAATATTTGGCCAAAGCCTAGCTTAGAGCCGAATAATAACAACAACAACAACCATTTTATGGCCATTATACAAGTCGCCGTACGTTAGCCAGTATCACCAGTTAAGAACAGTATTTTGCTAGAACACAGTTTTACTGTTCACATTGCCTCACTGATAGCACTATCTCATCGGCATTAAGCAGACTCACAACTCAGTTCTCAACTCCTCAATGGTATAAACTAGAATTTACACAGATTACAGTACAATGCTTTCACTTATGGGAACTGTGGGCTTACACAGTTATCCTTTCAACTGCTTTCCAAGGCACTTTTGCTTCACTAACCTTGCTGCTAAGTTAACATTAACAACATACACAAATAAAAATCAATAAACAATGTGCTATATGCCTGTGATACTACATGGTAAGTGCATACCAGGCGTATACTCTGAGATAAATCACTCACGACGCCAGTGAAGCGTGAATATTGTTTAGGTCGATGACGCGACAACAGCTACATATAAATTAAAAAATCCACAAGTCAATATCACTGCATATCACAGAAAATACAACTCATTATTACTGCATATATGTCATAACACATAAATGAGTCACCGTGGTCTTTACAAGTAACGGCTGCAGAATACAAAAGCCTAACAGTAGACCACATTTCTGTCAATATAATAATGACAACCAACAAAACAATTCGTGGGAGAGACCCGCAGAATCTAAGCAATGCATCATTACGTAAGCATTACTGATGTTGATAAAACAATATGTTGAAATTCCTTTTAACTTAGATTAGCTCTAACAATTTATTACCGCGAGAAAGCAACAGTTTCTCACAAATGTGTACAATCCGAAGTGCTCGCCTTATGTTCAATGATGAACGTTTCAAACAGCTGAGATGGTAGCAAGACTTCATGAGTCAGTTTAATTGCTACAACCTGCAAACAATACTAAACAATATCATTTCAACCAACTAGAAATGGTACCGAAGACAGACAAAATGAAATTTCCAATGGTGAAAATGTCTAAATAAATAGTATATAAAACTTTCTCATTAACAAAAGTAATTAATGAGAGACACAGGCAGTAAATTCACACAACACATTACCTTATCCTTGACTTTCTTGCCAGTTTTTACAGACAACTGTTCAACGTGGTTATTGAAGCAAATTGTTTCGTATCCCACTGAAATTTAACACAGACTGAATTAAAGTTAATAAAGCATAAAATTATCAGTTAAGTAGTTAAACCAATATCTGGCATATGTGAACCACATGCTCAGTCTACATACAAATGTAAGAACAAAATCTAACATTCACAGCACAGCAAACCGCTGCAAACGTAGCATGTGGTGTAAGTGTGTTCACTATTACAATAACTCCCACCCAGTCTATTCCTTCACCCATCACTTCGCCCTTTCTGATTCACCACTCTGCACATCCATAACTCCCTCTGTCTAACATATATATCTCATGGAATGGCTCCTGCCTGTCTTGCTCATCAACTCCACCAACTCGTCAACATCTGTCATCAGCCTCATCATCAGCTTTCACAGCTGTATGTTGCTACAGGCCACACTAGCACTTTCCATTAGTTGTACCTTCATTGAAATCAGTATGCTGTGACTTTTCCATGTCTTCTGCAGAGATGCCCCAATCACCTGCCCCTGTTTAACCTGGTACAGTGTTCCATGATACATTCACTATCTGCTGTAGGCCTAATCAAGGACCCAAGGTACGGGAATTTATCTACCTGCTCCAGTTGCTCATTCTGAATGAGTATGCGACACACTATGCCATCGCTCACCATTATCTTCGTCTGTCAACGTTGATGAGTACGCTGTATTTACGACTGAATCATTCGAAGCAATCCACCAGCTCCTGTGGTTTTGCCCCCGAAGTGGCCAACAGGATTATATTACATTGTATTAAAAAAGGAAATACATACACTAGGTTCTAAACGAAAATTGCACACATATACTGACGCTAAATGCCAAAGTTTCAGGCAAACAATTTTCTCTGTTAGCCAATGTAACACTTCATCAGCTGCCAAAGGGCCAGATTTTGGCAGAACCAGCACACATTTCGTTTTCCTGGACAGTGGTTGACATATGCAATAACTGAATCAATTTACCACTGACGTAATTAAGGTAAGATAGCAAGGTCAGACAAACATTCCCGTGTTGTATGTTACAGGCTCTCGCATATGGTAGAGCGATTCACGTAACCTTGGGTCCGTAGAAACATTGCATCGGACTAATCAGCCATAAATATTGAATAAACACAGACAAAAACCACGAATCGACCAAACTGAATAGCGAATCGGCCGCAAAAAAATCATACAGCAAGCGTCTGCATTGTCCACATCAGAGTGCTTGTCTATGTCTGCTGTGACTAAAGTCACTCATTGCGGCCGATTCGCAGTTTAGCTAGGTCGATTCGCTGTTGGGCGATTGACAACTCAACTCAACTCAACGAGCATTAACGGACGCAGGTGTCTGACACCTCAATGTCCGTATCTATATAACACAACGTAATAAACTACGTTTCACATATTTCATACACAGATCTATCTCCGATTCCGGTCAGG
>Ga0209780_1004790_pt1 | contig 10521 bp, 8 predicted proteins | sample WorMetexBAHAMAS2_FD_187384 | JGI IMG/M metagenome (GOLD analysis project Ga0209780, IMG submission 187384) | Marine gutless worms symbiont microbial communities from Max Planck institute for Marine Microbiology, Germany - Inanidrilus exumae... | ecosystem: Host-associated > Annelida > Digestive... | reverse complement strand
TATATATATAGAGCCTTTTATATACTATGTATACCTCAAAGCACTCAGGCATGGATCACAGTTTTACCTGCAAATACACCATGCCTGCCTTTCCTTCATAAGCGTTCACCAGATGGCGCCCTTAACTGAGGTAAGAGACATCCAATTGCAACTTACTACTCATCTATGGACCCCGAAGGGATGGAAGTCTGAGTTGGTCTGGTTGATTGACCTATAGCGGACGGCTTACCCACGTAAGTGGTCACCAGTCAGCTACAGGTCGAGCGCAGGACAGGGAAAGTTCGCCGGCCAAAGACCGACGTTCTACCACTGTGCCACGCAACCAATTAATGACCATTTGTCCAAATAACCGAGGTCAGCCAGTTTCCCCTTGGGTTTGATTCCTCCATATGTTGCAGAAAGAACTTCAGGGGATTAATAGCATGAGTTTTTACATGCCAAATGTCCTTCCTGCCAGCCATCAATGTCAAAGCACTGAAGGAAACACAAAACACTAACCCCAACACCATCCTTTACTTCTCCACTCATGGATTCCTGACGGAGGGTCATTGTTGCCTTATGTGTGAGCTCACCAATGCCAGTACCAATTATTAAATACTGACATAAACAAAAGATGAGGAAGTGAATGGACAAGGGAGGAGAAAAAGCAGAAATGGGTAGCCCAGCTTCACACAGGGTAATGAGTAGCAGGCCACTGCCAAGAAAGGTATAATTCAGTGCAAACAGCACAGCAATAAATGCATCTATTAACACTCAAGAACTTGTTCAAACTACGATCTCACACTCTGAGCCGATCTGGTCAACTGTTAACCCAGCAGACATGCTCCAACTCTGTTAGCAGCAGTTTAATATACCTATTTGTTGGTCAGTTGAGGGGACCAGCCCAGTTTTAGGCTGTAAAGTAACTCGAATTCTGACCACGCAATATGCTGCCATCCCAGCAATTCCAAGACTACATTCATAACTGAGATATGTGACAGCACAAGTGTTTGAGGTTATTATTGTGTTAGACAACAGGTCTTGACTTTGCCTGGCTGCTCATTTGCCGGGTACAAGATGTGCTAGTGCGGCATGCAAGAACTTGATACACCTATAAAATTGTGATTCTACAATCCCCAGTTTTGGAAGATTCACAAATTGATCGCAAATTTGCGCTCGTCACAAAAATACTGATTTCCGAAGGTTTGACCTGGTGCAGTGCTGCAGCAGCAGCACACATTATAACACAAGTCTTATAGCTACTGTAAAGAATGGGTGGAGAATGTCAATCATCGATTTAATTTAGCTTTCATGTCCTGTTTGATTGATCAGTCAGCTGTGGCCAAGACTCCCAGCGGTGCATGGGGAGTGCTGTGTGGTGTAAAACACTGGTCTGGTAGCATGTGTGGTCTCCGCAATGGGTGGCCCAGTACAAATTCCGGGACATGCTTGTACTTTCTATGCAGAGATGGCGAAACAAATACAGCCAAGTCGGCAGTGAAGATCCTGCATTGCACAAGCAATAACACAATGCTAGTAAAGATGCTACACTGGCAGATAAGCCAAACTCGACGACAAGCACAAACAGTAAACAAGTTGAACAGGACGATGTAGTAATGCAAAATAACTACATGTAAACCTTCAACTTACAACAGTTTGTGTCGGTAATGTTGCTGACAGCAATCAAGGCCAAACTGTCCGGCCGGTGGAAGTTCGGTGGCCGTAACTACAGTACTTTCACCATCTTGCTTCCAGTCCAAGCCGGGTTATAGGAATCAGCAAGTACATAAATATTTGGTTTGAAACTGTCCATCTTAACGACCACTGCGATTTGCATCAACAACTGCAAAGTGCACGTGGTGAGTGAAATAATGTACTAATAGGATGTCGACAATGCGCTTTCCAGAGAGCCACAGATGAACCATGTATATTACCCCAAAGTCCCCCAAATGGTGGCACAAAACATGATTTTGCTGTTTTGCAAATATAACACAACTTATGTCAAAGAGGTCTGCTATAAAGTTTCTTTTCGTAAAAACTTCCAGCAGCGAAGTTGTAGCTACATCATTCCCCTATCGAACGGTCCATAAACAAATTGCGGGCGATGTTTCAATCTACGTTAAATTTGCGCTCAAAGTGACCAACCCCTTCAGAAAATGCCTATTTCTACAGATTTCACTTAATAGTGCCTCAGCTGTGAGAGCTAGCGAAAAAAGGTCAATTGCCACTAATATGAAGCCGACAATGAGCTTTACATCGACGACGCAAAGAACGACCACACGACACCACCTTCCCCCTGTGCCATAATAGCGTACCTTAACAAGTACTCGTTAATACTATAAGTACTTTAATTCAAGCTGTCAATGACGAAGAAGGGGGTAGCGGACTAGCTATTCAGCGTCTCTGGGCCCAGATGGGTCAACGCCTTGATCAAGTTTCTGTGTGCACTGGCTCCAGCCTGGCTGTTTGAAATGAAATCGTGAGAACCAAATTTTACATAAATTCCAACAATTCGTCAAATGACTGCAAAAACTGCAACCGGAAATTAACTCTCAAACCGGAAATAGAAATAAACATATACTCGAGTAGTAAAAAATTACTCGAGTAGTTTACTACGAGTACTCGCGGCAGCCCTACAGATGACAAACTGTCACTGAAATGGGCGTGGTCATGTCACGTGACCCATTTTTAAATTTTTAGTCCCCCTAAGATATCTCTGGAACGGCTTAAGCAAGAGACTTCAAATTTGGTGTGCATGTTGATCATAACAAGTTATAGCCTATGGGCAATAAACTGTCCCTTAAAGGGGCGTAGTCACTGTCAAACGACCTCTTTAGTTTTTGAAAAATAAGCGATAATTTACGTAAATGGTACAAGACTGCATCATAGTTTCTACATAGGAAGCTGTATGCACTCTACCGAATGGTTCTGAGCTACTTGTCCAGTTTGGCACAAGGGCACTAAACTTACAAATAATAACATTAACTGCAGTAAAATGACAACAATATAACCGATGGCACAAGACAATATAAACTGATGGCACAAAAAAAGAAAAAAATACGAACATTAACACAACTAGCAAAACGATAAACTTCAAACCAACATACATTTCAAAGAACATCATATGAATATTTCTTCACAATAGGCGGATCGACAATACATGCAAATATGTACATATAGTGACCATAAAGCAAGTACTACTGTACAGCAAATAACAACAACATAAACATATGCACATTGCACAGGGAACAGGCTACTATAACACAGCAGATGTGTTACATGATGGAGCAATGATTACAGCACAACATCTGTGGTTGCATCTTCCATTTCACTTTCATTTAGCGACTCTGGGAACAGGCCTCTGTTACCATGAAATATAATCTGGTACCAGTAAAATGGCAACGATGCTCTGTGGAAGGTTCATATGGACTAAATTTGGGGGCTGCATGTAAAACAGTGCTGTAATTGAGTGCTTTTAAAACAAGTACTAGACGGCTGTATTGTGTGGAATGTCCACAATACAGTATTCGGCTCGAAGCATGCGCAGTTACATGATTTATTGTTTGTCGCAGTTTTGACTTTCACTGTTTTGACCATACTCTGGCATCATCAGGCCACGCCCACTTATACTGTCAACATTATGACATGGCGTGTCATATCACTCGTGAATGGGCATTGGACATCGCATAAAATTTGGGGAGGTTTCTTGTACAGAGTGTACAGGCAAAGGAAATAATTTTGAATTGATTCCAATTATAAAAATGGAAACTAGACATCCCATAGAGGGTTATTTTGGTAGTGAATATCTGGCGATCTGTAATCATTGTGGACTTATGGCAGCCTAAAGTCGCAAGACATTAAAAATTTAAGAAACTTTTTTTGGAAAAACGACCCTTTACGGTAAAAATTTCAAAATTCTGTTCCAAACTTTTGATCCCAACACCGATAGACGTGTTCAAATTTCGTGAAATTTGGCCAATGAGGAATCGGTTAAACTTGACAAAAAACAGCATTTTGCCTAACTGTCAACAGTCCAAGATTAATGTAGCATTCTCACTAACGCCTTTGCACGTGCTCGCACACCGTCCACGGTCGTCGACGGCATTCGAACGCCGTCCATAACCTTCAGCAGCTTTCGAACGCGTATCAGAAATCTAGCATTGATACATTTCAGTAGCGTTCAAACTGACGCCGTCCACCACGATCGATCGACGGCGGTCGCACACCATCGAATGCTGTCAACGACGTTCAATGCGTGCGACGACCTTTTTCGTCAGTGTTCTCACTGACGTTCTAACGTCGTCCTCGTCGTTCGACCGTCAGTGAGAACGCTAATTAAAAAAATGGTCGTCACATGCTTCGAATGTCGTCAGCGGCGATTAACGATTGCGATTGACGGCGTCAGTTTAAACGATACTGAAATGTATCAATGCTAGGTTTCTGATACGCGTTCAAAAGCTGCTGAAGGTTATGGATGGCGTTCGAATGCATGCAAACGCTTGTGAAGGCATCAGTGAGAACATCACATTGATCTTGAACTGTTGACATTAACGACGATTGAACATGTCAGTTAGAAGTCCACTTAAGACTTAATTACTCCCCGCCCATCGCTCTCTTTGTTGCTGATGCTGATAGCGCCGATGATGCGCGTCACTATAGAGTAGTGCAGAATATCGATTAGTTTGAGAAGAAATTATTGCGATAATGATAGTATGCGATACGCCTTCAATATCGCGATATTTGATACGATGCAATGTATCGTGCCATCACTAGTAAAGTGAATCCAATATTTGGCTGAAGCCTAGCTTCGAGCCGAATAATTATACAGTATCACCGTATAAATCTATTTTATTACTGGCCCGCCAAACACTGCCCACACACAGTGTAAGGGACCAGACTAGTAACGGTCGGTGGTCTGTCGTCGTCGTCTGTAACACTCCATGGCCGGCCTGCAGGCAGCTTCAGCCGCACAGGCCAGGCAATGACAATAACGTCATGGTGCTTCCAGTCTAATTATAGCTCCACAGCTGCACGGCGGGCCAGTCGTGTTACGTCCCATTATGGCGACACCTTGTTTTACAAGTACTATGACTTACACGAGCAGAAAAACACTACTGCTAAAATGACCAGCAGTTCATAAGAAATTAAGCATTTCACCTTGACTTAATCTACAGCAAGAACAGGGACATTGTTTCAATTTTTTTTCAATGCACTACTCATCAAAAATTACTGATTAAAGTATGGCTAAGTAAGATACTTATGTACTTGCATCCAGAGACAATGCCTGAAGCCTTGTCTTCAACTTCATATGGCGCTCACGTTCGGTTTTCAGTATGTTCTGGTCTCGCTGCAGCTTATGTTCAAGGAGATGAATGTAATTCTCGGCTGCAGCCAGAATGACGACCTTGGCAACACGAAATCCTTCCTTCATTTCTGGTAATACATCACGCAGTGTTGACAGCTCACGTGCCAATGCATACCTTCGCCGACGCTCCTGATCATTCAGGGCTTCACGCTTCATGCGCTGTTCCACAGTAACTCTACGCCGACGACCATCACTCAAAACAGCGATAGAGTCAGACCAGCGAGATGGGGTGCTTCTGGCAGGCATTGGCAAATTGATGGAAAACTTTGAAGTAGGCCGACGAGTAGACGGATGTTCTGCACTGGAAAAACGATGAGACAGGAATCGCTGAGTGTGGTAATTATGCATGGAGTTGATGTGCTGAACTAACTCTGCCATTGTCGAAACTCCATACATTTCTTGAAATTCATCACCAATGCTTAAGACATCAACAATGTCCTCCTCATCTGCACAACCAACTACTATCACTGCTTCACACTGACATGATACAATATTTTGTTCAAGTAGCCTAACCAACGAGTAAAACAATTTGCATCATTTCCAACATGTTGCCTAGCTTCATTTGTTCCAAAGAGTGGATATGGGTCACCCCTTTGGTATCCTATTTCATATACTCTAGGATATGCCATGATCAACCAACAAAGCAAATCTATTTAAGTTTCTAGCTTCACTGGCTGTAAGGTAGACGGGCTTATTTATCACACAGGGATCATGAAACGCACTATGTCAGTCGAAATCTTGTCAACTTGTAAATCCGTATCACTATCAATCAGTACATAAAATTTGAAATGCCTAGCTTCACCCATTCCAAAGATAGGATTGGGGTCCCAAAATTTGGGAAAATGTGTGACATGACCTCAATATCGCCAACTATGAGGTTGTTTGTAATCCAATGGCTAACACCTAATATATTCTACATGTGTGCAAAATTTGACGACTCTAGCATTGGCCATTACAGAGATATGTTTGCAGTAACTGAAATTAAAAGAAGCTCCACTACCACAGAGGGACCATGCATTGCATTCTGACCTTTGAAACCTTGTCAGTTGCAGCACAGCTGTACAAAAATCAAATTTGAAAGGCTTGAGTCTCCTTTACGGTGACTAGGATTATTAAATATTCAAAATTTTAATGGCAGATAGCATGAAAGGGTCAGATTGCATCATGCCAACATTTGTGACAATCGGACAAACTGTTGAGATATGGCAATCTATAACAATCTTCAAGCGGCAGACGACCTTCTGCCATTTCGGATTATAAGAATTCGAAATGTAGTCGGCGGATAAAGTGTAGTGGGCCAGTGTGCGCTATCATGCAAAATTTTATGGCGATTGGTCAACCCGCTGCTGAGATGTGGTAATTTTTCATTCTTCAAAAGAGCGGCCATCCGCCATCTTGAATTATTCAATATTCAAAATTTTAGCAGCCTGACAGTTGCCCCGGTGAGACAATAACCTAAGAAAACTGTGGTTTTCACAAAATTTTCAAGTTCGTGGGTTCCTTTACATACCTGGTTTACCAATCACAGCCAAATTTGACATGGCAGATTGCACCCATGGACGTGTACTGTACCATGCCAAATTTCACCCTGATCAGTAAATAACGTCACTCTATGGTGCGAAAAACCAAAAATTTGACTTATTTGGCAACTAATGGGGGGCTCTTGACTCTGTTGACTGATCAGGGCCAATTTGCATCTGTCAGTTTATTCTGTCACCCTTAAGGGGCAAAAAATCAACATCATGTGGTGGCACCACCTAGTTGCACAGAGACAAAGTTAAACAGTAATGACAGGTGCACAAATACAAACCTTCCCTTATCTAATGGTACCGGCACAAAAAACCATTCTGTAGTCAAATACCTGGATGGAGAAGTCATTAGAACAAACTCCACCATTCACAATTATGATAGACAAACAGAGAAAAACATCAATTTTTCTTCCACCCCCCACCAGATGATGGAGTCCCAGCACAACCAACCTTGGCATGGTGATGGAGGTCGATATAACGATATGGAGTGCTGAAACTTTGGGAAATTCACTCCCAAAGGTAAAACTCCATGACTTTAGAATCCCTTGAGCAAATGTTCCAAATCTGAACAGTTAACCAGTATCCCCACAAATGCTAAAAATATTGCAGAGTTTGTTGGACTTTAATGCCCCCTTTCAGCACAAATATGGCTATATCAGAGACAAAAGGTCAGGGGTGGAGAGCTATCCCTACCCAGTGAACTAGTGAATGAAGGCCAGCGATAAATATTAACCACAACCCTGGCTGCCTTTTTGTTCAGTAGCCACCCAAAAAGGTAAAGGGATCGAGAGGCTCATTTAAATTATTACGCTAGCTCCTACAATGGGAAGACAACTATCGCACCACAAGACTAAACTAAACCAAATACAACAAAACACCAGAATAAAGCTTAACTAAGCAATACAGGTAACACAAAATAAATGCAACAAACTAAACCCAGGTTCAGTCGCCTCCTACAACCTCCGGCCTGGAAACGGACTGGGACTATTCTGGTAGAAAGGGAAGGACAAAAGAAGAAAATTAGCCCCATATGGGACTGGCGGTCAACTCCTACTTACTGCTAACTTTAAAGTCATGTGGCACAAAAACTAGGACAAATCTGGCCCCGGTAAGCTGCAGGTATTGCCCCCTAATTGAAGAATCCTTGGTCATTTGCCAGCCCCCATTATAAATGGGGGAGGAGATAGCCTTTGAAAAAGGCCGAATTTCCGACTTTCAAGGGCTCATCACCTTGACCCTGGATCGGGTCATACTGCATACCATCATGCATCACTCGTCGACCTCTATCTATGTACCAAATTTCATTGAAATCGAAGAAACTTATTGTGGGCAGACAGGCGGGCGGACGGACAGACATTTGAGACCCACTTTATTAGGTCGCTTCAGAGGAGTCGACCTAAAAATAGGTGAAGCGAATGACAAAAAGGGAAAAGGTAAAAAGATAAGGAAGTGAATGGACAAGAAAGGAAAAAGGGGGAAGGTGGTACCCCGGCCCCACGCAAAGCTAAAAATATTGCAAAAATCGTGCAGGGCATAAATCTCTGTGAGGCATTCGTATTCAGAAATCAAGTCACATTTTCAGTTTTTGGGATCCCAAATCCACCCTGCATCAGTGGCGCTACAATTTGGTGTGCCGAAGTTGACTTTTGGTGGACTACTGCATGCCAAATTTCACTATGGGTGCAACATGTCACAAAATTGCCCCGGAAGTAACCCAAATGCTGGCATATGCTGTGCGCACATTTTACCCGTAAAAATAAATCTTTGAGCTATTTAAATGCTGGTGTATATCTTGCAGGCATCCTGTCAGTAACAAGTTCACATCAACCTTGTGTAGCCCTCTGGCCTCCACCATCAAGTATTGTTGAGCCTGCACAATTTATGTGCTACCAGAAATCACATGGAGATTAATCACACATACACACGCACACCGTACAACTAATGGTAAAAATATCGGTAATCTGAACTATCAGTAATATGTTGCAGACATGCTGGTACCTGTTTCTGAGGACTGTGATGATGACAGTCGCTGTGTAACAAAGACTGGCTGGCATTCTGTGGACTGCACTTCAGTATCTCCTCTGCATCTTCTCTTTAAATCCAATGCTCTGTCTGCAGCAGCATCAGATTCACGAGCAGTTTTACTGACCATCTGTGAATCCTTATTATCTAAAACAGATGTCTGTCTGTTTCTAGACTTATGTCCGTTAGAAAACGAAACTGTTCGTTTTCTTCTTGACTGGTACCAAACAACTGCATCAGAAACTGACTTCTTTCGTGGTCTACCAGGTCCACGACGAAAGAATTCACCATTCTGTATTTTGCGTGGTCTACCAGGACCTCTACGAACCATACAAGTGGATCTCGCTTTTGCTCTTCTGACCTTTGCTGAGGAGTGCTGGCTGACAATATATTCAATACAAACGTCTTCCTCTTCTGCGGAGCTGGTGTCTGACTTGTAACATAAACAGTCACGACCACAGCATTGACAACTAGATGTACTTGGGCAATCATTCATATTTGACTGTGTATCACCATGCAGCGTGTTTGTGCACAATTCATCAAAATCAGCATAGACATCATCACGTTCGCCTTGACAACAAATGTCTTCCTCACACTTAATGCTATGCATTATGTTTTCCTTATTTTGCTCAATATGTTGCACAGTGCTACAGGTGTTCAAAGATTCAGCCTTATCGCTGCAGTAAGTTAACAGTGAACCAACTGATTCAAATACTTCACCAGAAAGATCTGGGTGAGAAGGAATATCTGAGAGAAGGTATCCAGACACTGCAAGTTCAGACAAATCTGGCAATACATCGTGGGCAGGTGAAGGAAGGCCCAATTCCCTGTTTCTCTGCAGACAATTATCCAGAAGCACATCAACATCCGCCTCAAATTCTGACTGCAGTCCACTGCTGTCACCAGCAGAGCTACCCATATCTTGTGACCCATCCTGCTTTGAAAATTCATGCCTTGATGCAACTTCTTTCAACACCACCTTGCTTTCTTTGGCACTTGAGGACAACATGATGTCTTCACCAGCCGTCATAGATGCACTGATTTCATAAAATCCTTCCATGTCGACGCATCCAAATATGCTGCCATAATCAGCAGTGTCATGTACAACTGTGAAGCTATCACTATGTAGCAGCTTATGGTGAAGTTTTGTACTATCCTTTACACCACCAGACATAATCACTTCAGGACTGTTGCAAGGGCTATCAAGCCGACACTCTGCCACATCTACGCTCTTTTTCTTCTTTTTTCGTCCATACAACCCATTATCATAACTGTCAAATGGCTGAAATGCATCTTCCATACACAAAGACGGAAATAAACTGCTGCAATCTTCCATCTTTGCTAGTAACATCATTAAGTAACAGACAAGAATATTGGAATCTGAAGCAAACACAAACAGACACGTAAACGTGCACACATACTGGTAAAGGAAAGGAAAGGAAAGGAAGCGTATTTATATAGTGCCTTTTATATACTATGTATATCTCAAAGCGCTCAGGCATGGATCACAGTTTTACCTGCAAATACACCATGCCTGCCTTTCCTTCGTATGCGTTCACCAGATGGCGCCACCTCTAACTGAAGTAAGAGACATCTAATTGCAGCTTACTACTCATCTATCGACCC
>Ga0209780_1004789_pt1 | contig 10523 bp, 6 predicted proteins | sample WorMetexBAHAMAS2_FD_187384 | JGI IMG/M metagenome (GOLD analysis project Ga0209780, IMG submission 187384) | Marine gutless worms symbiont microbial communities from Max Planck institute for Marine Microbiology, Germany - Inanidrilus exumae... | ecosystem: Host-associated > Annelida > Digestive... | reverse complement strand
TCGCCGACCGCCAAGGCACTCGGCGCAGTGGGTGGTCTTCTCGGCGACTGGCGAAGGATCTAACTTAAATGTCGTTGCACGCTGCTTACTATATTTTACAAAATCGATATTGGCGATTTGCCGACGACGTGAGACCCGTACGTTAGCTTAGCCTACTCGCCGTAAGTGCGTCTGTTTCGGCCCTTTCAGGTCCCGGTCGGGACTCGGGATTGACGGTTCGGGTCTCGGGATTCAACGTACCCGGGTATTAACATCCCTACTTCCAACATCTATCATCAAAAACATTCATACAACAAACAGCATCACAATGTGTCGTTTGCTGCTAAATGATCAAATTGTAAATAAATAATGATGATAAGACAGCTGTTCTACGGCCTTTATGCAGGTCAACTAGTGTTAGCCAGCAACCCCAGCTAAGAAACAGAAAATCTTGCTACAGTTAAGTTTTTCTGCATGCAAGATGTTGCTGACAGCAACTATCACATTCAGATTAGGGAGAATACGATAGAGTTCATCTCCATACCTTCTAACTCTAAGCGAAGAATGTTACCTGTATTATAAATATCAGGTTTCAGATCATCAGAACTTGTTGAACCGATCTCACTCGTTGCATTGACCTTGATTACCATAACTCCACTGGGATGGACCATGTCCAGAGCATTTGGCACAATACATTGACTATTGCTTTGACGTGGGCACTGTTCTGTTCTGCCATTGCACACTTCACAGCTGTTGAAATGCGCAGACCTTAGTAAACACACATCATGTCATGCACTTACTACCACTGTCTTTTGATCAATATGTCAGTCAAATTACTCAGAATTTTGTGCACAGTTTTTAAATCAAATTTAAAAAAAAGGAACATTATCATATAGGGAACAGTTCAAATTCTGCTGTCTCTGAATCTGGATCCAGATTCAAATTCAATCTAGAACTGAGATCTGGGATTTTTTATAATTGTCTGTTACACTACGATATTCAACTAACATGACGCCAAATAATAAACAAAATATCAGAAATCACAGCATGTGTAATTCATTAAACTTTAAACACATTCAAACTACACTAAATGGTCTAAACACACAATGAAAGATTAGTTATTTGCAGATAATACAGTAACAGAATAAAATTAATACATTCTACAGCTGTTATACACTGTACAATTATCTTCAGTTGCAGTGACTGATTGACTGATTGTGGACTCTGCATTGAATCCACTGAGCTGAGCGGATCATTTGACTAATCCAAATGACATTGGTATATGGCTCATTTGATTTGACTGCTCTACTTATGCAAGAAACCACTGAGCTTAGCACTTCAAATTTATTACATAGACTGATCACAGCCAACTACTGATGCTAAAATACCCCCAAAGTTGGCGAAGAATGGGCGATAAAGCTTATTTTTGCCACACGATGTTATGCTAGTGCGGTATTCGCTGTGTCTGTCTGTATATATGTCCATCCGTCACAAGTTGGTGTTCTGTCAAAATGGCTAATAGATGAGCACCCAAACAATGCAGCACAATGGTCTAGCAACTCTAGTTTTCTGATGCCAAAAATACTGATGCTATTCGAATGGGGTCTCCCCCAACTGGGATGCGAAATGCATGCGGAGTAAGTTACAATTGGTGAATTTCGATCAATATCTCGCTCTATCTCACTAACGGTGCAAGACAGGCAAAGTATTATTATGCAAAGCTGACCGGCAAGCAACAAATGTTTGAATAGTAACACACATATACAAATAAACTGATATAAACAACTTAATCCACATTAAATGTCTAGCATAAATAAGTAATTTCTTTGTGCACTGTCCATTGAGCGATATGTTGCTATCAGTTCACTGTAATATAGAAGTATTAATAGAAGCTGGGCCTTAAATAGAAGCTGGGCCCCAAATATTAGCCAAGTGTGTGATGCAATTGTATTAATAGAAGCCGACAGCTTCTAATGACTTATGCTATGTGTGTAAATACACAGCTCAGTTAAGGACAGTATGTTGTTAAGCAGTCCTTATTTCGTTTCACATGCCATCATATAAATAGAGCCACAACTAAACATTATGAACAGATTTTCACTAGAAACAAAAATTAACATTATACACATATTTATATAGCGCCATTACGCAGAGGCTTCAGAGGCGCTGGAGAGGAGTCAATCAGGCGGCATAAAAGCAGGTGTTAAAAAGGAATGTCTTTAAATGTTTTTAAAGCTAGATTCGCTGTTACACAACATTACGTCAGTAGGTAAATATACAAATGCAGCTTACGTTAGTGGTTTATACCAAGCAGTATAGTGAGCTCGGTAAACTTCATCACGACGCTTGATTCTCCACTCAAACTTCAACGTTTCCCAGTTGTACACTCTTACTGACTTCTTAATAATTATAGGTTTACTTGGCAAGTCTGCAAATGCATTTGCAGGATAGGACATATAAAAATCAAATTACATCAATCGAAAACAAGTCTAAAGGTGCAAGTGCCATTACTACTAAGTTGAAGATGCTAACATCATGTAAATTTTTACAAATATACATCAGGCTCAATGAGTACTAAACAACACTTTATCTACTTGTAATACTGAAAACGAAGATGATGTCGATGATGATGAGTAAGTAAGAAAGTAAATTTTAACTGTATGTAACATGGAAGACTAGTATAATGAAGTCAAAGTCACATGATCATTGTAGGGATGCTGGACAATGCAAATAATTGCATTAAAAGATGTTTTCTATCTCTGTTTGAAAGTGTTCAGTAATAGACTGTTCTTGCACTGGCCATACTGTGGACCAAAATGGATACTACAGTCATCGATGACATCACTTTTCACTAGAATGCAGACCTCCTATAGACATACTGCAGCAATGTCATGGACATGTTTCCACACAAAGACTGCGGTTTTGAAAACATCCTGCTGTCAAATTGGTAACCAATGAAAGCTGTAACGAAAAATTAAGAGTCTGTGAAAGCTGCATAGGAAGATGAGATGCAAATTTCTGCCACAAAAACTGAACTGTGGAATGCATCATGATGCAAGTCAGTCTATCAGCTTGGTGCTACGACAATGGTGACAAATACAAGAATCAGAAAGATAACAATAAAGCAAAAAGCATGAAAAAAAGAAACGTTGTAAAGCAATAAAATCTAAAGCAACAGAATAAAGTATGCCTATAAAGCTCAAATACTGTGAAATTATGATAAACTAAATATAAAAACCACTCACATCCGACTTTGATTATCTGCGAATCATGTAAACGTTGTTTGTTTCGGTGATAACATGAAATCATAGCACGGTCATATCGCGGCCTCACATTTGAATAGTGCAGTTCCACAACAGATGCATTAACAAGGTAAGTGTCACTTCTGGATACTTTCCTCTTTCGTGATATTGCAGATAGATTCTTTTTTCTTTCGTGATAAAAATGAAACTCAAATCTCAAATCTCTGGCATGATGATGATCTGAATGTAGCTGACAGGTCATGCTCAGATTTTGCCCGACAATGACATCTGGATCATCGGGAAGTAAATCTGTGAGTAGAATTAAGCAATTCACAAACTATATTTCACAAAATACAGTAAGATAAAGACTGATATACAGTAATAACAGTAACAATAAAGTAACATAGCAGGCAACTACAATCTACAACATGACCAAAAACCTGCCAATACAAAACAGCAAATATACAGTGTGTTGCTTTAAGATTTGGTGAAAATATAACTGTGAGCCATCCACCTACACTGTTCAAACTGTACAATCAATCACATGGTATCACAGCTGAAAACAATATGATCATTAATTTACACAAACAAAATAAATATCACAGAGTAAAACAATTTATTTCTGAATTCCCTAAGAAAGGCTCCAGTTATTCTTATTCAGCCAAACAGTAATTTCCCCTGTTTGGTATAACTCTAACATAGAAATTAGAAAGCATAATCCAAAGAACAATAAAATAGCCCCGTACAGGACTGGCGGTCGACTTCTACTTACTGCCAACTTCAAAGTCACGTGACACAAAAACTAGGACAAAAATAAAAAATCCGGCCAAGATAAGGTTTAGGTATTGTGCCATAATTTAAGAATCCATGGTCACTTGCCAGCCCCCATTATAAATGGGGGAGGAGATAGCCTATGAAAATGGCCGAATTTCCGACTTTCAAGGGCTCGTGACCTTGGCCTTAACCTTGGATCTGGTCATACTGCATACTGTCATGCATCACTCATCGACCTCTACCTACATACCAAATTTCATTGAAATCGAAGAAACATTTTGCGTTTTGTGAACGGATGGACGTACGTACAGACGTACGGACGGGCGGACAGACATTTGAGACCCATGTTATGAGGTCGACTTGGAGGAGTCGACCTAAAAAATAGAATATCTTGTATCACCAAAGTTATACGAAACATTTCAGTACCTAACAAATGTGCATTATAGGCTCTTACAAGCACAGAAGTTTACTTACGAATGGAATCGCACCAGGCATGAGAAAATGACAATGCAAACAAAGTTAGAAGATGTATGAAGAAAGAGTTGCAGTGATGCATTGTATGAGCTAATTCAACTGCAAACAGTAGTCACCTGCAAATAAACAAACTGGAATTACCAGAAACAGCTTCATAACTGAAAATAAGGTAATCAGGCTATCCAGTAAAACAGTTCAGGAAATTTATTCACTATTAAATTAGCCCCATGCAGCACTGACAGTCAACTCTTCACAACTAACGTTTATGCCAAGTTCAAAGTCACGTGACACAAAAACTAGGAAGAATATCACAAATCCGGCTGGATCAAATTTAGATATTGTGCCCAGCTTTAAGAATCCGTGGTCAGTTGCCAGCTCCCGCTGTAAATTGCCGAGGAAATAGCTGCTGAAAATGGCAGGATTTCCAACTCTGAAGGGCTCATGACCTTGACTTTGGATCATACCATTGTGCATCGCTCATTAACCTCTGCCTATATGCCAAATTTCATTGAAATCGAAGAAACTTTTTGTGGACAGGACGTACGTAGGTACATACATACGTACGCACGTACATACGCACAAACGGACAGACGGATGGACATTTGAGACCGGCTTTATTAGGTCGACTCTGAAAACACCACCTAAAATGTTACGAAACAGGAAAAGGGGTGTTCAAGATTGTGTTGGTGATGTTGTAAAAACTAGAATAGAATCAAAAAAATAATGTAATATTTAGTTTGTTGTTTACTGTTGTCGAACTTCCTGCTATGATAAACTCACTCACACAGGGTACCACTCCCACAAATGGTATAATCCATCAGATTTAAATCAAGACTGTTGAGGGTGCCACATGTCCAACTCATGCACAAATAGTGTTTCACAATGTGCAATGGTGCACCATCCTGCTGCATCGTCCACATGTTGATAACATTGCGCCCTCTAGCACTTTCATTAATAAAACATTGGCATTATGCCACTACTTACGTAGACTACAGCTCAACGCCACTAAAACAGAACTAATATGGTTTGGCTCTCGTCAAATGCTGGAGAAACTTGCTGATTCTGATCTGACGCTGGATACTGGCACCACGGTGATCTGTGAAGTGCGTTCGTGATCTTGGTGTCCATCTCGACAGTGCGCTGACGATGAAGACCCACATCTCGAAAGTAGTCAGCTCCTGCTACCACCAGCTTTGCCGAATTCACCAGGTTTGCCGGCTCGTCGGACAAGATGTTGCTCAACAACTGGTTTCAGCATTCATTTTATCGCGACTCGACTATTGCAACTCACTGTTGTCTCGTCTGCCAAAGTCAATTATTCAGCCTCTGCAGCATGTGATGAATGCAGCGGCTCGAGTCATAATGAACTTGTCGTTGCGCGACCATGTCAAACCAGCGTTGAAACAGCTACATTGGCTGCCGGTTGAGCACAGAATTACATACAAGCTGTGTCTGTTCATGTACCACATCCACATCGGACAAGCACCACAATATCTGTCAGACTGTGTGTCCACAGCTTCTGAAGCCGGTGGCAGATACCGGCTGAGGTCGACTGGCTTAGCGGCTTACGTTCTGCCAAGAACAAGAACTAGATTTAAAGAACGTGGTTTCTTCTACTCAGGTCCAGCCGCCTGGAACACTCTTCCATCCGATCTTCATGACATCACTGACACTAGTACTTTCAGAAAATGACTCAAGAATGTACTTTTTGATCGTGCTTATGACTGACTACTGTTGGCGCTATTGGACGTGTCGTATAGCGGCGCCCTACAAATTTTACGTTGATTGATTGATTGACTGACTTGCTTTATTAGGTTTATATGTGCCAAAATTAGTTTATATGTGCCACCAAAACTCACCAAATTTTATACATGTGTTCAATTGTCCCAAGCAAAAACATAAGGTAGTATTGCTTAATTTGGCCCATCCTGTATATTGTGAGTATTTCTGGAGCTGGTGTAATGTGGTTAGGTCACTGACGTGTATGAGACAACTGTTCAACAAGACGAGGTGCTGACTTCAAGCTCCCGAAACCACAATGCATTCAGTCAATGGTACAGCGGTTTATATAATTAATGAAAGTCCAAATAACATTCTCTGACAAATTTTAATGGTCTATGTGTCTACGTCAGTGTTACATTAACGGAACTTAACAATATAACATGCAAGGTAGATGTTTACTTTACAATATTTTCCATGAGTCTTTCATTTGGGTACCTGTGGGGTAAAATGTAATGGAAAATGTACGGAGATGGCGTCAGTCAGCGACGACGCCATCCACGAAGTGAGGCAGAACTTATGGCCAACCTCAGCAACCCCGCGCGTCGACTGGCCTGAGGACCACGCGTGCGGATGCAGAGGTTGGCCGTAAGCCCCGCCTCACTTCGTGGATGGCGTCATCTCTGTATCCTCATAACAGCATCACGTTGATGCTAACCAATGACGTTAAGCAGTCTCGCCAGTTCTTCCACTTCTGTAACAGAACGCTACCTGCAATAAATACATGCTGTGATGTCTAACGTAAACTGTTACCACTTACCAGCATTAGCACACAGGTGTAACACCTCGCTTGGCTGTTACTTCCTATTTCCCGAAAACAAGGCACGGAAAATTATTACGAGTCAGGATAGCGAAAAGCATCAAAATTAATGTACACCATAATGCTAATTTACAAACCTATTCATGCAACTACTGCTGTTCATTAAGTGTAACATAACCACTAACTGATATAGTGGCACGCAATTTTTACACAACATTTTTACAAAATGCTACCATCACACCCGAAAATGAAAACGAAAGCAGTGCGTACACAAATGCGCTAAAATGTAAGTAAGTAGGATAGGCCTACCGCTAATCATGTTTATCCACAGAGCCCGAGGACTGTCAGTGTCAGGCAGTAAGCACACAAAAAACACGACACAAAACACACAACTGTCAGTCTGCTGTTGATGGGAGACTTTAATTATCCCGAGATAGATTGGCACACATTTTATGGGCAGTCGCTAGCTAGTCATAAATTTGTAGGAGGGTTTTTAGCGAACGTGAACTCAAGTTCACGTTCGCTATATGCTGTCGCCCGTCCGTTGGTCTGTCGGTCGTCTGTAACTTTCGTGCACCCTACTTAGCCTGTTAAAACTTTCGGCAATTTTTCTTTGCCGTTTGGTACTTTGGCCATCCATTGACCTTCACTGAAAATTTTACGGATATCGTCCCAGGGGAACCCCACCGTCGGGGGGTTTAAACGCAAGAGGGGTAGCAAAATAATAGCGATTTCTGACATATCGAATGCTATAACTCCGAAACGGTGCAAGATAGAAGGTAAGTTAGTATTAATTACTAATAGGAAGTCGTATATGAGCTTACGATTGGTACCAAAATCGGTGACCTTGAATGACCCTGAACGGCGAAATGGCCTTTATTTTGCGTTATTTTACCGAACTTGATAGTTTCCGGGGCGCATTGCGTAAAAGTGGTTGACAAAGCCATAACTATGGACAATTTACGATTACTTTTACAATGTCTAGTAGTAAACGTCTGCAGAGGGACCGCGCAACGCCCACGGTATAAATTCCTAGCAGATTCATACATTCAAGACTTAATGCGCAGTACTTGCCTAGCTATCGTCTTGATATAGGAAGCCGTTTATGAGCTTTCGATTTGTACCAAAATCGGTGACCTTGAATGACCTTGAACGGCATAATGGCCCTCATTTTACGTTATTTTACCGAATTTGGTAGTTTCCGGGACGCATTGCGTAAAAGTGGTCGACAAAGCCATAACTTATGGACGATTTACGATTACTATGTCTGTAGTAAACGTCTGCAGAGCCCGGGACCGCGCGACGCCCACGGTATAAATACTCTATAACTGCAAGGTGGAAATTCTGTAGAGCAGATTCACAAATTCAAGACTTAATGCATGCGCCGTACTTGCCGAGCTATCGTCTAATTTGTTAAACGAAGTAGGTTCTCTTTTTTGGTATTTTGAAGTACGTGTGCGATATCGTCGTAAAAAAGTTCACGTTCGTTATCTCATCTCCTGGTGAGTTCCTGTATGATACAGCTGTTCCAGCATGTGATGGCATGTAACGGTGCCATCCTAGATCTGGTAATAACAAGTGAGCCTAAAATGGTTGATTCGATCTCCGTGCTTAACAGTTTAGGAAATAGTGATCACAATACGTTTGAATGAAAAGTTCATCTAAACCCAGCCCTTGTTTGGATTATGCACGACCAAACTTGAAGCGATGCGTGCAACCTTAAAGAACACTGACTTGCTTGTTGGAGGGCGATGCAGACGATAATTGGAGAGCCTTTCGGTCTCATGAGAGGCTTAGAAGCAGGGCCTTTTATCCCCTCCCTGCAGAGGTGAGGCATTTCGACTCCCTCCGTTTCCTCCCATTTCTCTTCTCCTCATTCTCCCTTCCCTTTTTTTTTCCTCCCCTCTTTTTAGAAGGGCGTGAAATGAAATGCGAAATCAAACTGGTTAGCTTGTCACAACGTTTGCATTCGTACGTTGCACAGTATAGGCCTATGTGATTTTAAGGAGGTGACAAATTATCGCAATGCGTTTATTATTCGGCTCTAAGCTAGGCTTCAGCCGAATATTGGATTCACTTTACGGCGCGTTTTGTCAGTGTTCACGCGTTCGGCTATAAATCCGCAGAAAGTAAACCGATTTGGATGAAATCTGGAGCACTCTGAGTACATTGTGGGGGAGGCTGGACCTGGCAGATATTGGGCGCGATCCGCGCAGTAGTGACAGCTGGAGAGTTAGGCCATTTTTGTCAAGTAAGTAACGCACGATTTCACCGATTTTTACATTTTTACTCTGAGGCCTAACGACAAGCAAAAGTATATGTACCATGTAGTGTACATGAACACACGTGTTAGTTGTCCTTGTCTTAAGCTGTTAATTCAATTACGAATTATCTGCAGTACCGGGTCCGGGTATACTGCAGTGATCAGACAAAAACCCCTTCCAAATCACATCAAACCATGCTTCACGTAGGCCTAAATTGTAATATGTTCATTCGATCATTCGATCGCAACTACTAATTTAACCTCTTCCTGTATAGGCCTACCTCCAAGCCAGTTTTACCGCCTGACGCTATGCTAGTGCAGTATAATATGCTGTCTTCGTGTGTCCGTCTGTGTGTCCGTTCGTCCGTCTCACGCCGGTATTGTACCAAAGAATAAGATCAAGCGAACAACGCCATACGATAGCGCATGCACTCTAGTTTTCTGACGCTAAAAAGTTAGGCGAAATTCCAGCGGGGTCACCCCCAATGGTTGGGTAAACTAAAATCGGCGATTTTCGACCTATATATTGCTATATCTCAGAGACGGTATAAGATAGGGATATAGCTACTATGGGAGATTAATAGGAACTCCCACGCGCTCTATCGAATAATGCTATTTCCAGTGACCTCGAGTGACCCTGACTACCCCAAACCACCCCATTTTCGACATTTTGTATTGCCTTTCATGTCTTCATATATAGGCCTACTGAGTGGAGATAGAGACTTCAAATTTGGTAGATAAGATAAGGGTAGCAAGTGCTAGCTCATGGATGGCAAACTATCCCAGAAAGGGAAGTGGTTACTGGTTAGGTCATGTGAACCATTTAAATTTTGGTGGGCACCAACCCCTGGCAACCATATCTCTGGAACGGCTACAGGTAGAGCTGTCACGTCGATCGTCTCATGTGCTGTCGAGTGTCATCTTAGCTGGAAAGTCACTGTACTGTGATAAACTGATGACGGTCATCGGTCACCAATTTATCACACGTCAACAGTTTATCACACTGACCGTTGACATCTGTGCACAAGACGGTGGGCGTGAGGCACCGCGTTGCGCGGGTCTGTCAGTGGTAGCAGAGACTTGTTATGAGTGACGCCAGACACGTATAGCATCATCAAATCAAAATCAAATCAAATCAAATCATTTATTTGCCTGAATAAAAACGAAAAATAAAACAAGCAGGACACAAAGGTTGAGACAACACTGATAAGTGCCCTAGAAAAAACTAACATTAACTACTTGGCAGGTTCAA
>Ga0209780_1004788_pt1 | contig 10523 bp, 3 predicted proteins | sample WorMetexBAHAMAS2_FD_187384 | JGI IMG/M metagenome (GOLD analysis project Ga0209780, IMG submission 187384) | Marine gutless worms symbiont microbial communities from Max Planck institute for Marine Microbiology, Germany - Inanidrilus exumae... | ecosystem: Host-associated > Annelida > Digestive... | reverse complement strand
GGGGAGGGGAGAGAGGGAAGGGGCCCCCATGATCCTTTGGAATGAGGCCCCCAATGTCTTAATCCAGCCCTGGCAACATGACCTGAATTGTGTTGAAAGCATCGTTAAACCCCAACCAGCTATTGATGAGGTATCGAAGTTAATGTGTACCTGTCATTACCAAACAGTTTTATGCATAACACAAGCAATGCATATGCATACTACACATTGCCAGTTTGACTTTGTGTATTATGTTAATGAAGTTCAACTTGGTGAGCGTTGGTCGTGGGGTGCCAAATATATTGGGTCTCCAAGGACTGTGATCTTTGACAATATCGCATCCGTCTAATACAAATGCTGAAACGGGCTCGCTAACCACAAGATGCTTGAATTTAGGTTTAAATATCAGTATTAAAATTAAGTAGCTTTCTTCGTGTTAAATTTCAATATTGCGACGTGTTCTGATCTTTCTGACATGTTCTGATCTCAACTTTTGAAGCTTGCACATACTGTCCAACTTCAAACTGTAAATGCCTTGCAGTTATTGCACACATGAAATACATTATGGTGTATTTATTTGCAGAATTACATTACACTACCAGTATTGAAAATAACACAAAAACAGCATCAGACATCAGTATGAATGAAAATGCGAGGATTTTAAGTGCGTTTGAAAACCGACTGAGAGCCGGCTTTGTCTAACACACATTTCAACTTGTGACCCACTCGGCCATTCAACATCCAAAATGATCAGCAAATGTCAATTCCACAGAGCAATGTTGTTGTAGTCGCAAAGGCATGCAAAAAACAATTGGCTAATAAGCAATTTTCATCAGCCATTATAAGTCTGAAATGGTGATTAAACTGGAGATATCAACTAAGAGGCGGCTGTTATAGAGCCATAACTTGGTTGCTCATGTTTTTCATTATTCGTGAAATTGGCCGTCTTGTACCCACTGTGAATGACAATCTTAGATGGGTTCCCTTCTGGCAATCTGCTGCTATTTGATTTGTAGCAGAAAACCAGTAATGCAGTATCTGAGTATTGACAGTTCTCCACCCCATTACACATGATTTGGGAGTCTGTGGTATAAAAGATGTTGTAAACCACTGTTCCAAACGAAGGCAAACTAACAAAACTACGTGCAGTGTAACACAATTACAAAATAATGTAGCATTAGTCATGTCTGTGAAGTCTGTGAACACTTATGAACTGCAGAGACCAAGAACGTCCAACACCATTAAAAAGTGACCAGTGAATGTAGTAACATCCACAGAATATAGCGTGATGCAAAAACACGATATTGGTCACTATGAGTCAAGAAAGGTGAACTATATTCTTGCCCTTAACTTTGCCAAATGCAGAATTCTTTTACTATCAGACTCTGCAGTTAATTTGTGATAAAGCGGTATTGAACATACCATCATGCCCAAAAAGTGTTGCTCCACTACCCTGAGACTATCCGAAACCTTTCTGACTAGAAGTGACCAATATGTCCCTCTTTTCTGTGCCAGCCTATAGAGTTATATACTGTACATGTCTTGCAATGACAGTCAACACGTTGCCATGCTGTTGCTGACATCAACTTCACACATGGACTAAGGCATAAAAACACGAGGTGGCAGAAAAAATGAGCTAGACGGCAGCATTGGGAGCTGTGCAGTACTGCAGCCGGCATTATGTCGGACAAGGACAATTCCTTGACCACTGTTGCCACCAATAGCAGTAGTGTCAGCTATCGATATCAAACGCTGGTGCGGTGCTGCTGGCACAAATCTCACACCAGCACGTGCTCGAAAATCTAGAGCATCTCTGGGTGACCACAATGGAGTCGGAAGCTGGTTTCGAAGCTGGTTTCGTACCATCTGCATGCTTGACATCTGTCTCTGTTGACTCTGCCCATCAAGATACTGCCTTGCCGCAGTTATTCCGTTGTTCTTTACCTGCTGCTGACCAGTTCTGATGGATGACTGTTGCTGAGGTGAGTGGTCACGTGTCTCAGCATTCCTGCCAGTGTCCACCGTCTGAGCACACGTTAACTGATGTCGTGGCCAGTGCTCATGTTGACATGGATAATTGCAATAGCTCGTATTCCAACAGCAATAGAATATTGCTTCTTTCCCACAATTTGCACACCATTGTTTTTTCTTAGTTTCAGCAACAGCAAATTCCTTCTCACGAGTAAGCTTCTTGTGTAATTCAGCATAAGCTACTTTGCTATCCTCTAGTTTGTTTTGTAGTTCTTCAATGGCTGCCACATGATGCTGCTCCAGTGTTAACTTCTGCTCTGCAACAGCAATGGCAGCATTGTGTTGAATTTCTGCAATTTCTTGTGCATGTTCCCATTTCAGTCGATTGATTTCAAGTTGCACGTGTTTACGTATGGCCGAACCTTCCGCACCATTCAGTATATCACTGCAAAACTGCTCCAACACCTTTTCTGTCGCTGACTGCAGCATATCTTTATATTTCTGGAAGTTATATCCTGCAACAGAGAAGCAAAATGGTGACCCAGTCGTCATGGGCTCACAGTCAGAAGGTGGCACAGAGTCAGCAGCATCTGATGGTGTTGGTAGTATGTTCAGTGACATAGACGACTGCAAACTGGTAGTGTCATTACCGTCACAATCTTCAGCAGCCACATGCTGGTCTATGTTAGCACTGGTGGTTGCAGTTTCAGCAGTGTTTATGCTGCCCCCATCAATCATCAGTTCAGCTGGATTTCTGTCACAAATATCTGCAGATGCATACAGTCCTGCAGCTGCTGTTGCTGTGGACATGCGTGAATTCACGTCTGAAGCTATTGTTGCTGACGATGTGCAACAAGTTGTTATTGCATTACAGCTACTCACATCAGTAGATGACGATGCAGTAACTGCAGAATCGTGTGAACTTGGTGATGTTGGTAGTATGTCCGGTGACATTACATGAGACACAAGTGAGGACAGCTGGCACAGTGGTGATGATCCCGACCGAGCAATGGAATAAGACAATGTTGAAGACACTGACAATGCAAGACACGCAGCCAATGAACATGCTGTAGAATCACAAGCTGCTGCTGCTGTTGAATTAATGCTGTCGACAGTCAAAGAAGTATTTACACATGTGGACAACGGGGATGCAGATGCGTTAACTGCTGACTGTTTGGACTGTGTCACTAGAAACTCCAAAAATGGAAACCTAGGTGATGAGCACGGGACTGAAGTGGCAATGTCAGCAGAATCTAACGGGGTTGTTGTGGCAATGGATGCAATCATTGGCTGTGAAACGTGGCACACTGTTGATATACTGATCTCTGGTGTGTGTTCTTTGTCACCTTCCAAATCTGTGCCTGTGGACAAGACACCAGTGACCGTAACATTGGTATGGCAACATTCCTTCTCAGCAGCGTTTGCATTATCTGTTTCATCAACAGACATCAACTTAACACCATTAATATCTAAATCACGACTGCTTTCAGACACACATTCGCTATCAGATGCAGTCTGTGCATGAGATGAATACAAATACTCCAGAACGTCTTCACACAATGTGTCATTAGACTCACTACATTCTTCTTTTGCTCCCGCACCTGTGTCATGTTCACTAGTGCAACAGTCTGACAGATGCACTGAAGTTTCAACAGTGGACTGGACCACTGCATTCAACCCTGAAGCAGACGCTGGAACGGACGGTAAAGTGCAAGTGTCATAACACATACTCGTTACCTGGAGCTGGTCTGACAGAAGGTTTCCTTCACTAATATTTGTACTCTTTGCTGCTTCAATAGTAGATGGCTGTACAGAACATTCTGATGTATCCATCAATACTTCATCACTCGTCTTTGCTGAATCTGTATTCAATTCATCAGATGAAGCTGTCATGACACAATCAGTGCTAATGACAAAGTCTGTGCACGGTGCTGGTGAGTTACTCTGATGACACATCACAACGTTACATTCATTATCATCTCTGGCGACAACAGCAGCACTGTCATCACTCCTATCCACTGTAACTTCATCATTGGCAGCATGACACTTGGCTCCTGACTGTTCTCCAGCATCACTGTCAGTAATGAGGTGGTTCTGACATGGAGATGCAGCCTCCGCTGCAGCATCATTGACACTCACATTCTCTGAATCACCTTCAGTTTCTGTTGTATCTGGGTTCGATACAGCATTTGTAAGTAGCACATCATCAACCTCTGGACTCTCCGTGTGGCCAGGTTCATCTGCTTCATTCTGCTCAGACTGCTCTTTTCTTATACCAGTGTTAGCAGCAGACTCTTCAGGCAGGCAGGTACCACTGACTTTATATGTGCAATTCGTTGCTGTACTGCCATTACCACCAGCCGCATTACTACTCCCAACTCTCTCGACATTTACCACACAGTCTGTAACTTTACTGCAGCCAGTGATCACTGCAATTGCTGATTTTGTTACAGAGGTGTCTGACCTGCTGCTTGCAGCGGACGATGATCTACGAGTTGAAATAATGCTCGAGTACCTCAGCTTCACAGCATTAGCTGTCTTTGACACAACTGATGGCTGTTTGTTGGCAGATGACGACAACTTAACAACAAGCTTAACTGCAGGACGACTTCCATTTTCATCTGAAATGCGCTTCATATGCAACAAATTCTTTCGGTGTTTGGAAAGCTTGGATGAATGAAGAGATAGAGCAACTCCGGAACTTCCAGGTGACACTCCCTGTTTGTCGTCCTGCAAGACATATGGTGTCCGCAGAGCTGCAAATGTGAATGATCCAAATCGTTCTCTCAGCATTTCGACATGACGGTGCATTTCAGCCTTAGCGACATCGAAACCTTTACGGAGTTTGGTGGCTGTGACAGGGTACTGCTCTGATATTAAGTATACTTGTGACACTGGCACCCATGCTCGGTCATGTTCACCAAAAAATCTGACATCAACCTGACCATTTTGTTCTTGTAGCACCTTTGCCGGCCAGAAAGGATAGCCTTTCATCTTTGCCCAGACCAACTTGTGAGGAAAAAGACACGGTTCGCAAAACCAGTCCATGTTTGGTTTAGTACAAGAGTTCTTGTAGCAGTCTGGACATATTTCAATCTCGTTTGTCTCATGGCGACAAATCTTTAGAACAGTTTTGGCAACAGTTGTCAACCTGTGTTTTTTGCCATTGTAAATAATACAGTTGTGTACAATCCATTTCACATCAGCAACAAATGCCTCCGTCGACCCATAGGCTTTCTTCTTCACATTTTTTTCAAGTGTGGAAAAGTCCATTGGATGATAGACATAGTCAGTGTATCGTGGCAGCAGTGCACAATCGACTGGACGAAAGAAAGGTTCACTCTGCGAATATTTCATACGAAGAATTACATTTCTGAGTAAAAGGCACAACGTGTCGACAGCTATCAGCGGCTTTGTCCGTGTGTCAATGTTTTCTGCTTTCATGACCTTCTCACACTCTGGGCACACCCAGCAGTTGACGACAGTCTTCATGCCCAGACACTTCTTGTGATAGAGTCTTGGACACAATTCACAGCAGCAGTCTGATGCACTGCCCTCCGTGTGACAGAGCCAACAGTATGCATCCCACTCCACACACTGTCCACTGGCAGTTGTTTTGATAGTTCGTTGACGTTTTGGAACTGAACCAGGAGCCTGTGCTTCTGCAGGTCTTTTACGATCAGGAGTTTTGTTGTCAACATCTTCATTATTTGCATGAACGCCATAATGGCTGCGAATCACTCTTTGGCTAGATCTTACAGCTGTAGCTGACTGTGTTCCAGATGAAACGGGCACATCCTCCAATTCAGCAGACACCGGCAGTGAATGTCTCCGCTTATAAATCAATGTGCCATCACCACTCTTTAGCAAATTTGTAGATCGTGTTGCCATTGCTGATAGATCAGTACTAATAATACGGTAAGTAATAATGCTGTCAGATATCACTCAAAATTATTCACTATAATCACTGCACAGTGCACAATGCTCACGTCTGACTAGATAAAAAATTCGCGATCTAGACTGGTTGCTGACAACACCTACACAGAAAACAAATTTCAGACAAGGGCTTTATTGCTAATACTGCACTGAAACATCTATATATAGTTAACATTTGGTGCAAACGAGTCTCAATGACAATCATGGCAAAAATTTACACTTTCTCAAAAGACATTACCCTGTATAACTATGGAACCCACTAATTTAGACATGTTGTGTAACACATAAAACGTAGGCTATATGGATATCAAATGGCAACTATCATCAGGGTAAGCAAGTTTCTGCAATCAGCAGTTTAAAGTTTAAACCATGGTTTGTATCATCGTGGCAGAAGCAGGTTTCTGCCCCAGCTTTTTACCATGTGACACTATGCTAGTGTGGTATATGCTATGGCCGTTTGTGTCTGTCTGTCTGACACAAGCCAGTGTACTATCAAAACAGCTAAACATACGATTGCGCCAAAACGTCAATGATAGCTAGGGGCTCCAGTTTTCCAAAGTCAAACGTCTTAGTATAATGTGGTCACCCCCAATGGGGGCCCCAAATACATGAGGGACAGGAAAAATTTGTGACTATGACTCAACAAGTCCTATGCCACATTTTAGCGGCGCATTTCATATTTATACATACATTACTCAGTTTAACTGGGGTACGATGCGGTGTTTCGTTGCACCCGTCAAATCGGGACTAAGTGTTCTTGTGTTCAAAGCTAGATTTTTCACTAATCACTACAGTACTGTGAACAGAAACAGTTTAAACACTGAAAGCTCAAGGGGAATCCAAATGTACCCCCCCAATACAATAGGTACATAGCTCAAATGGCAAGTTTACCGGAAAATATCATACATGTGTTGCACTGACCCTGGCCATAGAAAGTATGTATATAACAAGGGGAAATGACCTGAGACTTCAAAATCTCATGTCAAATACGACTTACGACAATTTGGTTGTACAAATAGGGTAACGATGATAAATACATGGAATAGTTTGCCAAACTGGGTTATGTCTGCTAATACTACTAATACGTTTAAATCTCGACTAGATAAATTTGGGCAAAATCAAGACATTGGGTATAATTTTAACGATAATTATAGGTGCATTTTGCCGCACTGCACCTATAATGCAGTGATAGGTGCAGTTCGCCAATTTCGTTACATCTTTATATAATAATCCGATTTGTAAAGCGCCAGAATGTCAAAAGACTTCCGTGGCGCTAAATATGCCCACAAAAGACCCACAAAAACCCTCTTTAAATGATAAACACTGAATTTCTTGTAGCTGGTGTATGCTGAGCTGAGTACATCCAAATCAGCAAACAGGTAGTGCAAAAAATTGCCCCACCCACAAACCCTGCTATGCACCTTAGCAAAATTTTTTTTATAAATCCGGAAAAAACTTTTTATGGGTGTCAACAAAGTGCACATAAATATTACAGTTTAGTAGGGTTAGGGTTACCGTGTCGGTTAGGGTTAGTGTGACGGTTACGGTCAGTGTTACGGTTAGAGTCAGTTTAGTTTAACTGCTTAGTGGTAGTAGTTTGGTTGCATAATGTGAATGACTTAACAAATCTGTCACGAACTGCACTGCACCTATAACTTGTGCTGGGGTGCAGTTCTGCACACTGCACCTAGCAAAAATTTGTACATGCAGTTCTCCAAACTGCACGAACGAATTTTTGATAGGTGCAGTGCGACGAACTGCACCTATCGCTAAACTAATTTTAAACAGTGTCTTGAGGCCCAAAAGTCGGACGTCTAATATCGCTGTCTCCAGGTCCAACAGTCAGACATCTACTTTGCTCAACTACACGTCCAACAGTCGGACGTGTACTTCGCCGAACTACACGTCAGACAGTCGGATTTCTCTTAACAGTAACCTAAAGGTCTGAAAGTCGGACTTCTGGTTATGGCAACTACACATCCGACAGTCGTCTTTATACACACTCTTATTGTTTCTTTCTTTCTGCTATGCCCCCAAAAGACCTAGCCCCTTTTTCTTATAAATAGCCCACGAAAATCCCTGTTTTAATGATAAAGTATGAACTATCAACTTCTTGTCGCTGGCGTCTTCTGAGCTCAGCTCAGTACAGCTACATCAGCGAACGGGTAGTGCAACTGCTCGGTCGTGCAACAAACTGCCCCACCTACGATCCCTACTGTGCACCTCCACGAAAAATTCCTTTTATAAATATGGAAAAACCTTTTAATGGGTGTCAACGAAGTGTGCATAAATATTAGGGTTACTGTGTCGGTTAGGGTTAGTGTTATGGTTAGGGTCAGTTTAGTTTGACTGGTTAGCGGTAATAGTTTGGTTGCATTATGTATCGCCATCTGGTGGATGAAATAGATCACACTGTCGGACGTCCATGTCCAAAAGTTTCACGTCTAATTGGCGCAACTACACGTACAAGTCCGACAGTCAAATCTCGTTAGAGATCCAACTGTCGGACCTGTAGTTGCGCCAATTAGACGTTAGACTTTTGGACGTGTACGTTGCCCAACTACATGTCCGACAGTCACGTGTAGTTCCATAAATTAGACGTCCGACTGTCGGACCTGGAGATACAGCATTTGTAGACGTCTGACTTTCGGAATTCGAGACACAGCAAATTTTAAAGCACAGTTGCACGGAACTGCAAGTCATAGTATAGTTGTATACGATGAATTTTAGCAAGTTTTAGTATTGTATAGTGGTATCAGGATGTGGGCATAGAGGCTCCGGCCTGCGCTCTTCTACTCTGTACTCAGTCTACGTTTACATCTTTATTTTGTTACTGTATAGCACTGTAACCTCTTTTATCACTCACTCGCAAACAACACTTCAAAATTCACAAATGTGAAAACAGTGACATTGTAATACCACTTGCAAAACACGTATACACTTTCCTCATCTGGCTATTTATTTAAGGTCAGTGCTAGTGCCAGATCGGCAATTTGACGATAGAGGCCCACAAATTACTAGTGCCAGGTCGCTGATAATTACTAGGTGTAGATCAGCGATTTCATTCACCAGATGGTGATAAATAATGCAACCAAACTATTACCGCTAACAAGTCAAACTAAACTGACCCTAACCGTAACACTATCTCTAACTGTCACAGTAACCCTAATATTTATGTACACTTTGTTGACACCCATAAAAAAGGTGTTCCTGCATTACAAAAGGAATTTTTCATGGAGGTGCACAGCAGGGTTTGACGGTGGGGCAATTTTAAAATTAGTTTTAAATTCCTAGTTTCATTAGACACTGATGTGTTATGTGTAAATGTGACATTCGCATGTATTAGGCCACCATGTCAGTAAGTGTTCTTACACGAACCTTGATATGGCATTTGTTTATTTTCTTAATAAACAACAGTATACATTTTAAATTTTTTTTGCACAACCCAGCAATTGCACTACCTGTTGGCCGATGTAGCTGTACTCAGCTCAGAAAACGCCAGAGTGACAAGAAGTCGGTAGTTCATACTTTATCATTAAAAGAGGGTTTTTTTGTGTGGTATATATAAGAAAAAAGGGCTATGTCTTTTAGGAGCATAACAGAAAGAAAGAAACAATAGAGTATATAAAGATGACTGTCGGGTGTGTAGTTAGATAAATGACATAGCTTCGTGTTACGAGCGTGAAAATTCACAGAACGCAATCCAGTGTTCATGCTACGCAGCGTGAAAGTTGTCACGCAACACAACCGGCTACTTTTCGTTACATTCCGTGAAAATTCATGGAATGCAACACAGTGTATGCTACAAAGCGTGAAAATTTTCACGCAATACAACCATGAAAATTCACTGAACGCAATTCACTGTTTACGATATGAAGCGTGAAAATTTGGCTATACATGGCAGATGGCGACACTTGATGCACCAAAACTGTTAGTGCTAACAAATCAAACTAAACTGACCCTAACTGTAACATTAACCCTAACCGACACAGTAATGCAAAAGTCAAACTAAAATGACCCTAACCGTAGCACTAACTATAACCGACATAGTAATGGTAATTTTTTATACACGCATTTCGTTGACACCCATAAAAAGGTTGTATCGCAATAATAAAAGAAATTTTTGCGGAGGCGTGGGGTTTGTGCGTGGGCCCGCTTTTTTCCGTTTTCTTACTTTTTACCCATTTATTGACAAGAATTTGATAGTAAGTTCGTACTTTATCGTTGAAAGAGGGTTTTTTTGTGGGGATATATAAGAAAAGGGGCTAGGTCTTTTGGGGGCATAACAGAAAGAAACAAACAATGGAGTTGCGTGTTTGATTATTTTTAGTCAACAAAGAATAGTTAAATACGACTAAAATAGTTTCAATGTGCGTAGCATAAACAAGGGTATTGCGTTGCGTGAATTTTCACGCACCGTATAATTTACGAATGACATATATTGCATAGAATTCCGATCTGGCTCTAGCAATTTTGCAGCTGTTAGTACCAGATCGGGGGACACATGAAGTTTAGCGGTACTCATTGGAAATGCATTGAATATTTAACGGCATTGGTACCTTTAACTGATGAAAAATAAACAGTGAGTGAATGGACGTGTTTTGAAGATTAGAGGTACCTATTGAAAAGCATTACAG
>Ga0209780_1004787_pt1 | contig 10523 bp, 4 predicted proteins | sample WorMetexBAHAMAS2_FD_187384 | JGI IMG/M metagenome (GOLD analysis project Ga0209780, IMG submission 187384) | Marine gutless worms symbiont microbial communities from Max Planck institute for Marine Microbiology, Germany - Inanidrilus exumae... | ecosystem: Host-associated > Annelida > Digestive... | reverse complement strand
GGCTGGTGCGAAGACGTGCACACATGACTTGAGCAGCGAGCACGGCAGCACGTCGAGCGGTGACGACTTGGATGGCATGCCGGACACAAGCCTTCGGACCTCCTCGATAGTCACCAATCCTACTTATCCAATTTTACGATAACTTGCACCATAACACACACAAACTAGAATGTTGGCAATTAACAAGTCAATTCCCAATCTGATGATCGCCCATCATGTGCAGTTTTGACTGTGGCAACCCCATGTATGAACAACAAACATGCATGCTCACAAATGGCTTATTGACTAGGTACACCAGTTACCAATGCTCCTCATTCAGATGTTCATCTGTTACAAAATGCATTCTATCTAACCTGTTATATTAGATATTATAGTTACAAAAGATAGTGATACCAGAATAATTTTTATCCGTGCAGCGCTAGCGATGCATGGGTATTAGCCGTCATCATGTGTCTGTCTGTATGTGTGTCTGTCACATGCCGGTATTGCATCAAAACGGCTAAACGTAGGATCATGCAAACAACGCCATGTGATAGCTCAGAGACTCTAGTTTTCTGACGCCAAGAGTCGTTGGTGGGCGACTCCCATTCCCCGGGAAATTTGTGCTCAAAGTGACCCACCCCCCTTTCGAACACCAAAATTTCGACCAATATCCGCTCACAGACATTTAGTAGTTGTTTGAATAATGTGTAAACCTGTAGTGACAGAGTGAACAACTTCCACATTAAAGATGTTGCAATGTCGAACATATGCTGCAAAGTCCTGTGATCCGCCACCAACACCAAAATAACACGTTTTTGCCGCAACATAGCTGTAAAGATAAACACAGAATCAAACAGCAGTTTTAGAAATGAAACAAACTGTCTGTTACTAATGTGGATTGTTGTCACGTACATTCACAGACGATTAACCAGCAACATCATCAATGGCTGGTGGCCTATGGTGGCACACGCGATAACAACAACAGCTTTCAATAAATAAAGAGACATTTTTAAAGTGGCCTAAACAGTTGAAACTATTGCTAGCCTTGTCTTGTTTCTGTAACAAAGTGGAGGTCACATGCAAAAGGCAAAGACAGAAATAACTCATATCTAACTAGCATTTACCCGGCCGGCCCCCCACACCTCTCTACATATTAAATAATTAATAACTAGGATTTACCCGGCTGAAGACCGGTCGGCCCCACACCTCTCGGCACCTTCTGCGCCTCTGTACTTACGCGTTCAGCATTCGCCCCTCGGCAGCATTTGAGACGGTCCCACATTGATTGCTACGGGCCACGCCCCCAGGCCAGCACGTGATTGGCTCGTGCGAAGCGTGCACGCAAGGCCAATGTGCAGTCCAGTGTTCGTGGCCCGTGCGGACTATCTCAAAGTGGGCTTTTTTCAGTTTTCCCAATTTTTACACATTAAGGGTCGAAATTTTCCGTTTTTTCCGTTCACATCTGCCTATGACCCCTATGAACCATGAAAAGTTTCATGGAAATCGGTCTGCACGTTTTTGAGAAATCCGGAACACAGACAGACACACGCACACACACAGCAACTTTATATATATAGAAGTGCACTCTGACTGCTTTTAGTCAGCAAATGACTGGAGTGGATTATAGGAATGGATTATAGCATAGGCATTGTAGGCAAATTCTCAGGGCTTATAACGTCAAAGGGGCCTACAAAAGATGGCTGCAAAATATTTTGAACATATATTAGCGGATCAATCACTAATGTTTTATGCACTGTTAGCTCTAAACTGTCAATTTTTGCATTAAAACAGAAAATAACACCTTACCTGTTTATGTCACTAAAGAAAACAAACAATTTAGCATTGCACAGAGGGTGACAAATGAGAAACACAGGGCCTATGGTTATGCAGTGCCTAGAGCTTACGCCAACTTTAATCTGGGCCTGGCAAATGATACGTCTTTTGAAGGTCTATCAGTTGTCATCAACAAATAACAAATAACAATACCAACATTTCTCCATCTTCCTTCAACAAAGCCTCCATTACAGACAGCAACTTGGAGTAACTCAACTGGCTGTACACTGTCTCAGATGTCAAAATGATGTCATATCTAAAACACCAGAGGAGTTAATTACTTCACAATGTTATAGCTAATCTTCATTTGGATCCAATCAAAATATTTGGCTACTGTCTGACAAACAGGAGCTCTAGAAAATCACTTTTAGTGTGTTACAAATCATGTCAAGCCAAAAGCTGAATGAAAACAAAATAACTGTAGTACTTTTCAACACAAAGCGATGTGTTTAGCAGTTTATTCATGCTGAAAATAACATCTAGCAATGGCTTAGAAGTTCAGCCAATTAAAACAACTCATTAACAGACTAATCAAAAAATTATTTCTTGAACAGCTTCAGTTAAACACGTTACTTGCAACTTCACACAACAGCATTTTAAATTACGTTGTTCACGTTTTCTGAAAACTCATCAGTCATCAGTCAAAATAGACCATCTTATTATAATTTGCAACCAGCTGTAGTGACTGCTGGCTTAAAACTGCTAGCAAATGCCTATGCTTGCTACAATATATACTTTGAAATTTATTCAAATCAAATCAAATCAAATCAAAAACAGATTTATATAGCGCCATACGTCGCAAGCGAATCAGAGGCGCATGGTGGCGATGACTAGACAAGTTGGGCAACATAAGCTACATTAAACAGTTTGGTCTTTAATCTACTCCTAAAAGTACTGACAAGTTCTGCCTCTCTACAAGCATCAGACAGTGAGTTCCAAACAGTAGGTGCACTAACACAGAAGGCTTTTGCAGACAGAGCTAATGACAGATGGGGTACAGTCAACAAGTTTTTGTTTGAGGAGCGCAGTTCACGAGCCGGTCTGTAACTCTCGAGCAGAGAAGCCAAATATGCAGGAGTGCATACATTGCTAATAACCATAATACTATATTGTGCAAACTGGGCCGATCTATATTCAACGTCAGCATTGGGCAACTAAACGTTGTCCACCCTGAAGGTAAATAACCACAATAATAACTATACTTCGTAGTGCTGGCCATGGCACTGGTAAGACCATCCCAATCACCGTGAAAAAATCGACAACATGGCGGCCACGAAGACTGACATGTTTGCATGTTGATAATGATACTAGGAATTGTGACTCCATGTAAAACTTCTTCATTCTAAAACACTCAAAGGAACATCATGCGTGCAGAAACTATACATTGTGGTTCAAAAAACGCCCCAGTATTCACATGACAGTAGTTTCTACAAAATGTTCACCGATTTATATAACATGTGGTACACAATGTACTGAGTTAATTTGCAAAATAACTGTTATTGATTTGTACACCTCACCTACATAATGCTGCTACACTACCTTGGAAAACATAAATTGTTGTATTAGGCAAGACAGTGCGCCAGCACACCGTGCATGTCAGATGATCGAGTTGCTTTAGCGTGAAACTCCTAAATTAATTCCTCTGGACTTCTGGCCTGCGAATAGTCCTGATCTTAGTCCTGTTGACTGTCAAATATGGGACATGACGCCAGTTTCAGATGTGACCGATTTGAGACAGCGCTTGATCAACACATGGCGTAGCTTGTCACAGAGCACGGTGAACGGTGCTATTGACAAATGGCGAAAGCTGACTTCAGGCCTGTGTGAATGAAAAAGGAGGACATTTTGAACACTTGCTATAGCAAGTGAACTTAAACTCGGACTGGTTGTGCAGATAAACTTGATGTTTTAGACTGTGCAACTGTAAAAGTTATCATTATTCACTTAAAGTAAAGTAAAGTATACGTCAATTTGTATAGCACATTTTTACGCAAAGCGCCTCAAATGCACTCAGACATGGATCACACAGTTTTACCTGCAAATTACACCATGCCTGCCTTTATTCCCCAGCCGCAAAACATCACCGCCCTTTGGCTGGTACTCATTTTACCATCTTACAGAGGGTAGAATGCTGAGTAGACCTGGGTGGTTGGTTGCATACTGAAATAAAGTGCCGCCTCCGGGAGTCGAACCTGGACACGGTCACCTATCCCAGTACTAACCGGGCTCAGCGTAGGTTAACTTCGTTGATCTAGACCAACGACGCTACCACTACGCCACGCCACCGCCAGAACACCACCATACACCACTTAACTTATTTCCCAAGGTAGTGTAGCAGCAGTAAATGGTGGGTAAATCAACAACTGTTACATTGCAAAGTAACTCAGTACACTGTATGCCAAATATTATAAAAAGTGGTCAACATTTGTAAAAACTACAGTCTTATGAAAGAGTGGGGCATTTTTTAATCACAGTGTACACATGACCTCCCAACACGTTTAATAACAACAGAGTTATCACAAATGGCACATAACAGATACCAAGGAATACTGATCAATTCGCTGGATGAACCTATGCATGGTACAGTACCTCAAATATCATGCCGTACGTTACACTGGTATAACAAAATATAACCCCTTTAAAAACTACTTGGTTGTTAAAAACCTATGACATGACAGCAGTTGTCTTACATAGTCCTGAAAGTGAACAACAGCTCCATGTAGCAATGCATATATTCCTGGAAGACCAGCACCACAACCAAGCTACAACATTGAGCTATGCATATTTAGCAACATATTCCACATTATTTAAAGTAATATCAAAGAGCCTTCAATAAGCCATAACCGAATTTGTACATTAATTTAGCAAATTAATAAATAGTGTATGTCATCAGTGGCATTCACGGTTACATGTATATGTAACAATAAGTAAGTTAATAAAACTAAATAAAACTGCTGTTAAAAAAACCTTCAGTTTGTTATTGCATTACTGATATAATGAAATAGTACCTCCAATACTATTTTGTTTTTAAAAACGAACTTCTGCACAGCCAAAAAATCAATGAGATCGACACAGCACTCCCATACTTTAAAACCACCTACAACAAACATATGGCAGTGTCACTCAACTAAAATGCACATTCTACAAAGCTACATTATATCTACAATTTTAAAAATTTAGAAACATGGAGTATACTTTTTACCATGCGACGCTACGCTAGCACGGTATATGCTGTCATCGTGTGTCTGGCCATCTGTCACAAGCCACTATTCTACAAAAACGGCTAAAACTAGGATCACACAAATAATGCCATACGATAGCACAGGGACTCTAGTTTTCTGCCGCCAAAAATCTCTCCAAAATTCCAAAGGGGTTACCCCCAATGGGGGCGCCAAATAGAAATGGGTAGGTTAGAAGCGTCAATTTTCAACCAATATCTCGCTAGATCTTAGAAACGGTGCAAGATAGGGACATAGTACTATGTAATGCTAATAGGAACTCGAGAGATCAGGAGAGATCAGTGTATGTGTTCTATTAATTGGTGCTATTTTCGGTGACCTTGAGTGACTCTAACTATCCCAAACCACCCCATTTTGTATTGCCTTTCATATCTTCATAGTGAGTGGAGATAGACTTCAAATTTGGTAGGTAAGTTAAGGGCAGCAAGTGCTAACCCACGGATGGCGAACCTTCCTGAAAGGGGTGTGGTTAGGTCACGGGAATTTAAATTTTGGTGGTCACCAACCATATCTCTGGAACGGCTGATCATCTCAAGTGCTGTCAACTTAGTTCGACGGTGAGTGTCATAAAGTGAGTGTCATAAATGTTTGATGGTCGTCAGACAACTGTTGATCACACCCACCATTGAAATCTGTATTCAGCAGCTAGGCCGATTAGAAGAAATGGTTTTATTACCATATGATGTGATACGGAATATGTAGAATGCACTGAGCCACTGTGTCATGCGGGACTGTCAGCGGCAGCAGACTCTTGTTCATACCTTATGCCAACAAAATATTATGACAAAATCCCTCTTTTAGGTTTATGCCTGACTATACATTTGGACCTTTACTATTATCAGCAAATGTGTTAACATTTTTACTGTGCGATGCTATGCAAGCACGGTATATGCTGTCACAATATGTCCGTCTGTCACAAGTCGGTGTTCCACCAAGATGGCTAAACCTAGGATCATGCAAACAACACTGTACGATAGCCCAGACAATCTAGTTTTCTGATGTCAAAGATCTCGGCAAAATTCCAATGGCGTCACCCCAACGGGGGCACCTAACAGAGGTGGGGTAGGTTAGAAGCGGCGATTTTCCACCAATATCTTGCTATATCTCAGAAACGGTGCTAGATGGGAACATAGTTACTATGGAAGGCTAATAGGAACTTGTATGTGCTTTATCGAATGATGCTATTTTCAGAGACTTTGGGTGACTCCTAACTACCCCACACCACCCCATTTTCCACATTTTGTATCGCCTTTCACATCTTTGCAGTGGTTGGAGTTAGAGACTTCTAATTTGGTAGTTAGGTTGATCATAGCAAGTGCTAGCCGTAGATGACAAATCATCCCTTAAAGGGGCGTGGTCAGGTCAGGTCATGCAAACCATTTAAAGTTTGGTGGGCACCAACCATATCTCTGGAATGGCTGAATTTGGAGTTGTCAAATCTTGTATATGTATAGGCTATGTCAAGTCCAAGCATACAGATGACAAATCACCATTAAAAGGGGTGTGGTCAGGGTTACGTGACCTATTTTAAATTTTTGGGCCCCAACAATATCTCTGAAATGGCTAAAGCTGGAGTCATTAAATTTTGTACACAGGTAGACTATATCATATCATAGCTTACAGAATACAAACCACCCCTAAAAGGGGTGTGGTCATGACTCGTTTTCAATTTCGATGCCTGCAATCATATCTCCGGAATGGCTGAAGCGGGAGTTGCCAAATTATGTATGCAGGTAAAACTTCCGTATAAGTGCTATTCTTGTGATGACAGAGAACCCCCTATTGGGCATATTCAGGGCTATGTGACCCGTTTTTTAAATTTTGCCCCAATCATATCTTTTCAAATGGTGAAGATGAGCACGTCAAATTTCGTGTGCTGATTGATACACAGGAGTACTAGTGCAAGCATTATATACTACCCCCAAAAGGGATATGTTCAGAGTCATGTGACCTCTTTAAATTTTGGGAAATACGTGAAATCTCGTTTGCAGTGCAAGATAGAGACATAGTTGCACAGGAAGACTAATAGGAAATTGCATGCACAAATTTACTAACATAGTGCATCACGTGGTGCCTCTGCAACCTTGGAGCTTTCTGTTTATTATCAATGCAAGTTTATTAACAGCATAGCAATTGCATAAAATATTACAATAATTTAATAACAGTAATAACTTGCACTATGGTACCACATAGGCTAATATACATATGACGTGTTCAAATGCTGACCATGCAACCAGCTCATATTTTAACACTGACATAACTAATAGGAGAATGATAAATCTAACTCAGACTTTCACACATGATCCCACATGGTGTACCATACAAGAATTAAATAACAGACAAGGCAGTTGACCTTCATAGACATTAGGCAGCAGGTCAGTGTGCAGAGCAACATTCTGATACAATGGTGAATGAAGTTCCTTCTTTTCACCATTAGCTGACACAACACACTGTAGTACAGTACCATCTGACAATTCAAATCTCGTTGATGGACTGATCCGGTACTTCTAAAATGCAAATACCAAAGTACAACAAACAAATATAGGCACGAAAGCCAATCAGAAAACTGCAAAAATAATGTGTCCGTCATAGTCAAAAGCAGTTCTACAAAGAAGCACAGTGTGTAAAAAAAGACCAGCCATATATGTACTAGTAAATCAGTTAAATACGTAAAAGATTAGAAATCATCACACTCATGCATATGTACAATGTTCAGTGCAGCTAACTTGTCCATGGTTTCGGGATGAAATCTTGAAAATGCTGAAAATCTTCCCATTAGGAAGAGATGTGTGAACTGTCGAGCCCAAATGATTAAAAACTGAAAATTTATACCCCACCTCGTACTGCAGAGGGGTGGATGTAGTTATAAGTGCATGAGAACGACACAAACGTACTTAAAACAAAGGTAAAACATACTGAGAAGCTACTGCAAACTTTTAGAACTGTCAAAAACGTGTTGCCAACTCATTCAGTTCTTGTTGTTTTGTTTTGAACGTATTTGGACAGCATAAGGATGCACTAACAATGTTATGCGGTAGAGTTGGGTCTGTCTGTGAACGGGATGAACGAGCTAGAGATGGACCCAATCGGTGTGCAGGTGTACTTCCAAGTGATAACTGCACCACTTTCTAACATGTCCCTAGTACGAATGAAGTATGACACTGACAGTTCCATGCGTAGTATGTCCGTCTTGTTTTAAGTATGTTCTTACTCCGTCTAACTTCAGGACGAGATGGCCGTCACAAATTTTTTAGCAGGGTCAAAGTTCTGGAGCACTCTTCCCATCTGATCCCATCCATTACGTTCGTAAACAAACAGACCTTAGAAAGTTGCTACTACCAGTATGTCCACCTCACACCAAAACATTTCGAGCCCATTCATCAACATTTTTCAGAATGTTGTGAGAACTAGTTTGGTGTGATGGGGGAGTAAAATTTATACATCTTTCAACTACTGTGAACTTACTGCCATACTTATAATAAATGCAAAGTTAAGAAATATCTGAACAAGTACACTTGACGACACGCAACAAGTGAAAAATAGCAAACTTGCGCATGAATCCCAGTTAATTATAATTTCACTTGAAATCTGTTTTAATGCAGGAGTATTGCCAGCTGCCACAAAGACATGGTCATTGTCATCAGATTTCTTCTGTACATCTGCATCAAAGCAAAGAAGGATCCAATGTGATATGATATGATAATGCGGTAATCATCAGCATGCCGGTCCCAAATTCCGGAACTATGTAATTCAACTCCATCACTGCAAACTAGGGTTAGGGTTAAGTACTATCGTTTAGGATTATGGCTGCTAACCCTAACCCTAGAAATTTTGGACCAGCATGCTGAGGATTACCAATAATGGACAACATCAATCATATAACATCATATGACAAAATTGACATTTGGTAAGTATAAACTACTATTACACTATGCCCCCAATGGGACAATTCATAGTAATTCTGTTCCAAATAGAATAACTGACATTAGTTCTGTTTTATAAGCCCTGTCTAGTCAAAAGTTGACAAAAATACTGTTACATCCCTGTTGCACAAACAACAAATTTTCTGTACATTACAGACTATAAAATTTACCAAATAAGCTGTAAGAGTTTGAACAGTCCATGAAATAGCGGATGTGACTGAATCAGTAATTTTACATCATTTGGATCGGACGATTCATACCAGATCCAGTAGTCACATTCAGACGGATCACCAAAGGAGACACGCCACCACACAGCAGCTAAATTCTACTTCAGCTACACCGACAATTAATATGTTGCACTGTGTGTGACGCTTGCATCAATCGTTATTGCTAATCCCTGCCTCCCCCCATTATGTATGTATGTATGTATGTATAGAACATTCATGTTCGTGCAGAAAACCTTACAGCCTACTCTGCCACGGAGGCGCTATGGGAACGTATCATTGTGCTCTGGAGAATAGTAATGGCACTATGTATCACATCGTATCGATTATCAAATATCGCGATATTGAAGGCATATCACATCGTATCCATATCACAATAGTTAGTTGGAGTTTAACGTCCCTTTTCAGCACAAATATAACTATATCAGAGACAGAAGGTCATGGGTGGAAAGCTATCCCTACCCAGAGAAGGAAGGCCAGCGATATATTAATCTCAACCCTATGCTATTCAAATCTAGCAATGCCAGATTTTTAGACTGTCCCCCACGTTTGCACGCATGCAAATGTGGGGGATGGCGTCCAAACATCAACTGCATTCGATGTTGTGTGACCGCTATCGATCATGGTCGACAGCGTCAGTTTTCTTTGAACGCTACTGAAATCCATCAATGCTACATTTTGAATACCGTCCTGTCCCATGTTTAAACGCCATCAAAGGTCGTCGACAGCATTCAAATGCCGACAAGTCAATCACCTTCGATGGCATTGGAACGTGTGCGAATGCGTTTGAAGGCGTCAGTGAAAATGCTACATTAATCTCGGACAGTTGACCATAGGCCTACTTGCCTACTTTTACGGGCAACTGTACGTGGAGGTTGCATCCTCCCTTGGTGTCCGGTCCAGTGTCTTATGTTTCTGGACAAAATAAAATGAATGATTGATTGTGTATACAGTAAAATACTGTGGAGCATTTTTGGACCTAATTGTATCACTATAAGCAACAAGATCGGTTTGAACTCTATAAGCTGTGATATGTAAATGTGATCGGCTCGTGGCGTACTAGTCAACGTATGCATCAAGCAGGCTAGCAGGGCTTACCTGAAAGAGCTGATGACCCACTGTTTTCACTTTCAGCTTCCAATAAAAAGTTAAACTGAAAAGACATGTCACTGTCAGCAATAATAATTATGCGGTGACTACTGATCCGGTCACCATAAAAATAGCCAACCGGAACAATAGCCATTCGACTATTCATCCGGTTGATATAGTTTCTTTCTTTCTGTTATGCCCACAAAAGACCTAGCCCCTTTTTCTTATATATC
>Ga0209780_1004786_pt1 | contig 10523 bp, 10 predicted proteins | sample WorMetexBAHAMAS2_FD_187384 | JGI IMG/M metagenome (GOLD analysis project Ga0209780, IMG submission 187384) | Marine gutless worms symbiont microbial communities from Max Planck institute for Marine Microbiology, Germany - Inanidrilus exumae... | ecosystem: Host-associated > Annelida > Digestive... | reverse complement strand
ATCTGCAAATTTCAATATCCAGTTCTTGACTCCGTATTCCAAATCATTAATGAAAATTAGGAAGAGTAACGGTCCTAACACAGACCCTTGTGGGACTCCACTGAGGACTGCTAGCCATTCCGAAACCCTCCCTCTCAAACAAACCCTTTGCTTCCTGCCTCTAAGCCACTCCACTGTCCTACTTATATGGTACCAACCATGTTATACCCATATGGAACAGTTTATCTGATTATGTAGTTTTTGCAGAAACAGTTAACACCTTTAAACGGCACTTTCATAAATTCTGGTCTGATCAAGATGTGTTGTATAATTATAAAGCAGATCTCCATGGCATCGGAAACCGTATTTCTATAGTGTAATATTTTGTGAATTAGTAATATTGTTATTTAGACAGTATTTCCTTTGAGGCCTGCTTCCGTTTTCTCCATGTGATGTGATGATGATGTGATAGTGATATTAAATCATGCAGTCCACTACAGCGAACCTATTGTGGACATGTTAGCTTATTTTTGGACGTCTTACAGCAGCATATCGGAACCCATCGATTGTCCGCAACAGGCCACAACGAAGGTGTCTATCACCAGTACGGAGTTCGATGCGATCATAACAGGCTTGGACAGAATGTAGCAAATTTGACGCAAAATATCGCTTTTCTGTCGTATAAACTTTACACAATCCGCCATCAACAAAAGCGGCATTCAACGAATATTTAACGCATATATTTAACGTATTTAGTAATGAGGGGCGGTACTGAAAATTGCAGTACTAAGTCTCAAAGTACTGGAACTGCCGAGGTCACAGTACTTGGTGGTACTTGGTACTTCGTACTTGGTTGGTTGCGTGGCACAGTGGTTAGAACGTTGGTCTTTGACCATCGAACTTTCCTGTCCCACCGTCGACCTGCAGCTGACGGTTGACCACTTATGTGGGTAAGCCGTCCGCTATAGGTCAACCAACTAGGCCAACTCAGCCTTTCATCCTTCAGAGGTCGATAAATTGAGTAGTAAGCTATATCAGATCTGAGATGTGTGCCACTTCGTTTGGGTGGTGCCGTCTGGTGAATGCTTACGGAGTAAAGTTAAGATGGTCGTGTGGGTGGTAGGTAAAAACTGTGTGATCCCGTTAACACGTGCCATTCTGTAGCGCTTTGTGACTGTTTAGGCCGTAAGAACGCGCTATATAAGTACCTCATACTTTACTTTACTACTTGACTTTTTACTTAACTTCACGGTACTAATTAGAACCACAATACCATGTATTCTGCAACAGCTGGAGTCTGACTCAACCTCAAGTACACCTAGTACATGATCATCTAGCATGCCTGCAGAATAGAGATGTTAACGAGTCTCTCGAGACTCAAATTTATTTTTTTCTTGATCCCGGAAAATAAATTTCTCGAATTGCAAGAATCTAGAGCAGTTATCAGTAACACCTGTCATTCGATGCCTGTTGTTATTGATAGCATGCCAGTGCGGACGCTTCGGCACTGCAAATGATTAGGAAGCTGACCAGGCTGTGTCAATGCGGTTACTGTAGCTTGCCTGCATGAATAGAAATTAAAGTCCTGCACGGTTGGGGACATGGAGATATCATGAGGCCCGCAGACTACCCACAAAGGCCGACGGGTATACGCTTACGGGCCACCCGCGGTGTCGGGGAGCGAAATTGACCGGCAAAACATGAGGATGCCGTCAGCTACAAAGCACAAGCATTATTCTCTCGGACTTACTCCATTTAAGTCACTGGCAGGGGAGAACGTATACCCGGTACCCCATGCAGGCCTGTGGTAAAGATGAAGGATTACCGCCATGTCACCCGCCAAATCGACCGACGGTTAAGGTGCATTGAGACAGGACACGGAGCCGCGTGCCACAGCCAAATGATGATCGTCTGATTTCAATAACTGTGTTCACACAGCACATGGAGCCGCGTGGAAAATCACAATTTGCTGTCATTTTTCGTACGGCTCCATGTCGAAGCATGCCACATCCTGTCTGAATACACCTTTAAGCTAGTGCAGTGTTTGCTGTTGTCTTGTCGTGTGTCCGTCCGTCTGTCCATCCGTCTGTCTGTTTATCACAAGCCAGCACTGTACGAAAATGGCTTAACTTAGAATCACACAAATAACGCCATATGACAACCTAATGACTTGAGTTTTCTGAAGTCAAAGACCTCGATGAATTTCCAACAAGGTCACCTCCAACGGGGGCACCAAATATAGGTGGAGTAGGTTAAAACGGCGATTTTCTACCAATATGTTGCTATATCTTAGAAGTGGTGCAAGGCTAATAAGAACTCGTATCCACTCTATCAAATGGCGCTATTTCCAGTGACCTTGAGTGACCCTTAACTACCCCAAACCATCCCATTTCTGTCACAAGCGGGCACTGTACGAAAACAGCTGAACAGATCGAGCACATTTTTGGCGCAGATGCTTCCCTCGGCTTATCCTACACTGTATTGGAAGAGAATTCGGGTATCCAAAAACTAAGGGTACTTAACTCTGGAACTGTGTTCGGAACTCTGTGTTTGCAACTGCACGTCGATCATGTCGGGTGCTGTCAACTTGGTGGACGGTCAGTGTGATAAACATCATCGGTCACCAGTTCATCACACTGACCGTTTGCATCTTTGTACAACACAGCGGTTAGGTTTATGGTTTATGTTGTCCATTCATATAGCAGCTGTCTGTTTCTACAGCTGTTAATGGATGTATTTTTAATGGTTTTGGTGCTGACCTTCTTATCCTAAACGTTATTTAAATAATAATCCTCCTCCTAATAGTAATTCCACTTCCAGCCCTAATTCTTACCTTAAACCTTATTCTTATTGCTAACTCTGACTGTAACTGTTAGATGATACTGCTGCGTTGGTAATGCAGGAGTGGACCAAAGTAATGATGAACCGATGTGATCACACCCAAGCTGGGTGGAGATTTAAGGCTGTTTGTAAAATGTCACATATTGTTTTATGATACAGTCAGGGAGGTAATGTAATGTGAAGTCCTTCCCAAGGCACACAAGGCCATGTCCGTTTCTGTAGCCCTTAGCCAGAAACTAACTTATGTTACAAGACCTCAGATGCTGGTCCATCACATGATGTGCCCCTTTACGCCCTGAGTAGCTGGGAAGACAGGGAGGTACAGACTATAAGTCACCTTAGTTATTTACCTTTTTCCATTCTATCTCACTTTTGAGGGTTTGCGTTGTTTGTCATGATGAACTTGCTTTATACATAGTTTAGCAGTGACTTAATTTCTTCATTTCTATCTGTACCAGCTGTTCTGGCTGCAACAAGATGTAGACATTTTGCAGCACTTATAGTCAGATTGCTGACCTGGCGCTAGCAATAAGCTTTCCTTAAAACTTTTGATTCAGTATTATTTAAATAATGCGACAAATCTTCGCCAGTTAACTTTGCGAAGTACGACATCAGGCTGTACAACATGGAGATTGTATTGTGACCATAGATTACTGTGATGTCATTTTACCATATCTATATTTGTATAGATAGTTTGTGACATGTGTGTGTGTGTGTGTGTGTGTGTTGGCATATGTGTTCAGCTGTCTCATTGGTTTTGAGGCAGTACTTGTGATGGAACGAGATGTTGGACAACACGGACGAAAAACTGAACGTAAATTTCAGCAGGTAAAGTGCTAAGTTGTGTGCTGCTAATGTATTGCAGTTGTAATTAGTATTGCAACAATACAAATGGATTGAAATTGCAAACTGATCAGATTTCTTTTTCCTGAGATGGCTATGGAACATTTTCCTTGTGGGCCTTGATGATTATTGGGTCCTGGTCTCTGACGTCACCAGCATCTGTGATTGTCACAGCCATTGACTGAGTGTTCCACACAATCACCATAGCACCTTTGATACACATCCCTTCACTTTTGCTGGTCTGGCAGTTTGCAACTCACTGGTTGCTGTTGGGTCAGACAAGTTTTGATGAGATCTGACATGCATCTGTCAACATTTTGTTAGTATTCAACCGATGTATCGATGTACCGATATATGTAAATCTGTAACGTAAATTGACATTTACTTACTGACTGACATGTGATGGTAATTATGGGAATGTGGTATTGATTTTCAGTGTCAGTTTCTTTCATATGACTTAAAAGCAAGTTAAGCAACTACTTTACACCAGTATAGTTACAATAATAAATAAATAGTAGTAATAATAATAATAATAAATTAGCCCTGTACTGGACTGGTGGTCGACTCCTACTTACTGCCAAATTCAAAGTCGCATGGCACAAAAACTAGGACAAAAATAAAAAATTTGGCCCCGATAAGCTATAGGTATTGTGCCCTAATTTAAGAATCCGTGGTCATTTGCCAGCCCCCATTATAAATGGGGAGGAGATAGCCTTTGAAAATGGTCGAATTTCTGATTTTAAAGGGCTCGTGACCTTGACCTTGGATTGGGTCATACTGCATGCCGTCATGCATCACTCATCGACCTCTACGAATTTCATTGAAATCGAAGAAACTGTTTGTGGATGGACGCGCGGACGGTTTGACGGACATTTGAGACCCACTTTATTACGTCGACTCGGAGGAGTCGACCTAATAATAACAAGTAGCTCGCTTATTACAAGAGGACTGTGCAAAGCAGTACGTTTGGTAGAAATCTTGTCAACTGCTGCACAGCTGTACGAAAAATCACATTTGAAAAGGCTTGCAGTAGGGATAGGGTAAGTGAGAGAGTGAGTAGTTTCTTTACGGCACATCAGCACATTATAGGCTACACAATGCCATGAAAAGTTAGAGAAAACAATCAACTGATAACTAACAAATGCTAAAAATGTGAACCAAGGCTGTATGTAGAGCTAGTGTAAAATGAAAATTTCAAGCAGTGCAATGGATGATGAAATTGATAATACTATGATTTTCAATGCTTTTTACCCACGCGGCGCTAGCGATGCGCAGGTGTTAGCCGTCATTATGTGTGTGTGTGTGTGTGTGTGTGTCTGTGTGTGTTTGTCACACGCCGGTATTGTGTCAAAATGGCTAAACTTAGGATCACGCAAGCAATGCCACGTGATAGCCCAGGTAGTCCAGTATTCTGACGCCAAAAGTCGTTGGTGTACGACTCCCCTTCCCCCTGAAATTTGCGATCAAACTGACCCACCCCCTTTCAAAAACCACAATTTTGACAAATATCTGCTCATAGCACCTCAACCGTGAGAGCTTGCAAAAAAAGTTCAATTAGCACTAATCATAAATCAACCACACGCTTTCCAACGAGCCATAGATGAACCGTGTACGTAACCCTTAATTTTTCCAAAGGGTGGCACAAAATGCGATTTTGCTGTTTTTTGCCAGTAAAATTTAACTTTTGTCGAAAAAAGTCGGCTACAAAGTTTCTTTGTGTGAAAACGTCCAGCGGCAAAGTTGTAGCTACATCATTCCTCTATCCAATGGATGGATTGCGGGCGATGTCCCCATCTACCTGAAATTTGCGCTCAAAGTGACGCACCCCTTAAGAAAACGTCTATTTTGACAGATTTCGCTTAATAGTGCTGTAAAGGCTTCCCATACTCCTTGCCGAACGTTAGGCCCGGAGCTGATCTCGGTGTACAGGCAGTCAGCGCGCATCCATCTGGCGGTAGGCTGCCATTACTTTCCGCCAGGCCTGCGGTTACCTTCCCAGCCGTAGAGCATCAACGCTTCTAGGCCGGTACCAAGTTATACTGCTTAGTGACAGAGGCACATAGGTGTGAACAACTTGCCCAAGGTTGTTACGCAGCTTTTGCCTCGAGTAGGAATTGAACCCACAACCTGTTGATCGCATGTCCAACGCTCTACCCGTTGCACCACCGCACCACCAGATCAGTAATAGGAAGTGATATATGGCCTATTGAATAGCGGCAATTCCGATGACCTTCAGTGACCTTCAGAGTCATTCACCTACTGCAAGCCTTTTCAACTGTGATTTTTGTACAGCTATGCAGCAGTTGACAAGATTTCAATTGACATAATGCATCACGTGATCCATCTGTGACAGTTGAGGTTTTTGTAGAAATGTGATTTGGCTTCTAATACCGTGTTTTAAACTGCTATTTTTACATTTATATGAAATTTTGCTGCGCTTTTATGTATTTGGTAATATTTAATTTAAGTAATATTTGTTTGTTTTTGTACAGAAACTGAAAAGCATTGGTAACATAAAGCCTGAAACTGACCGGGAAGAACATACAAAGTCTGTTAGTTCTACAGGCATTAATGAAGATAGTGCTGGTGTACAAAATGTCATTAGTGATGAGATGTTAGCCAGTAAATCTGCTGAAGGAATTAAATCTACCATTGATTTGGCTTCACCAGCTTCCAGAGCATCAACTTCATCATCGGCTGATGCAGATTCTGTTTCTGAAGCCAAAGTTGATGCGGATGTAGAGGTGATAACCGACTCGCTAGATGCAGCTGCGGAATCAGTTACTGATGATGGTCCTGCTGTTGATGATAAAGACCAAAGTAGCACAAAAGTACAACAGGATTACTATTCTGCTGGTTCTGTTGGTAATACTGTGACTCAGCATGGGAGGTCTGTATTACCAAAGTTTGTCTAGTACTACATTGTGGTTTACAAAAAACCGGACCCCTGTTATATTTTCAAATAACTTCAACAAATACTGATCAATATCCACAATTTTTGATACAGAGAATACACAATGAGTCTTCAATGTTCACATGTGTAGCTTGCGAGTTTCGACGAAACAGGGTACCAGCTTAGGTTAATTTTATAGCAACCATTTACACTGTGTAAAAAAACCGGGACCCCCGCATTTACTGTAACAAGAAACAAAAACAACAACAGTCGTGACATGTTTAGCTATTTAACGTGAAAATGTCAGCAGAAGACATACTACAGTAGACATTACAACAAATGTTCAAAATGATGCCCGTCTGCATGGACACAGGCCCGGAGACGGCGTCTCCATTCGTCAGTGGCTTCATCGACAACAACAGTCTGCTGTACGCCAGACCAGATCTCAGTCAGACATTGCTTCAGTTGGTCAACATCGTTCACCGGCTTCTGGTATACACGCTGCTGTACACATCCCAGATGCTGTAGTCGACAGGGTTGATGTCAGGGCTGTTAGCTGGCTAGATGTCAGGTGGAATCAATGCTGGTGTCTCTTGGCACAGTAAGTCGACCATGTCATGAATGCGATGAACAGGTGTGTTATCTTGCTGAAAAACGTACAAATGTTCAAATGTTTCAAAAAATCATGCAAAGTAGTCCTTTTCCATCCTTTTGTCAGATTTTTTGTCGTTTGTCTCTCAGCTGCATAACCTTTGAACTCATACAGATTTTTAAATTAAAATACGATCCTCTTCGCACAGACCCATTTTATCGTCGTCTGCTGCGGATGTTTGCCATGGAAATGAATTAAGCTGGTACCCAGTTTTATCAAAACTTGCCAGTTATGTACTTGAAGGCTGAAGAGTCTTTGACGATTCTCAGACCAAAAATTATTGATACTGGCTGATATTCTGTGCAGCTGTTTGAAGATGTAACAGGGTCCGTTTTTGAACCACAGTGTTGTTACTGTAATGCACAGACAGTAAGAGTTTATGTAAATAGCAACTTCTTGTGTTTTTTCATGTTCGCTCTTTCTGCTTTGTCACACTCTGGTGAAATGGCATCTGGACTGCAACGTTCTGTGGCGACGTTTTGGAGATCATCCAACCCAACTTGTGATGATCATGGAAAAATATTGATCAGTTAAACAGAAGTGCAAAGTGTTCATTTATATTATACTGTCCAAATAGACATGTGCTAATTGAGTTTCTGCTATTCAGAGAAGTACACATAAGGAGTTTAACTTTTTCTCATAACAAGTGGTCAGAGTAATCCGACTTAGGCCACATCGTGCCGTGCACAAATCCACCGCATTGGATATTATTTGGACTGTCGACATCTGAAGATTATGCACAAAATTGCACAGTTCCTGAACACTTGCAAACTGCATAAGATTGTTGCTAACGTCGTCACTGCATTGCTAACATCATCATAATGCGTTGTGCCATTGGACGCTCTCAGTCCGTGACCTTTGGCATGTCTACGTGATGACTTCATGCCGTGCCCGTGCGTGTTGGCACTGTGCCGCCTCAGCCACCTCGCTTGCTGCTTGTTGATTGCCTGTCTATGCAGCATGTTTTATAGCTGATTTCGCATAAATGCACATGTCGACCTTTTAACGAACTACACCTGTATACTGCCGAGGCCAAGAGCTTTATATCGGTCTAATGTTTGAACGTAAGAGTCCAGGCGTTCTTACGCAGCCAACAACTACCATGCATTCCTGTGAAACTGACAGCCCTCAGAAGTTATTTCCAAGTCTTCCTCCCAAATGGCATCTCGATTGGTTCAGCCGTTTTTGCATAGCTCACCGTAGAGTGTTTCTATATTTTATTATGGGCCGCCACTTTCCCCCCCAGAATTGCCCCTTCTTCTTGGGGGATCTGGGCCCCATCTAATACATGATTCCTGAGGCCCACCCGAGTCACAACCCCAAACGGCATCTCAGTCGGTTCAGCCATTATGCTCTGCAGCCTAATAATTATAGCATAGTGTTTTGCAGGGTGTTGAAAGGTGATGATAAGGAAGCGGACCAGCAGAATGCTGCTGAAGCAACATCAGTGGATATTGGCAATACGAAGTTTGTAACTATTGTTGATTACTTTATGATTTAATTTAACATAACAGCATTCTTCTATAGAGCACCTAGGAATTGCTATTAGCTTTCCATAGTAACTGTGTGCTTGTCTTGCACTGTTTCTTGGATATGGCAAGATTTTTTAACAATAACCAATTTTAACCTACACCACGTGTACTTGGCATTCCCATTGGGGGTGACCTCAATCGAATTTAACTAGAGTGTATTAGCTATTGTATCCTATGCTTAGCCATTTTGATACAGCAACGGCTTGTGATAGACAGATGGACAGACAGAGTGACAGCATATAATTTTTATATTATCTTGCAAGCATAGTGTCACACAGTAAAAATGAAAAGCCAGTTCTTGAATCACTCAATTCTTGCAGTTTGGTTTGCCTGCAATCCTGACGGTAATTACGCACACTGCAGTGATCATGTTGTTGTTGTTAGAGAGCCGAAAGATGCTACTGTTAGTCGTGTCAAGTCTGCTGCGTCTGCTGTTGGCCCTGAGTCTGGGAGTCCAAGTCCGCCTGTTGGGTCTGACGATATGCCTTCGTTTGACGAATGGAAACTGAAAGAACAGGAGAAAACCAAGATCTCTGAAGGTCTTTCACTCACTTGTGTTCAGAGCTGTACTGCTGTAGTCAGATATGGTACATGAACATAATAGTCTCTTTTACATGGTTGATTTCAATTTATTTATTAACTAGCGTATGTTATCTGTTGATTACAGCAGTGACTATTGAAAGTTGAAATGACACTTGGTCTATCTAGACTTGGTTTTTGTTATATTGGCTTGTTTTAACTGCATGACACTTTGTTAGCATGGTGTGTTCTCTGGCTCTGTGTCTGTCTGTCTGTCTGTCACTGCATCTGTGCGTCTTTTACTATGCTTTGTTTCACTTCTTCAGTTCAATGCACTGACGCTTACAGTTCAGCAACACGAAGGCAGTTTGAAGTTTTAAAAACTTTGCTTCAGTAATGTCTAAACTTTTCCATCGAGACGTCTTTCGGTGATCCAGCTTGACTTTCAGTAACTTAGGAAAAATAGGACAGTTAAACAAAAACCAAAAGTAGACATTTATTCTTTACTTTTTGGTAGTTGGCTGAAAGCTGATCTTCAGAAAGATGTACAGCTTGTCTCTTTCCATGGATGAGGAATCCTGTTCAGTTGTTCTTTTGCTAGCATCCTGTTCCAGAACTACTGCAGGTTGGTCCGGCTCCTCCTGGAAAGAACCGTTGGGCATAATTGAAGCATGTTTTTTTACTGGCATGCCTTTCCTGTTGCCGACCAAACAGCATAAAAGTACTGGATTGAAAAATACTCCAAAAATGCTATAGTGTAATTTCTAAAGCAGAAATACCGAGATAGTAGTGATTGTTTGTGTATTATTCTGTTCAGAAATGCCCTCCGCATCCTTGCCTTCCGTGTCATCAACGAAGGTGAAAGCGAACAAGAAAGGCGTGAACTATGCGTCGGTCACGTGTGGGGCTAAAGTGGTGTCAATTAATTCGGAGGCACAGAATGCAGTCTATTTGTTGATGGAGAACAAGGACCAGTACATGATCAACCCTTGCAAGGCCAAGAAATTGTAATCTTTGCTGATGGTTTTTTAGCAGTCTTCTTCATTTAATTCCACTGATTTCTTTTTGAATGAAATTGTCAAACACAAATATAAAGCCCTGCTGTAGTGACTGTGGCCAAAGAATTCAGAGCATTTCTGTTAAGAAAGCTGGAAGAAAATTAAGTACGGGTAAATGAAATGAAAGTAGGCATTTGAAAGTTGTGAGAGAGGCGTCGCTGTGGACTCCACCGGGATAAATGATGTCGGCCATACTTGTAGTCAGT
>Ga0209780_1004785_pt1 | contig 10524 bp, 5 predicted proteins | sample WorMetexBAHAMAS2_FD_187384 | JGI IMG/M metagenome (GOLD analysis project Ga0209780, IMG submission 187384) | Marine gutless worms symbiont microbial communities from Max Planck institute for Marine Microbiology, Germany - Inanidrilus exumae... | ecosystem: Host-associated > Annelida > Digestive... | reverse complement strand
GTTTTTCGCCGACCATTAATGTTTCCCGCGATATATCAGACCGTCGCGGGTTCACGGTCTCACTTGGGTGGCCGTGACGGCGCCCAAGTCACGTAACAGTGCCGTATATCATCAGTCGGTGCGCATAAAGACGCAACGTTCATACAAAAAACGCACCGCGGCGTAAACTTCACACGACGTCTAGCCTATATGACATCTGAGAGTAATGGCTTATTTGCTCGATTAAGTGGTAATGTGATATAACCGACGAAAGGAGCCTGCCACAGTAACTTCAGCACCGTAGGCGCCACTGCTAATATCCGGTTTACTCGACAGAGCACGCAGGCGAAGTTGTCATGGACCCAGCAGTAGGCTGTCGCACTCGCAGATATGGACATGGGTTGGGTCAACCCATGGGTTGGGTTGGGTTTAGCTAAAAAATGATGTTTTTTATTCATACGTTACTGGTTTATTTATTGCACACTTCCAAACAAACGCAATCACATACATCTATTGAAGATGGCACAGTATCTCTGTGCACCGGTATGCATACGGACGACTACCGTGAACAGTCTTACTTAGATGTACATGTGTCATGGATTAATAGACAATTTCGGAAACAACATGCTGCTCAGGCTGTAAAGACACTTTGGGCACCGCGGCTCATATTGTTAAGCTGTTAACAGTATTCTTGCGGAGTACAGGATTCCGGAATGTGAGTTGGGTTGGGTCAACAAATATGGACCCATGTCCATCTCTGGACTGTCGTTACTTTCTGCAAGGCCCGCGGTTACCTTCCCAGCTGCAGAGCGTCACTCATCGCCGTTGACCTGTACGAGTTGGTGAACATAGACACGCGTGTCAACGACTTGTCCAGGGTCGCTGCGTTACAGCCGAACGGCGAAGAATCGAACCAACCACCTCTACATCGCTAGACCACTACCCAGGCCCAGTGGCGACGGAACCAATTTATATGGGGGGATTTTAGGGTGAAAAATTTTCGGTTGTGCCCCCAATTTATACGACTGGCCTCTCGTAAGCCGGTGCAGAGGTGGCTCTCGTGTAGGTTTTACATAATAATATAATATTAAAATGTAAGTATCGATATCTGATAAAGAAATTGTCTGTTACATTGCTGGCAACGCAATTTAACTGATAGTGCAACAGTAAGAAAGCCAGGCACCCGCTTTGAAAAAGTGATGGGGGGCCAAAGCGCCCGCCCTCCCCTTGGACAGATGTCTATGCCCTAGGCTACCTGCGCCATCATGCCATACATGATACAGCCTACAGAGAATGTTGTTATTGACCAGTATTTAAAGGTCGGAGTAATGCGATATGTCTACCAAATGTTGCTATGACAATTATAGAAAGAGATGACCTCTGACCCAGATATTCTTTCAGACGTACCATCTCGGCCCAGTCTACGTAAGCTCACACATGTAGGTCAAGGTCACTGGTCATGGTTCTAAGGTCACAGGAAGATAATTGCTAAGGTGGTCAGTTGCGTCGGAATCAGTTTCAAACTTCGAAGTGTTTTTGTAATATAATGCATATTAGCCCTATTAAATGAATACTGAAGATTTTGTCTTAGACTTGGCACCGCTAGCTTTGTGACGATGGTAATGTAAGGTTTAACGTCCCACTCGACACATTATAGGTCATTTCGGAGACGATTTTACAGGTCAGATGACCCAACCAACAGTGTAATAGCACTGATGGATGATAGTCTTCCAGGTCCAGGGCCAATCCCACAGACTCGACCTGGCGAAAAAAATCGGCCCAAACAACTTAACTTGACTTCGAACACCCTAAATCAATTGAGTCGACTTAATGGCGGCGACTCCCACGTAAACTTCTGTCCCTCGCAACGTGACAATATCCATTCCTGGCCGCCGATCCAGTCATGCCATTTTTCTCAAGTGTTCGCTAGGGGTCAGCACGGATCGACACATCAATGAGTCCATGACCGCCAACAGTGCTTCGAGCATTTCGATAATCTTTATTCATTATCACGTAGCAGTTAAACACACATAATTAAACATAATAAATAAACGTTTTAACTACCTTCAATTCTTAATTATCTGAAATCACTACCCACGCCGGCTGTGTAGCCGCCGGCGTGGGTAGGGCGTTCAGTTGCGTCTGTCTGTCTGTCTGTTTGTCTGTCTGTTTGTCCGCGCTCTAAAAGGAAAACGGCTTGAGCAATCAACACCAAATTTGGTACATATACTCTAAGGTAGTCGTTCAGCATGCATTGACCCAGAGGTCAAAAGGTCAAAGGTGAAGGTCACACGGTTACAATAACCGTCACGGTCGCACGGTTGCTAGTGACGCGTGCTGCTACAGCCGTGTGCTGCTGCTGCCGGCGTGGGTCTGCATGTCGATACGACTGCCTATGTTTTCTAGTTTTCTAGTGTTTTTTAGCGTTTAGCGTTGCTGGGTGTTATGCTGTTTGCTGCCTCATCGTCTTTGGCACTTCGCTGTCGCCCGAAAATATAAAAAAAATCCATATATGTCCGTACAACAATTACACAAAGCCTAAAAAGCCGTCGCTAGAGGTCGTACCGACCACTTCAGCACAAATAACCTGAAAAATTACGCAAAATTCGTCACGTCAGTACGTGCGCCCATGGCCAGCAAAAAACAATTTTTAACCGTACGACGCTTTCTAGCGCGGTAGGCCTATTTGCTTTATTGTATGTTCGTTTGTCTGTCCGTCTGTCTATTGCAAGCCGTTGTTGTATCGAAACGGCTAAATACAGGATCTGAAAAAAACAACATGCACGACAGCCCTGGAAATCTAGTTTTATGACGCAAAAGATATCTACGAAATTCCAATGGGACAACATTAATGGGGGCGCCAAATGCAGGTGCGGTAGGTAAAAATTGCGTTCTTCGACCTGTCGAGAAGTCTCCTGCTCAAGACGCCGAAAATTTGTGTCCACCCGGCACGTGGTCCGCGTCTACGACAGTGCGCTGGCAGAAAGAATACGCGGTGTCATCAACAACTTTGGTCACAGTCGAAGTTTGTTGATCACAGTTACGGTCCAGTTGATATCAACGAGGCTGGTTGTGTGAAAGTCTGTTGATGACACTTCAGAGTTGCATGTATGTGACACGGCTGCTCGCTGTGCGATAGTTGAGCCTACTGCAACGATTCGTGTACAAAACTGTGCAGGTAGCGGAATAAAACGTGACAGTCGCCGAAACAAATTGCAATACAACGAAAATACTTTGTGTAAAATGTTCCGGGACTTTGTAAAGTTTGAATTAACAGAACTATCGGTATCTTATAGTTAGGTTTTTTTAGTTGAGTTGTTTTTTGTCTACTTTATTGGTTTTCTCTCTACCAGTTTTGGTGAAATAAAGATGATGAAATTGCTCCTCAGGCTGACACGCGATCTGTTTGCGTTATTCGCACAACAGTAGGCCAATATTTTAACGGATACGGAGCGTCGCACGGGTCTCTCGACAATAGCTTAGCCTCACGTTTATCCCGGGGAATAGAAATTGTATGAAAGTGCGATTCATTTAACTTGCGGACAAAACGACTGGGTGTCAAAAAACTGTATGATCCCTCGTTTGCACAAAGCCATACCCGAGCGCCTTAGAGAAAAGTTTCGTGTAGCCCACAACAAAGGACCATACAAGTCAATATGCTGACTTTAGTATTTAAAGAGAGCTGGCAGATAAATTCGTCAGTCATTATAAATCGTTAATTGTAGTTCGTTGCACCCATTTTTTCGGACATAAAGTTCTCTCGGCCGCCATTGGCGTGCTGGCGGCACGATTGCCCTGAGGGAGTGACGTCCCGACACGTTATGGGCTCACTCTCATGCCTGTCCGAGTATCGAGAGAAGGCTGATTTTATTGCGGTCATTATGTGTCACGGTTGGTGGACGGGTCAGCGCGGCACACAATCGCCCGTACCGGCCCAACCAATATTGTGGTCATCATCGGCTTCGAATGATCGCCGTTTGTGTTCGGTCGCCGCACCGATAGCCACTTCCGTCTCACACCTACTTCCGGTCGGTGCGTGGGACTGTCACTGGCATCTTGCGCGGTCATTCAGAGGATGCATTTGTCTCTCTTTTCCCACGGTTTCTTGGTCACCAGTTCACCGGACCTGTGTTTATTCCAGGCGGGGATTTTACCCGCAAAACGAATATCTTATTTTTTTCGTTTCTGGGCCGTGCGCTAGATTAAGCTGGCCATCGCGTCAGCTTCTGAGCGCACGTTAATCTACCGTATCGTATCGTATCATATCGCAGTGTATCCCTCAAAACATCGGGATGCAACTAGGAGATGTTCACTACACAGTAAATTACAGCATCGACCATTACCATTCGGAATCAGCTGCTTCCACGAAATAATGATATATACAGGGTTTCACTCACCAGGTGCGACAAGGGTCATTGCCGACGCCAGAAAGATGAGATTGGCAGCGTGACTCCGCGACCTCGCCATTTCCATCCGATGACGTCAGCGTGCTGGAAAAATGACGAAGGGGCCTCCACTTCTTGACGGAAAAAACCTGCCCCGGAATAGCTTCCGACTCTTTCTCACGCCCGCGGCCTTAACGCGATGAAGGGAAACTTGCTCTTATACTCGACGATTGCGGTGTTATGTAACAAGCACCTGTTGTGACGTCACCAGGTAAAACCGTCCTTAAACTCGTAATTCACAGAGTTGACGATATTTACTATTTTCACGACCAGCAGACGATAAATGACCTACAACAAACAAAACACAGACTATAAGCTACAAAAAGCCAGCACTCACAAGAGTGCAAAGATCCACGCCGGCGCCGTTTTTGTGACTCGTAAACCTTGACATTTGACAGTTTGACCCAAAAACAAATGGGTTTCTATCCAGAACTCGTCGTAAAGTTTAGTGATCCCAAATGCATCGGTTTTTTAGCTATCGTGCAGAAAAGCAGACAGACATACATAGGTAAAAATTCCACCCCGATCTAATTATTCACTCACAAGTAGCTAAATTGGGGAATAATTATAACATACGCATTTCTGTATCGTATCTGCAGAAATTATTAAAAGCATGGCTTCGTTATAAAAACTATCGCTTTAATGCAGCAAATATTAAAATTTTATTCCCACATTCGAAGGAAAAAAATTAGTTGTACATGAAAACAAATACAAGCCGCTGATTGATAAAAAATGTATAGCTAGCGTCTTGTGTTGGATTTGCAGATAACATTTTAATTTCGCTATTTTAAACCGGTGGCTTTTACAATAAAGAAAAAACGTAAGCCAGTTTTTAAAATAATATACGTATATGTATAATTTATACGACTACGTTACACAAATGATCAAGCTCATTTGTCAACGAGATTTATTGCAGACGTCACGCGATCGTGTCAGCATGAGACGAGTTTGCATTCGTTAATAAATAATTTCTCTTTCCTTCGATTCATTGTTCACATTTTCCTGTATTAATTAATTTTCAGCGCATTCGAGGTTCTGTCGCATAGCTTGATCTGCTACACGATAGGCATACGTATTTTATTTTTTTGAAGTATACGAAACTACGAACGCAGGCCGGTAGCCAGGGGGTCCGACCAGTCGGACGACCCCCCAAATCCGCTTTTTAAGATCCACATTTTTGTCAGTTAGTGAATACTACAAGTCGAATGATTCTTTCGACAAAGTTGAATGTTGCTTCGACATTGTTGCTGGTGTAGACGGGGCTTAACACAACAAAAGCAAACACGCCCCGTAACAAAATATATAACAACATGAAGTCAAAAAATAAAGTCGGGTTTGGTCGCCTTTACGACCTCCGGCCTGGAAACGAAACTGGTCTATTCTTAAATAAGTAGATTAGGAAGTAAGGGCGAAATTAAAAGTGCAAGTCAAGTAAGCAAACAAACAATTTTTATAGCGCCAGAATCAACAAACCAGTCGAGGCGCATTACAGCCCGGGACCCTGTACAGTGCAATATACATCTACATTTAATATGCAAAAGGAACTTTTTGAATAAGTTGTGTGTTACTAATAATGAATTGTGTAAGATATTCACTGATCATTCGAATAAAGAACTGGCAACATTGTTAGCCGATATTTAGTTAAGTTTAGTTAAGTAGTTAAGTATTTTATACTGCTGCCTTTACTGCTACTTTTACTATTTTGTATCGCTATAATCATGGGCCTCGAGCCTGTTGCTGAATAAACTCAAACTCAACTCAAACTCAACTTTATTGTAACATATTTGCAGCTGAAAACAGCTGAACTGCTAAATATACAAGCTATTAATAGGCCTAAACATGCACGAAAATCAATACAGATAAAGATACATATAAGAGTAAAAATACAATGAATAATGCTAATACAATAAAAAATACAATGAATAATCCAAACTACTACTATTGGTGAATTAAAATTAGAGAATTAGCTCGTATATATCAACTAACCGAAAGCCCTGCACGTCGACGGCGGCAAAGACAGGACAGCGACGACTCTTTACTACGTGTTTACGATAAGCGACTACAACTGTGAACTGAATGAATGAATGCGCCGTCACATCACACCAACCGTAGTTCCTGTGTGTGACGGGCTTACAGCGCACCTGGCAGCGTCGACGACAGCGTCACCTAGCGGCGGCCAATGACTGCCGACGCTCATACGTGACGCCGGCGTAGCAATGCAGTCGCACGCCCACCCGAGGGGAAACTCCGCCCCCTAAAAAGTGGGGCAGCAACACGGTCATATTTTTGGGTACACAGTAAGTAAGTAAGTAAGTACATTTATGTTTCGAGCAGCAAGCCTTACGGCCTAAAACTGTCACGGAGGCGCTATGATGATGTTGCGTAAGCTCTACTGAACAGAACAGTCTTCAGACGCGTACAGAACTGAGTTAGAGTTAAAGACGAGTGGCGAACATTCAGAGGCAGCGAGTTCCACAGGGTCGGACCGGTACACACAGCTACTCATATCCTCGTTTTTGCAGCGGGAATATTAGGTCACATTTGGGTGCAGGAGGCACGGGTGAATGTTCTCAAGTAAGAGGGTAGTGAAACATTACAGCGTCGCAGCAAATAGTCACATTGGTCACCGTGTTAATTACCTACGCCAACGACAGTCGCGGGGTGATGTTCTTCCCTTCGTTTGTCTGTGTGTCTGTCTGTGTTTGTTTCCGCACGATATCTCAAAAAACGATGCGGCTAGGTGATTCTGGCTCACTAGCTTGACAAGAAAATGTAGCACGATGAGTCCTGAAAATCCATTTATTTCGGGGTCAAAGGTCAAAGGTCAAAGTCACGAGTCGCAAATACATTTCCGGAGTGAATCTGTGCACTCTTTTGAGTGCTGGCTTCTAGTTTTTCTATCTCGTATCAAACCACAACGTGATGCGGTCGCATTTGCTACCCATCTTCCACCGTGTACAAATCCTAGATATCCCCAGTTTTAAAAGAAAACATGCCATCCTATTTGCCGCAGGACAGTCATACAAGTGGACAACGTTGCGCCAAGAATTCGAGACAGCCAGCCATATAAACGTATTTTTGAAAGTCATTTTTCATCGCAATACAGTGCAGTTAAGCACATAAACGTCTTGTTTTTTTGCATCTTGAAAGGCTTGTTCCGCTATTAGGCCTAATGCCCCGTCCACACCAGCAACAATGTCGAAGCAACGTTCGACTTTGTTGCCACAAACGGCAACAATGCCGAACGATTCTATTGTAAAATTTCGTCCTTTCGACAAAGTCGAAACAAATTGAACATGTTCAATTTGTTTCGACATTGTCGAAAGGACAAAATTTCGTTCGACATTGTTGCCGAAACCGGCAACATTGTTGCCAAAAACGGCAACAATGTCGAAGCAACATTCGGCACTGTCGAAAGGATCGTTCAACTTGTAGCGTTCGACAATGTTGCTTCGACATTGTTGCTAGTATGGACGGGGCTTAAGGAATTCGTATAGAAGCTCTGCGACGCTCTGTGTCAGTTGAAATGTTGTCCGCTACTGTTGCACGAATAATGCAAACAGATCGCATGTCAGCCTGAGGAGCACTTTTAGCAACTATCACTTTTTATTCGGTTACATGCATTGCATAGTTTCATACACGCTTCGTGACCACAGGCTCAAATATCGCACAACGAGCACGCAGTGTTACGCGTTACATGAGTTCTTTTGGTTGTGAATTGCCTAGCGTGTTGTTGAAAAAGCGACATGACAGATTTACCGGAACAGTGGTATAATTTAGATAAGATCGGTGGTTAAAGTGGCGTGGGGCGCAGGGGGACGCCGTCCCCCACCTCAAATATATGGTAGAATGCGTTCCCCACGTCAGGTATCGCAACTGACGCACGGGGACGGTAACGGGAACGCGTGACACAACGCAAAAGTCATCAATAACTGAAGTTGAATGCTCAACTAAGTCGACTGTAATGATGTCTGATAACAAAGTGTAACGGAACGTATATGTAAATTTTCATTTTATTGGGGGCCCAGTTTAACAGCTAAGGGTCCGCAACAGCAGACAGGGGGGCCCAAACTGTAAATCACAGTATCCCCACCTTTACTTTTTCACTTTAACCACTGGATAAAATAATACTATTTGTGTATTTGTATAGTTAATTTTTCTTTTTTCTCTCTACCTTTTCAAGGTGAATAAAGATGAATATAAGCCTACATATAACATATGTAACACTGACGGCTCGACTTAAGGCCAATTCACATATAGCCGCGATGGAACCGAACGGAAATGAAGGAACTATAGTTCTGATCGTATTGAGAATTTACGAACTGTCGGATCAGTTCAGTCCTGACGATCGGAACGGGCCTTAATATAACGTAAGGCGTCGGTGTTATAAACGAAGCTGTCACCGTCCAACGTTGTTGATAACACTGGAGGCGAACCACGTTGGTGGATGGACACAAATTTTCGGCGGTAGAGCGTCTGAGCCGGAGACTTCTCGGAGACTTCTCGACCTGACACCGTCTTTGCGTACCCCACGTGCAGTTGAAAGTCGATATTTTTGCCGTCACTAAACTATGGTCACTGGGCTATCATACGATACGATACGATACGATACGGTGGATTGACGTGCGCTCAAAAGCTGCCGAGATGGCCAGCTTAATCTAGCGCACGGCACAGAAACGAAAAATAAGGACAAAATAAAGTTAAGTTAATTAAGATGTTTTTCTTCTTTCTTATATATTTTCTATTGTACTGCTGTATTATTTCTATCATTGTGGTGAATAAAGACGCATATAAAAGCAGCTCAGAAGAAACGGTCCAGGCAATAGTCTGCGGAGGCAGTCCGGGAGGAAGATGTGAAACTAATGTGGTAGGATTTGTGAAAGACATGGGTTTTAAGCCAGGAGTGAAAGAGAGAGGGAGTTATGGGTGTACAGAGTGGTGAATCAGAAGAAGAAGTGACGGGTGAAGAAATAGGTGAGTCGGAAATAAAAGAACTGGTAGCAAAATAAGGTTGACGAAGAGACAAAGGAAGCCGATTCCAGAAACAAGGTGACACATAACGAAAGGAGCGATCAGTTATTTTTAGAGAGGATGATGTCGGTGGCCAAGCAAGAGTAACGACAAATGAAGAGGACGATGAACGTAGATGACGTTATGAAGGTATGGAGGTTGGGTAGTTGTGCGTTATTTGTGTGATCCCACGTTTAGCTATTTTGCTACAATGCTAACTTGCGATGGACAGACAGACGGACAGACAGACAGACAGACACAGCGCCAGCAAAGCGTCGCACGGGTAAAAAACAAAATACGATGCTGTTGTTATTAATGGGGATGCCCAAAAGTATGGCCGAATGATTGATTTCAAGTACATTTCAAAGTCGTCAAAATTTCAAACTTACTTGGAAATCAATGTGACTAAATGTAAATCCATACAACGATTATTGTATGTCTGGCGCGTTGTGTAATTTTTCTTAACCGTGTCGGTAATATTTGGAACTTTTTTACTTACAATATTTTGTAATCACTATCTGTTCACAGTTTTAAGTCTAATATCGATGTACATTTTCAAAACAATGCTTATATTAGAGATTTCTACACTATGCTGTTGTCTAACCGATGCAATTATTTCGTATATTTTTGCATTAAATACTGTTATTTTTCTATTTGGGAGGGTTCGTATCCATGCATTTGAGTCATGTTAGCAGTCGTTAATTTGTTCTGTGTAAATTTGCACTGAGGTTCGTTTTATTGATTTTCCTTAATGCAAGCTTAGTTGGCAAACAGATTCCATTTATAATTTCAAGTAAGTAAGTAAGTAAGTAAGTAATATTCAATAGAATTTATCAAAAATACATGCAACATTGAAATGCAGCAAAATGAATAAAACAGTAGCTATAGCATACAAATAAGTACAAAAATCGATAATACAAATGTTACAAAAATGTTACAAAATGCTAAAAGATAGTAATCAAATCATACCATAAATACTAGAAGAAGCCATCACTCATAAAAGTGCAAAGACTCGTGACCTTTGACCTTTGACCTTTTGACCTCAAAATAAATGGTTTTCCAGGACTCTTTGTGAAACATTTCTATGTCA
>Ga0209780_1004783_pt1 | contig 10525 bp, 3 predicted proteins | sample WorMetexBAHAMAS2_FD_187384 | JGI IMG/M metagenome (GOLD analysis project Ga0209780, IMG submission 187384) | Marine gutless worms symbiont microbial communities from Max Planck institute for Marine Microbiology, Germany - Inanidrilus exumae... | ecosystem: Host-associated > Annelida > Digestive... | reverse complement strand
GGTCTTTTGTGGGCATAACAGAAAGAAAGAAACTATATCAACTGGATGAATAGCCGAATGGCTATTGTTCCGGTTGCCGGATCAATAGCCAGTTGGCTATTTTTACGGTGACCGGGTCAATAGTCACCGCGTATTAATTACCAGTGAATAGTTCACTGTCGTCAGTGGCATAGTAAAAAGTAAAGAAAAAAGTCAATCATAATATCTCGCACATTGTGTATCACCACTGCACCTAATGAATACCATTCAAAATGCTATTATGAGCACGCAACAGTTGGCTGTGTGGCACAGTGGTAGAATGCCGGTTTTCGACAGGCGAACTTTCCATGTTCCACGCTCGACCTGTAGCTGATGCGTGACCACTTATGTGGGTAAACCATCTGCTGTAATGTCAGCCAACTAGGCCAACTCAGCCATTTATCCTTTCGGGGTCGATAGATGAGTATTAAGTTGATCCTGATGTGCGCCACCTTGCTCGGGCGACGCCATCTGGTGAATGCTTACGAAATGCATGCAGGATGGCTCATTTCATTTGTGGATAAATGTGAAGGTGGCAGGTAAAACTTTGTGAACCCGTGCCATTCAGCCACATGTCATGCCACTGGTGACTGTTAACTCGAGTCTAAGCATTGGACGGTGTGCATATGCATTTGCATTCAGTGTTATAGTAAGTACTACAGCACTAACTGTAAAACTTAACACTAACCCTAGCCTAATCCTGAGCTCTAATCCCCATGCACATGTAGCCAATGAATTGTTCACTGGCAATAGTTGTTGTCGTCAGTGATTCACTGATGATACGTATCGTCAGTGAGCCGTTCATTGACAATTTAGCATTTACAAAAGTCAACCTTCATTCAACATAGAAGCCCATGAGATGTTCACAGAATACTTTTACTACAGCTCTCCTCAGCACTGTATGTAGTCTGCTTCACTGCAGCTCTGTTTGCCTGTACTACTCGTGTATGTACTAGCATGGAGTTACACAGTACCGAATAGTCAAAATACTGCTCTGGCACCATAAATGAAACATGCAAATCCTTCCGACTTTAATACTGCCAGAAATTATGGCAGGGTTGAAGTCAGAAGCATTTGCATGTTCATTACTCTGTCTCTAGCCTGTAGGGTTCGTGACATATTTGTCTTCACTGTTGCATGTGTGCTGTAGGACACTGTTGTAGGTTAGTAATGTCTTTCCCGAGCCATGTGGCTTCATATGGCAGTGCTGATCTCTGTTTCTGTAGACACTTGATGCTGCAAGACCACAGATAGGGGGTTATTGCATTGCATGGTGTGCCTGTTTACACCCCAGCTTTTGCCGATACCAAGTTATACTACTTGGTAACACAGGTGCATGGGTGTGAACAACTTGCCTAAGGTTGTTATCTGACAGTGCAGTGGCCGGGAACTCACGACCATCTAGTTGCGAGTCCAGTGCCCTATTCACTAGACTACCAAGCAGTGCATAAAAATCGGAAGTGTTTACCGTGCAGAAACCCACTTCCTTCTGCATGCGTGATTGCGTATGTATGATTATATATGACCTACTGTATAATGCCATTTGCTTTCAAAGTCATTTCAGTTGTTCTTTATCTAAGAAGTATACTTGTCTGGTCCATTACATGTCCAGTGGGTTGAAATCAGGGTTCGGCTGTATTTATAAAGACATTAATTAATTTAACAGCTGTTCTTGTTCAAGATCATGACAAATTAACATCAGTATGTGAATATGTGGAAAGGGGAACATTGTTTAAAGAAGTTAGTTTGTTGTATTTTTGGTATTTTTATTTTTATGTTGTTATGCATAGTGCTTGTGTGTGTTTAGTTTTAGATGATTCCATCAGTCTAGTGATGTGTCTCACAGATTTAGTTTAGAATGTGTCCAGAATTTGCATCTGGTCGTACGGAAAAAGACTGGCAGAGTGCTGAAAGAAGGCGTCACAACTACCAAACATTAACTGCCAGAACAGAGAGCAGATGTGATTCTCATAAAAACCGTGATGTTTTCGTGCAGAGAGACAGATCGGATAACAGCAGTCGGAGAACTGCACACTTAGAAGATCATGTCTCACGTTGCAGCCTGCAAAATAAGAAGAACTCTGTTGATAATACTGATAGAAAGCCAAGAACCGAACGGCGTAGATCTTCTCCGTCAGACTGTAGACACGAGGAAGGACGTATACATGGGAATCGGAGGTCACGGTCGCGTTCTCCACGCTTTCAGAAAGCTTTACATGGAAGTGACAGTTATCGACGGCAAGCAGAGAGAAATAACTTACTTACAAGAAGACCTGCAGATAATTTCAGTTCACGAGGTAATATATCACAAGAGAGGTCACCACACAGAGTCATGTCTTGCCATAAGAGATTGTCTACTTGTACACAAAGTATGCGACCAACGGAGCAAGATAGGTATGTTTTCATTGACACTAGGTATTCTGGTAATGAATCAGAAAGTCGAAAATGTCCAGAGATATCTCACTCAAATGATGAGAAAGCACATTGTTCAAAATATTTGTACACTGATGTCCAGAATTCTGGTGTTAAGAAAGCATCTGGAACAAGGACATCATATCATCATTCTGTCGACCAGGTTGTCGGTGACAGTTTCTCTGCCAGGAGAGAGTATACTAATTCTAATAGAGGGAGTCATGCTCAGTTATATGAGGATGTTCGCCATTGTTGTCGTTTCTCTTCTGGATGCAGTGAATGTAAAGATGATCATCGTGGCTCTTCAGCTGTTTCTGGCAGCAGATGTTCTGACAATGGTGACCACAAACAACGAAGGAGTAACACTGTTTGTGATAGCCGTCATGCTGACAGAACTAATCGTCACACTGTGGCTTCTCCGGTATACTCCTCTAGAAGTGAGTCGAATAGCATGTTGAATAGGGACAGAAGTGATGAAGACAGGAAGAAACGTACTACTGATAGGAGATCTTCACCACACGATAGATGCACCTCAGTGGAAGACTCAGCAATTTCTATCAAAAAACGGACTGACTCGGATAGCCAGCTTTCAGCTGGCAGAGACAGTCATCGCATATCGGAGATTGGAAGTGCTGACAAAGCTAACAGGTCTTCATCATTTGAAGAGTCAAGTTCGAAGAAACGAAAACTAAGCAAACGAGTTCCAAACGATCCAGCGCCATCTTGTGTCAGCATGGAAAAGCCGTCTGCTGCTGTTGGAGATGGTCGTGTTTCATCCCACAAGGATGATTCCAGTATTTTTCAACGGAGTCAGGTCACTTATTTCTCAAAGACAGATCAGTCAGTTGTGATACGTGCAGCCGATGCTGCTAAGTGTCCTGGCATCACAGACCTGGTGGCCAACCGTTGTTCACAAGCAAGTGGCAAAACAGATGCAGTTTCATCTGGTTCTGTAGTGACATCATGGCCTGCAGTGCACGGAGGCGTAGTGTTGGGGTCAGTAGCACAGTCAGTGATGATAAGTAGTGGTAATCCAGTCGCTAGTAGTCATTTGCTGAGACCTTGTTGGCCTGGATCGTCTGTAACGGTACAGCGTGCACCAACAATTAGTACAAGACTTTGTGACTTAGTGCCAACAGCTGCTGTCACGCAGTTACCATTATTGTCAACCAGGATGTCTTCTGTGCCAATAAACGTTGACCCCTACAAACTCTCAGTATCCGGAGTTTCACTAAATCCAAATATCAGGCTGTGCACACCATTTTATCCGGCAGGTGTGCAGCCAGCTGGTGGAGGCAGTGTGGTCCAGTATATGATGGACGATGTATATGGAGATTCACCACTGCTTGACGAACCGTCCTATTCACCAGTTGCTGCCATTCGTAACTCGTCATCGAAACTGGCTGGAAGCAGTGTCAGTTCAGTGGATTACATGCGCCCGGAGCTGATGCAGTCAGTGGATGACATGGAGCTGCAGAAGATGCTGGATGTTGTCACGGTAGCCAAGACAACGCTGGAGAAGTCGCTGCCTCCCAGCTGCCAGGCTGACCCCAACAGTTTGAAGCAGCAGAAAGTAATGCTTGGACGTTTCACATTGCTGATGCTTATTTATTTCTTGATTCCTTTCATGCCTGACACTGTTGGTCAGGCCACAGGACTGAAACACGTGAACAAAAAGGTTCTTTTTCAAACAGGTGGAGTAAGAGAGTCACAAGGCAACTGGTTAACCCTGTTTCTCCTGGAAAATGGCTAACGAAATCGCATATACGTTTATTTATTGACAATAGTAACTTGTTTTTATCAGGCAGAGTTGCCCAAAGGGCAACTGCTGGTATTTAATTTGCTGAGAGGTCAAATTTTCATTTTTTTCCATGGAGGTGACATGTTGCACAGACCAAGGTGAAATGGAATGAGTGGCCCTTCTGTGCCAAATTTTATCTAAATTCAGTCAGTGTTGGGTTACAGGACCCTAGAAACTGCAAATGTTGCTTAATTTGGTGATGTAATCGGCCCGTAAGAGCATATCCCTTGCACGATTCTTACAAAATTATTGGCATTTGTGGGAGACTGCATGATTGTGTAATGTTTTTAATTTTATCACATTTGCTCGACATATGGAGAATTTATGTGGGCTTGGCTACCTCAGAAATGTGTTTCTGACAAAACTTTAAGGGGTCCTTGAGGCAAAACTGTTGACAAGATCTGAAAAATGGAGAGGTGCAAAAATGCTATGCACCACCATCACCATGGTGAGTTCGGTTAGGCTTGCCATGCACAGACCACTGGGGTGACAAAACGTTTGTGTGTTTGTTTGTTGTAAATAATTCAATTTTGAGTGGGTAAAGTTTTGTGCTAACGGTATTGCCATTAAGGTATTGAAAATCAGAAGACGGCGGTGGATAGGGAAAGTTTTGTGGTTTAGTAGTGGACACGCATTCAAGTGTTGCTGTGTGCCGCACCAGAACTCCAGCCAGGATGTTGACTTTCAGAATATGATCAAACTTGTTTTTTTGCATGGACCAGTCTAGGTGAATTTGCCATGGAATAGCTCACCAATTGTTCAGCCATTCATGCCAAATTCCTCATGATTGGTGAAGAGGTGTGAGCATGGGAGCTCCCATAAATGGAAAAAACTGAGAATATGCAGACATCCTGCTGATATTGCAGTGTGCTTTGTCAGCACTGCTTACCATTTCCGTTTTACCACTTTCAGTGCTTTAGTGCTACTGGTTCTGTTAGCTGACATCAGAAGTAACAGTTGGTCTGTAAATCCCGCTTCAGCAGTCCATTTGGATGAGTGCGTGAGAGAGACTTAGTAAGTAACACCTCACTCAACAGACTAAATTAAATGTCACTTACTGTGGTATATCTTTGTGTGTACACATATATCCAGTTGAACTCTTGTACCAGCTGTGGGTAAGATCTTTCACTGATCTCGTCTTGCCAGATTGCTCAAAGTATTGATACTTATTAAAGCAATATCTTTTGTTTGGCAAATGTCGGAAACAAAATACCGGTATTACATAGATGCAGTTTTGCAGTGATCAAGTGTTAATAAACATCACTAGTGTACTTATGAACACTGATAAAATTAATTTATGTAAAATTATATGGTTATCTGACTGCAACATTATGAGGAGAATTTCTGCAGCAGTGCTAAATGAATAGAAGCAGAAATTCCTTTTACTTGTAAAAGGGATTATTGGGACACCTGTTTACATTGCAGTTGATCTGTGATGCCATAATGCCCATTGACTCAAGTTTCTAGACAACTGGTATACTAGTAAATAGTAATAGCAGCAGCAGCAGAAGTGATAGTAGCAGTAATAGTGATAATAAACGGACAGACGTCTTGTCAACAATGCACAGGTAATGACATCAGAAAGTTGTGCAAATAACGGTGTTTTCACTGACATTTGCACTGTTTGTGTGTGTGTTTGCTACGAGTCTCAGAATAGACCTGACAGTGTGCCGACAGGTCGGACACATCAACTGAAACACCTGTGGCTCAAACTGACTCGCCTCCAGTCATTTCTGTAGTTGTTGCTATGGTGGTGGTTGTGATGATCAGGAAGAAGATGATGATAGCCTGCATATCATTGTGATTAATATTATCATCATATTGCATTGGCAGTTTGCGAATATGGAACAAGTTGCTGATGAAGTCAAGTCTGCTCTGAAGCGTTTCTTCCTCAGCAACCAAATTGATAAGGAAGAATACAAAGACATCATGAGAAAAGCTGTTCCAAAGGTTACTACAGAGTTCTGTACCATGGTTTTTATGGCAATTTTATTGAATTGTAATTAAATCTTTCTTTTAATGCAATGATAATAATAACGATAACAACAGTAACAGAAATGATTTGGATATTTGTGAAGTGATTAGCAGTAAACAAAATATAACATGTTTTGTTTTATTTTTGTATTATTATCTTAGCTACTTTTCTCATAAGTACTTTGGCACCATTTGAAGGGTATTATCTGGACTGTAAAGTGTCTGCTGCGAAAATCCCAATGGTTCGCTTTTGGGAGTTTTGTAAGCAACTTCCTGATGCCAATTCAAGTCCGATTGTTACCAAACTTACTCAGTAGTACCCTTGGCCACAGGGGACAAGGTAATTAAATTTTGGTATGTCAAGGTCGGTGGGGAGATATGCGCTTTACTGAGCCCTTCTAGTTCTTCGCTGCTTTGATGTTGCTGGTTTGTCGTGAGGACGTGCATCCAGCCCGATAAGAAAATTTATATTCCATCAGCTTGCAAAGGTTTCTCAGGCCCAGCGCCTCTGAAGTTACGACCATATGGCGCTATACAAATGTGTATATTATTATTATTATTATTATTATTGGTGGGAAGCTGACTTGACGTGCTGAGCTTGGAAATAAGTCAGTTAACTTTACATAAATGACACGTGATAGTAAGTGTGACATTAAGATATGATGTCCCAAAGTGGAAATGTCAGCCAGAAGGTGAAGCCCGAGGGTTGACGACATTTCAACCAAAGGACATTATGCTTTATATGTTTTGTTATGACCAACTACTAATTTTGATATCAAAAAAATAACAAAACACAAATATAAATTTGTAATAAATTAGCCCCTTACGGGACTGGCGGTCGACTCCTTACTGCCTACTTAAAGAGTCACGTGATACAAAAACTAGGACAAAAATCCGGCCCCGATAAGCTTTAGGTATTGTACACTAATTTAAGAATCCATGGTCATTTGCCAGCCCCCCCTCTTCCCCCATTATATATTGGGGAAGAAAATGGCCGAATTTCCGACTTTCAAGTGCTCATGACCTTGACCTTGACCTTGGATCGGGTTATACTGCATACGGTCATGCATCACACGTCGACCTCTACCTACAAGCCAAATTTCATTGAAATCAAAGGAACTTTTTGTGGATGGACGGGCGGATGGACATTTGAGACCCAATTTATTAGGTTGACTTGGAGGAGTCGACCTAAAAATTAAACTCTTATTTCAGTGCTGCAAGGTGTAGTTTTCTTTCCAGTTTTGTTGCAGTGCAGTATTTGTTTTTGTTTTGTGGCAGCACCTAGTGAATGTTGTTACATGAAATTGCATTTATTAGAAACTAATTAATTTTAGATCAAAGTACTTTGTTTTGGTCTTTTTTAGTTTGAATGTTGTTCTCGCATCTCATTTGTTAATGCACAATCAGATATTACAGTGTTACTGTTATATTAATTACAAACATGCAGTTTATGCAATATGCATTGCTGTTCTGATGTAGAAATCATCTGTTCGTAATTAACAACCTCATAACAGCGAGTGTGGCTGTGCTATACTCTGACCTACTTGAAATGTTGTACTACTATCGGGCAAAATTGTAATGAAAAATGACATTTCAGCTGCTACATGTTATTAGATTCACCGTTTGATTATGGTGAACGTCACGCGACTGCATTTCGACCAATATATTTATAGCAGAACGCCTCATGGTTGTATAGCAGTGTATTGTGTCACAGTATAGATATTTCTCAGTTGTCAGCATATGCAATTATCAGTCGGTGATGGTTCTGCAGATTGCATCAAGCAAGGCTGGCATTGACACAAAGAGAATCCGCGAATTTGTCGCAAGTTATGTTGCCAAGGTAAAGGCAGCACAGAAGCGGGCATTGGCAGCCAAGCAGCACGTGATACATGATGAGTCATCAGCAGATGTCATGCCTGCATTGTTTGACACCTGATGTTATAACTGCAGACTCCTTTAAACCTTGTCATTGTTTCAGTCCTTCTCGGTGCAGTCAGAATGGTAGTTCCAAACTGGTGATGAATAGCAATTACGTTTAATCAGTATTTTATCAACAAAATGTGTTTAATTGCAATATAATGGAAAAAGGAAGTTTTTTGGCTGAACTTTGGTGGGTGAGTTACTGCAGTTTGATCAGCATAATGGGAACGTGCTGTTTCCTGTTCACCTGGCTAGGTCAGTCGTCACTTCTCTGTCCACCTGTGATCATCGGTCTGTGGACTAGTTGGCATCTTGCTGGTGTTTTAATGGAGAGATGTACTGTGAAGAAATGGCGGACAGTAACATGACCTCTTGTGCACAATTGTGGTATAAGCTTGCCATGGCGTTAGTGTGTTGATCAATGTTTCAAGAATCAAGGATTGAAAGTTGTACAATAAAGTTGACTCATAATATTATGATGAATTATGTCATACTGTACATTGGTGTATACACATTAAACACCTGGGCATGGTATATATTTCTGTTATACTAACAAAAACGTACTGCAGGTCATCCAGTAATACTGTGGCTGTCAGAGAGAGACAAAACGCTGAGCTACTGAAGATGGACGATGCATGTCAGTTGAAATCTTGTCAACTGCTGCACAACTGTACAAAAAAATCGCTTTTTAGAGGCTTGCAAACGATGGATGACCTTGAAATTCACTCATTTAACAGCCAGCACCTTAAACAGACTTGGGGCTGGTTGTGCTGAGCACAATTAAATCGTCTGTTATCAAACCTCTGGTTGTTACGGGCCCACCTACACATAGTGTAGGGGATGGGGCAGACTAGTAATGGTCGGTGGCGTCTGTCATCGTCTGTAACATGGCGCATAATTTATGCAACATAACTCACCAGAGGGCAGCATGTGGCGGGCCAGTAGTGTTACGTCCCGTTAGCGTCATTCTTTCAATTTTCAAAATGTGAAAAATCCAAAACATTTTATAGGAATTGTCGTCGTATACTGAAATTTTTGTGAAGATGGCATCATTATTATCATGTTGCTTGTACTTAGAACTCAGTCAGTCAATGCAGTCTTTCACAACTCACCAAATGTTGATCGCCATTGCAAGCTACGAGAAAAATGAACCTTTTCAAATCGTAAACACTGTTTTAGTTTTCTGAGTATCGTCAAAATTTATCTAAACGTTTATCCTGTGTGTTAACACGTGCCAGTCAGTGTGAAAGAATCAACTGATTTATTTATTGCAATGGTCGTCAAAACATCCAGGCAGCCAGGTTATTATTCCTTATCAACAACACTTTCTTCTTACACCAAACATGCATTGCTGGTCACCATTCAATGGATACATCTCAGAGTGAATTGCATTTGTGCCAAGTTATCTCCCCCCCCCCAAAAAAAAAGCAGCAGAACATCACCATATTTAATGTTTTTAATAGCGTCCCAATGACATAACCATAATAAAACAGCTGGTACTCAGAATAAAATTTCGTACTGAACATACATTTTGGCTTATTTCAAATTTTGAAAATTAATAGAATGATGTTTTTAACATGGAACGACCCTCCTATTTATTGGACTGCAGCTGTTAATACCAGACCATGTTGATATTCACGTTCACTGTTAACTGATGCACTTTTTACTGCAGCTTATCAGCATGCGTGATGCAGTTTTGTTTATGTATGTGTATGACTGAAAATTTCCTAATGCAAGAAAACTGACCTGCAGATATCATTGCGGCTTATTTGGCAATTTTTGTGCTAGTATTTGTAACCGTTCATAGGATTTAAGTTAACGGAATTTAACATTTTGTAATTTGGATGGTAATTGGGTAATGCCAGATGAGTTATGTTGCTGCAGGCCCCGTACACGCTCCGGGGCAGTAATGCACCCCTGATTCATTTGTTGATTTTAGCACTATAAAAATTGTTTGTTTGTTCCTTACTTTCTTCCTTATTTTCTTTTCTCCTTATACTTGCTTACTTCCTTACTTACCTAACTACTTCTAGAATAGACGCGTTCCATTTCCAGGCCAGGGGTCATAGGAGGCGACCAAACCTGGCTTTACTTTTTTTAGTTCATATTATGTAGTTTATTTTGTTACCGATTCATGTTTGCTTTAGTTGTATTTGTTTTAGTTCTTTCAGTACTGAGACGAGATTGGCTGGGAAGGACGTCTCCGAAATGACCTATTTTGTGTTGGGTGGGACGAAAAACCTTAACTCGATCAATCAAACCTGCTGCAGTTGTAATGTAACTGCAGATGAACATTACGATATTTATTATATGTTTGTTAATGTGGTCGGTGATGTGCTTCTGTTTATAATTGGCACTGTCGCTTAAAAAATGAATTTGATATTTTCCCAATATATTTGG
>Ga0209780_1004782_pt1 | contig 10526 bp, 10 predicted proteins | sample WorMetexBAHAMAS2_FD_187384 | JGI IMG/M metagenome (GOLD analysis project Ga0209780, IMG submission 187384) | Marine gutless worms symbiont microbial communities from Max Planck institute for Marine Microbiology, Germany - Inanidrilus exumae... | ecosystem: Host-associated > Annelida > Digestive... | reverse complement strand
TATATATACACACATACACATACATACTCATATATATACACTGTGTCCCAAAAAAAGGAAGACACCAAACTCATGGCCATAACTCTGTCATTTCTTAACCGATTTTCAAAATTCTTTCACTGACATACTCAGCGGTAAATTTGCAGCACAGCCAGGTTTGGTCACCTCCTATGACCTCCAGCTTAGAAATGGAAAAGGTCTATTCTGGAAGGAGTAGATAGGTAACTCAGGAAAAAACGAATAAGGAAGCAAATAAGTAAGGAAGGAAGTACAAGAAAACAAGGGAAATCAAAAAGGAAGAAAATAAGGAAAGAAACGGACAAACAATTTATATAGCGCCAAAATCAATACATGAATCAAGGCACATTTCCGCCCAAGAGCCCGGGGCTGGCGCGGTAAAAATTAATATGTTTAGAACCACATGACATAGCAACCAACAGTCGTTAAGGTAATTAGTTTGTCGTTAAGTCTAGTAAGAAAGAGAGCAAAATAAGAAGCCAACGCACTCTGCGAACGAGTATATCACCGACGTGACTGACAAGACCAAAAGGAAAGCTGTCCTTCTTCCTCTGCTTGAAGTCACCATTCAGAGCAACTAGTGGCACATCAATCAACTCAACATGCAACATCACAATATGTCTAATATCCCTGCAAAAATACACCTCCAAAAACAGCAAGTTTGCTCAAGTACTGTGAAACAAGATAAAAATCACTCGTCTCAACACAGACTGCTAGCTGTACAATAAGACAGGCCAAAATGCTGTTAAATAGCAGTGATATAACTTTGGCAACTACATAGTTCGGACTCCTCAGCAAAAGTTACCATCCCATGGGTCCATCTATTCAGTGTCACATCCATGCAGACGAAAACTGTTTGAGTATCGGACTGCAACAGTTGCAAGATTAACAAGGTGTCGCCCTGACAGGACATAACACAACTGGTCCGCCATGCAGTGTCGGCCGCCCGGCCGCTCGCGCGCCCGCCCGCCAGCAGTGTTACACACGACGACGACAGACGCCAGCGACCGTTACTAGTCTCCCCCCTACACTAAACAACATTAACTGATCAAGTCAGAGCAACAACTTTTCACTGTCCATAAATAACAACACAGCAATGGATGTACTTCTACTTCTATTAGTACTACTTCATTTACTGGCTGTTCTTCCAGGTGAACGTGGGTCAGATAGTTCTCCCTCCTCCTCCACACTCTGAAACAGAATCTCTGGGGATTAGTGGAATGGGGCTTTTTATGGACTGGACACATGTCCTTCCTGCCATCAGTGTCAAAGCACTAAGGGAACACAAAGCACTAACCCTAACCCTAACCTCAACCATAACCAGACTCTTGATGTAAGGGCCATTGCTGACTTTCTCCGACACCACAGCAATGTATAATGTACTAGCGGCTTACCCAGCGCTCGGAGGCGCTTGATCCATCCATTACACCACACACCTAGAGCTCACCACTGTTGTCCCACACGTGCTGGCCCGGTGCCGTTTCTCAAAATCGCACCACAGGCCAGCGCGCGTTGCCCGTGCCGCGAGTGCGGTCGCCCCGGACCACAGGCCAGCGCACGTGGCAGCGACTGGCCCATGCCGAAGCCAACGCAGGCAAGCACGCGAAGCCTATGCCGCCAGTGCAGTGGCCCCATGCCGTTTCTCAACCACATACTTTGTCGAAATCGGCAATTTTGCAGTTCTCTGAATTTTTACACATTAAGGGTCAAAATTTTCCGGAAGTTTTTTATCCGTTCACGTCTAAGTATGAACCCTATAAATCATAAAGAGTTTCATGAAAATCGGTCCGCACGTTTTTGAGAAATCCGGAAGACAGACACAGACAGGCGCGGCGGACAGACAGATGCGGCAGATTTATATATATATTAATGTAGTTAAATGGAAAGTGCTTAACAACACATTAGCATTCAACATACTGCATAACATCTATGTATCACAGGTGAAAGAGACATAGCCAGTCATCAATTTGCAGAAATAGCCACACTCACTAAGTGCCCCTGCTAATAACTGGCTACCTGGCCTCCTAGTCAACTATAATCATGATCCTTATGTGATGACATCAATGACCACTTACCGAATCTCAACCCAAACATTCTTCTGACTCATGTCACTTTCCATTACGGTTCTCGGTTGTAGACTAAGCTATCTAGCCATCAAAGTTTTTGCATAAACCATTGTATCGTATGACATTATGATTCGGTGTCTAGAAAACAACAACTCACCATGAAGATCGATCATATCGTCGATGTTTGGAAACAACAATGCAACAAAGTCTGCCGGGATCGCTGGGTCGTCCCTCATGGGCTGATAGAAAAGCTGTTGCATCACTTTCAAGTTACGCACATGTGCCTGTTCGGTGTAAAACAGCTCTAAACACGCGCACACAGAGCCAAACTTGCACACTCACTGCATAAACAGTAACTAGATAAAATGTCCTTGATCAAGAATCAAGGTCAGACCAACCGTGTTACTTTACTGGGCAACACAGTTAATCACAAGATATGTACATTATGTACATCAAGCGCCTCTGAAGTCACGACCATATGGCGCTATAGAAATGTGATTATCATTATTATTATTATATAATTATATTTTGTCACTTTTCAACACAGTCTCCTGCAACTGAACTCCACTTGGTAAAGCACTTCTCCAAAGCTCGCATTCCGATGCATAAGAATTTTTGATCTTGCTCTTCCAGACAGCAATTTGCTGTGCAGATAACATCTTTGTCGTCAGCAAATTTGCATTCTCTCACGAATTCCTTCAGTTTAGGAAATAATATTGAAAATTTGTCAGATGCCAACCCTAAATTTATAGGCGCTGTGTATAAATTTCCTTATTTACTTAATTACTTACATTACAGATGCATGGAAGGGAAAGGAATTCACAAAAGGATGCAAATTTGCTGATGACAAAGACGTTATCGGCATGGCAAATGGCTGGCTGGCAATGACCTTGGCCACCACCAGTAAAGAAACACCGAGTTCTACACAACGGTAGATCTTGTTACCAGGACGGACGGCATAGTGATTTAGCCGGCTAAAAGCGCCGGCTGTTACATAACCTGGCTATTTGACTGACGATGGTTGTATCCTCATTTATCTGGGCCAACTCTGGCTGGCTTAAAGCACTGTAGACCTCGCTGTCTATGTGAAATCTTACTCTTCTTATCTTCATAGGCACACTAGATGAGAGGCATCCTTCCCTCACGAGTCAGTGTTTGAAGAAACAATGCACTTGCGACTATGCACCAATCAAGTCTCTCGATCAAGGGACAATTGGCTAACATTCACAGGAAAATGCCGTTAAAGTGGTGTGCATAATAATAATAAGAAGAAGAAGAAGAAGAACAGCAACAGCAACAACAACAAAGCACAGACAGTATGAGAGTTCCCTAAAACGTCTACAACATGGAATGGTGGAACAATCACTTGGAGTTTAATTCTACTTATAACAAGTAGCCAAAGAATTTTGACAAAAGGCTGAATCGCAAAGGGGGGGGGCGGATTTTCAAGCGGGACAATATAATGTGACACTGAGAAGTTGGGAGCATTGCAGTCAGCTGCAGCAGTCGCGTTTTCATGCTGTTATTGAGGACTGAATAATCCACTTCGTTGCACACACTGCACCAGGACGGACGGACTATCCCAACATTGCCCCTTCCAATGTAAGTGTTCACATATATGAACCCCTGTGACCAAGCACTAACACTTGCTTGGTCTCGCAGAAAGTAAAGACAATTAATTCACTGCCAGGTGTATGATTGATGTCACTTACAAAATACAATACCATAGTTATTTGTAATGTGCCCCTACAAGTTGACCGACAGCGCATAACACATTTCAAGACGTCAACTCCATCTAACTTGGGCCCACGACTCAACACAGCCTTGAATGTCATCTCTATCGATTCAACCGTTTTTATAAGCACGTTCAAGTGACCAACACACTGAACACAGTGACAAACAGACATACAGACCACACTACATGCGAAATCTGTGACAATAGGCCACATCTATGCAATGCATGTGATGCGGCCTAAAATACAACAGAATGGGCTTTTATCATTCACCGATGCTTTATGCTTACTGCTGGATTACTGACAATGCTGTCGACGTTTTTCTTACCTGTAAAAAACTGCACTAATCCCACAGCTTTTTTACAGGTAACAACAATGACAACAGCGTTATCAATTATAGTAATACGATGCTTACCATTAACAACTTCATACCACTTCTTTTCCTTCTGCTTCAGTTTCCTAAAGACATCTTTTGAAATGATGCTCTCAAGAGGAGGCAGCTGTGCTTCAATCTCAAAATCAGGATCAGTAAACTGTGTTGGAACTTGATCGTTTGGGCTTACATCAGGATACCTAACAAACATATGACATTCTCTATAACAATGCAGACAATTTATGTCTCCCGACAAGCTTTAACTAGTTGCAATTCCGTTAATTTTTGAGTTAACTGTAGTCTGGCATAGTGGTGTAACAGGTCATCAGACCCAAGAACAGCACATCGTTGATTCACCCTCCATGGTTACAAAAGGACTCAGAGTAAGCGTTCACATATATGAATCCCTGTCACCAAGCACTGGCACTTGGTATGACGTTCTGTGGCTTGTATGGTCTCGCAGGAAGTAAAGACAATTAATCCACTGCCAGGTGTATCATTAATGTCACTTATACAATACAATACAACAGTTATTTGTACTGTGCCCCCTACAAGTTGACTGACAGCGCATAACACAGTTCAAGAATTGTTGTTTTCAGATAATCCGTATGATGATGTAAACAGAAACGTTTTCTATTTGCACATGAACAGTGCAGTTTATGGACACAGTTTGAACTCTGTCGGTAGCTGATTTCATACTCGCAAAGCAGCTACAGAAAATGCACATTCTCCGATTTTCGGTCTTGGTCTCCGAACCGCTAAATTGCCGTGAGTAGACGCTCGGAGTGCAAACCGAGCAGGGATTTCTGCGACCAGTGTCAGTAGGTCAGCAATGTACCTGGATGTATGACCGACCACTGAACCACTGCTTTGTGAGCCAGTAGGCAGAGTTCATACTTGATTCTGGCAGTGAGTATAAACCAGGGTAATTCCCAAAGTGCGGCAATTGGCACATCATGTACAGTTCTTGCTCCACACTGAGGACTCTCTGCAGTGGCGCCAAGGTCATCACTGGTAGACCAGCAAGCAGTGCAATGCAGTTACCAAGTCGTGAAAGCAAGAGTGCTGAACTATCTTGAATGTGACTTCACTACCGAGTTGTCGACAGATGGAGCAAAGACTTTGCAAATGGAAGAAACGTGTCTGGGCCACACGAGTCGCTCACACATCGACAGTTCCGTGTCAAACAGCACGCCCAGCATCCGGACACAGATTGAAGGCTTGATAACGTTGCGCCTAGCAGTGACAGTCTTGCTGTTTGGTGAAAGGCACAGAAGCAGCGATGTGGAGCCAAACCAGAGCAGTTCGGTCTTATCTGCATCTAACTGGAGCCTCTTCGCAGCACACCAGTCCGCAACATCAGCTACAGTTGCCTGGCAATCGCAGTAGCATCGGGTGGTCGCTCACCATGATAGGCCTGCGTATCGTCGGCAAAGAGATGATGACGTAGATCGTGGTGGTCAAAAATGAGTGAGATATCCTTGACATACTCAGCAAACCGTCATGGGCCAAGCACCAAGCTTTGAGGTACTCCAAACTGCAGCATTGTCTGAGACTCCCCACTGCTGACACAAATGGTGTAGTTGTGATCGCTGAGATATTCAGCCATCCATCCAACAGCACTGCCAACGATTCAGAACCGCCTTTGTAAGACCTCCAGAAGAATGAATCATCGACAGTGTCGAAAGCGGCGAACCGGTCAAGTAGAGTCATTGCGCCAATACGGCCTTGGTTGACTATTTCTATCATATCGTTATGGATGCTCACGACGGTGGTCTCCATGGAACAGTATGGATGGTATGCTGATGGGATGTATGGAAGAAAATGATGGTCGTCTACATGTTGCTTGAATCTGGAATTGACGACTTTCTCGATAACCTTGAAGAGGAAGGTGAGATTTGAAATCGGTTGATATCAGCTCAGATCTTGTCGGTTCATTGTGCTTTTCTTGAGCAGGAAATGGACAATTGCCTAGGTGCAGCTTTGTGGAAATGTCACCTGGTGGAAGGATGAGTTACAGTGGGCTGTTGAATAATGTGGTCAATGATGGGTGCTGCAGCAGTGGCATTGGACACACAGATGTGATTTGTCTTGGCTACAAAGTGACAAGCGAGACTGTCGGCAGTGAGTGGCGTTTCTGTTTCAGGACGAGGCTGCAGTAGAGCCTGCAGCTTTGACCACAGTGCCTTCGGGTTTCCTTGTCATGAGTCTATGGCAGACCTGCCCATGTGGCCCAGTGTATAAAGCACTCGGACACCATGTGCAGTACAGCGTTATGCGCTGAGTGGCCGGAGTTCACGCCTCAGCTCGGACGCGTCCGCCTACTAAAGAATTATTTCTAAGAATTCCTATGCACAAGATAAACAGGGAGTTAAATGCTGGGCAGGAAAAAGAGGGTTAAACTGTGTCCTCTATAAACTGTGACCATTGCTGATGCCTTGATTAGCAGCGTCAAGTTATTAGCCGCGCTGACGTGAGCCAAAGCAGATAGATGTGGCAACGTCCTCCAGCTGGCGCTGAAGAAGTGTCAGTCAGGTGGCTTGCACTGAATAAGTGCCAGTCCGGGCTTAGCCAGACAGTAGGCCACGCCTAGAGGAGGCGCGCTTTAGAAACACCCGACAAGCTATTCCCTCTTACTCAAGCCCTCCTTCACCCTACACGTTGCACAGACACATCGCACACACCTACCAATTCCCCTCCTCTCCCTGGGCTAGCAAATTTGACCAACGTAAGGTCTCAGCACTGTGGTCCAGAGTAGGCTGGACCTCTGCCCGCATTAACAAACAAAGAAATGAACAAACAAATGAATGAACGAGCGAGTCTATGGCAGTAGACCAATAGTTAGTCACATGGTGGCTCACGTCCAGAACGGGCAGCAGCTCAATAATGTACCCAGGTATTATGTACTGGACTACTTTCAACAATACCACAAAGTTGTAAATGTACATATAAATCAAGTGTGTTGACCATTCTATAACAAAAATAGTAATACGAACAAGGAGAAGCCTGCACTCACAGGAATGCAAAAACCCACTCTGGCACTGTTTTTTGTGCCTCATAACATTGACCTTTTGAACCCAAAATAAATGGATTTTGGATTTCTAGGACTCATCATGAAACATTTCTATGTCAAGTTTGGTGATCCTAGCTGCAGAATTTTTTAGATATCGTGCAGAAAAACACAAGACGAACGCTACTAAAAACCCTACCCCGAGACTACCGTCAGCACACGTAATAAATGTACAGTACAAACATGGTGCCAGAAACTAAACTAAAAATAACTCAAATGTGCCATTATGTTCAACTGTACAAGCTCACCCTGCACTGTAAGCCTGTGTTGGTGACTTGATCGTTACTTCAGACTCACTGCTGACATATCGACAACAAAACCATTTACCAACCTTACAACATCATCATAGATAAAAAGCTACATTGACACAAAGCTGGTCTAACACAAGCTGAGAACAGCCCAATATGGATCGTATTGTATGCTGAAACAAGTGGTTTGGCCTAGTTGGTTGGTTGGTTGGGAGATTAGCGACCCTTTCAGCACAAAAACAGGCTATATAAGGGACAAGGTCTTTGGCGCAAATTTAGTTCCGCCAGGTTAAAGATGGCCAACGATGTAGTAACCTCCCGACCTCATTGCCCTTTCTTGTTCAGCGACGACCCAAAATGGGATAGGGGAGGCTCATTTAAGTTATTACACTAGCACCTGCAACAAGGTGGAAACTAGTCGACCACCACAAAACCTATTTATTAGTTCAATGTGATATCTTGTTTAACTGCTGTTCTTCAGTTCCTATAACGTATCAGTGCATAATGACTCTTGTTCTATAACATCTTTTTTGTATTGGTATAGCTTTGGAATGCTTCTCTTAAATAAAACCCAAAAAAGCATCCGAGAAACCTCTCACCCACGCTATCAGACCTGCCCCCTCCAACCCCTATTGGCAACAGCACTGGTTACATCAGTGAAGTTACTCTTTATGTATTTGTGGTTACTACAGATGGGCGACTGTTCATGGTATACTGTCTTAGTATGTAACCAGCTACTCTGGCCAACTCTTTTGAGTCCTACCCTTACCGGGACGGGAAATGATTACCTGCCAAACGGCAGTGGCAGTTTTCTGCACTGAGAAGGCAACCATAGGTCCGGCATTGCACTGGCCATGCACAGTCTCTGTGGCATACTAACCTATGGGCTAAATTGCCTAATAAGGAGATGAATATACTCTTGTGACACGCTTTTTAAAGTCAGAAAGTGAACAACATTTGCGGTCGCTGCCCGCCTGCTTCAGGTATTCCCATAATATCCACCAAGATGGTGCATAAAAGCCGAGGACCGTATAATGTGTAAAAATTGTCCAAAAGGTAGTGAAAATATCCCAGAAATGTTACAGTACAGTACTCAACTTGACATACACCAACAACAAGGCTCAAATGTGTATTACTGGTTTAAATGTCAGCGTACATAGCATTATTTGAGCGTTTTCCACGTATCACATACCACAGCCACATCATGTGTGAACAATACTCACTGCTCCAAGTTAGCAGGTGCCTCAGGTCGCGAAGGATTCGCTACCTCGCTGTATCTTCTGCCATATTCATCATGGTCTGACAAAATTTGTACACAACAGTAGCATTTTAATCCCCAACACAGAAAACACTGTGCATTATCACAAAATTATTTGCAATTTGTCAACTTACAAAACAGCAAGCATGAAAAAAATAACATGCAAATTGTTTTGAGTAATGATAAAAATGATGATTAAGTTAAGGAAGGTTGTATGTCTCATCCAACACAAAATAGGTCATTTTGCAGATGTTCTTCCCAGCCAATATCTGGGCTTAGTTAGTATTGAAAAGCTAAAACAAACACAACAAAAGCAAACATGCATCCGTAACAAAATATACTACAACATAAAATTAAACGGGTCTATTCTGGAAGGAGTAGATAGATACGTCAGGAAGTAAATGAGTAAGGAATTAAATAAGTAAGAAAGAAAGCATAAGGAAAGAAAAAAGTAAGGAAGTTAAGTAAACACTAAACACATAAACAAACAATTTATATAGTGCCAAAATCAACACATGAATCATGGTGCATTACTGCCCCAGAGTTCATATAGGGCCGATAAAAATGATATGATGAAAAAACTACAAAGTGGGAGTATTAAATCTATAGGCAAACCAACGACTATATGAAAGTAAACTGGTACTGGTTCACCATAGTCATACCAAAATAGTGGCTGCAAACAAGTGTATAAATACTTGTGAGTACATAACCACATATATCTTACATGAGAAATGGCTAATATTTGTCTTGTCACCTGCTGTACACATTACATAACTGTACCAACATCTACAATCAATATCAACGTCACCATAGAATATGACCACATCACACACAAGTTGGGTAAAAAGCCTGCTCTATCTTATTACACAAAATACATGCCGCAAAAACGTCACCATTCTGATTTTTGTTGTATTAGTTGTGAGCTGTAGCCTTGCATACCATTTTAACTGGAATGTTATTTTTTACAATAAAATATGCAAAACTAAAAGCTCCTAAATAAACAATAGCACAGCTTAACACATTGCACTTGTTATACACAGGAGTATTAGTATTAGGCTTGTTTACTGACTTGCGAATACACTCACCAATAGCAACTCACATAATACAACGATTATCACTAGATTGCTATTCCATTCTATCATTTTATTTCTATTTTCAATGTGCTGCCATTTGGGCAATTTTTGTTATTTTAGAAATATGAAAAATACTACAGCATCGTTTCAGCCTGCGGCTCGTGCCTACAGCGTTCTCAGTGGTAACGCTCTGGCTGTTACCATGTCTACATCCAATCATAAACCCCTCCCAACATTACATTTGGCAACTTAATACTATATTAACGGTGCCCCCTCCCACTTACGATGCTCAGTGCGCTGTCCATTGCACCTGCCGCCCGCTAGTTCCGAATATGCAAATGGAGCTCCCCACCCATTTGCAGCAGTGTACAATCCCGCTAACTCGCCCATGACCATCCGGGGGTTATAATGATGCCACATGCCAAATTTTGTGCAAATCCACTCAAAACTGTGGCTGCACATAAGGAAGAAAGAAAAAAACAGACACATGCACACGCACATGCACGTGCGCACACACACACACACACCAGTGTGATTTTCGTTTTGATTTATTTTTCCGTTTTCGTTTTCGTTTTAAGAATATTTTTAGTTTTAGTTTCGTTTTAGTTTTTATTATTTTTTCGTTTTGATTGTAGTTTTTGTATTCTAGTTATTTTTTGTATTACTTTCGTTTTAGTTTTACAGTAT
>Ga0209780_1004781_pt1 | contig 10526 bp, 9 predicted proteins | sample WorMetexBAHAMAS2_FD_187384 | JGI IMG/M metagenome (GOLD analysis project Ga0209780, IMG submission 187384) | Marine gutless worms symbiont microbial communities from Max Planck institute for Marine Microbiology, Germany - Inanidrilus exumae... | ecosystem: Host-associated > Annelida > Digestive... | reverse complement strand
TTTCCAAAGCTCATGAATATCAATTGACTGTTGTTTCAATTGATCTAAATTATCATTCCAAAAATTTTTCAATGCTCTACATGGAATATTAGGTACACTATGCATTATGCAACTGAGTCCAGTTTAGTGCTCCCACTTCCCGGCCGGCCTTTGGCCGGGTAAGCCGCTAGTACTACTATATTCTTTTGTCATCACACGCACGCACGTATATTCACAGAACGCTGTAATTGTCGCTAGACGTCCTTACAAATTACTTTCTTTCAGGGGCCGCGGAGCCACTGGGTCCAGGGGGTCAGTTGACCCCCCACTTTTTATCAGCTATTCCCACTTCGACCCCCACTTTTCGTTACCCTTTCCGGCCTCTGCTTTCTTTCGTCGGTCTGTGATTACTGTACACGGCGCCGCGTGATGACTAACTGTCACGTTCTTCTACCGCTTCGTTAATAGCAGGCCTGACGGTTCGTTGTGTTGACGTGCCGTGCGGTACCGCAACGCACTGCAAGGCAACGTATCCGGTGTGAACAAACCTTCAGGCCTGATATAGGCCTAAACGAAACGCTACATACATGCGTAAATCCTAATGCAAGTTGGCACGGAAACCAGGTCGTTCTCTGCTGTAAGTCGAACAAGGTGCCGAATATTCTAAAAAGTAGTTTAGCGACACGTTTAAGGTGTGCTGAGGAATTCAACGGGGAAAACGTAAAATTTTCCATGGCGAATACATAGGATTCCGTGTGGAATACTTCATGGAATTTTCATGCCACATGGGCAAAAACGTTGAAAACTCCATGGAGACTCCGTGGAATTCCACGCACTTGAGGGATGGTGGGATATTTTATTATAGCTTATTTTGAAAATCGGTCAGCATTTGTCAAAGTTAGCGGCAGAATATAGTGACACCTTTTTCCGGAAATGGTGTAATTTTGTATTTTCACGGTTGTTTTTTTTCTGCTGTATTTCGATTTGTTTTTGTAGCTTGTTATCGCGTAGTAGAGTTGCGGAGTAGCTAATCAGATATACACAGGGTGAAGTGACGTCACATTAATCTATGGTCACGATGCGATCTCCATGTTGTATGACATGGTATCTTACTGTGCGAAGTCAACTGGTGAAGATTTGTCACGATATTTAAATACAATTGAATCAGTAGGTTTAAGAAAAACGACGTGCTAGCGTGGGATCGGCGATCTGACTGCAAATGCTGCAGAATGTGTACATTTCCTTGCCCACTACTGAATCATAAGGTCGGGGTCCAGAACAGCTGCAGCCTTAGATAGGTCACTGTCGCCGCATGTATTAACGCATTAAACGTTGATTTCCCGATGTTGTGATTATTGCAGGTCTGCAGGTGGTTTTAAACTCGATCCTTAAAGCCATGGTGCCTTTACTACATATTGCGCTGCTCGTAATTTTTGTCATTATCATCTATGCGATCGTTGGTCTTGAACTCTTCTCAGGAAATCTTCACAAAACTTGCTTCGTCAACTCAACTCGTAAGTTCATAACTTGACTCTACTTCCTCTCCCACGAGACAAGTTTTCGTCAATCCATTGTGTAGAGCAGTAGTAACGGCAATACTGTGTTTGTTCTTGTTATCTACACATGCCGATAGGTAAGGTGTGGATATATCGGTTGCTGTTTTTTTCTGTGTGTTTGTACATTTACGGATTTCTCCGCCGAGGATAAAGCTACAGCGGCGTCGAATTTTGCACGGCGGTTTATCGGCGTACAAGGCAGGGAATCTCCCATTTTGGGGAACTTTGCTCCCCCAGAAGCCCAAAATCGGACGAATCGGCCAGCGCGCCTCCTCCACGACGTACTCTGGAACACATGGATGCACCGTTGATGAAATCGCGCGGCGTGTTGACGTAGGATAGGCATGTGTGGATATACGTCCTTCCCCGAAGACGGACGTACTTGTTCTTTATTGTATAGATAGTCACAGACTAGACGACATATGGCTGTGTGAATGAACACAATGCAGTATTCGGTTCGAAGGATATCTGTGCATAAACTGTTTACTTCCTGCATTCGACGATGCCTAGTGTCACGTGCCTGCGACTGAGTGATGTTATCATTATCTGCCGTGTTACACATACAGTTTCCAATCCAGGCCTGCTTTTCTTCCATGTCGGTCAGCCAGGCGGCACAGCGGCGTAGTTGGTTTACGCTATATCGGACATCGAACGTTTTCGAAAATTTCGGTAAGTTGGTTTCTTGTACGGAGCGAATCAGCGGAATGATTCTAAATTGATTCTAACGGTAAAAATGGAAACTAGACTTCCCGTAGAGGGATCATTTGGTAGTAAATTTCCGGTGATCTGTAATCATTGCCTAATTATGGCGGCCTGAAGTCGCAAGACGTTGAAATTTTGGTAGAAATTTTTGCGTTTTTATGGAAAAACGACAGGACCTCTTACTGTAAAAGTTTCAAAATTCTGTTCCAAAAGTTTTTATCGCGACAGCAATCGACATACTGCGCGGATTGCGCCCAAAATGTGTACTCAGAGTGCTCCAGATTTTATCCAAATCGGTTTACTTTCGGCGGAGCTATAGCCGAACACGTGGACACCGCCAAATTGCCCCGTAGAGTGAATCCAATATTCGGCCCCATCAGCCGAAGCCTAGCTTCGAGCCGAAAAATAATACATAGGTTTAAGTCACGTCACGATGCGATCTCCATTTTGTAGGGCGTACTGTGCGAAGTTAACTGGTGAAGATTTGTCACGTTATTTAAATAAAATTGAATCAAGTGAGTTTCAGAAAAGCTCAGTGTTAGCGCCAAATCGGCGATCTGACTTAAGTGCTACAAAATGTTTACATTTTTTGCCCTACAGGCTACATGTGCAACGTGTCGGCCATAACAGCTAGCATAGATTGGAATGTTGAAATTGCTATCTATGATTTTAGGTCTTATGTTTTGTGTGATATCATATCGTTACAAATGTTCAGTTATAGGCTAGCTTATGAAGCTATTTCAAACATAAGAGTTTGGGCTTAGTTTTTAACTTAAAGAATGCATATATGAAGAAACTTGAAATTTTGATTCACAACGTTAAACAAACTAGAAAGCCGTCATTTTAGCTGCTGTAGTTTTAAATTCAGGTTTGCTTTTTATGCTGTTTTTCTAATCTCGATACGCCATCATAGCAGTTGCACTTTGACCTGTGACCTTGACCTTCCCGTCATCTTTGAGTTTGATCTAGATAGTGCAAAGACCGACCAGCTTTTCAGTTATCTAGGTCAAAGGTCATTTAGTTCAAACGTTATCGTCCGGACACACACACACACACACACACCGATTACTCGACGTGGACCACTACCGTCAAAAAGTCGTCGGTCACAAACGAAGTTCAACTGGTGCCTAGCTTATACGCAGTGTGCAGAAGATGAGTTATAGACGCCGTCCACACCAGCAACAATGTCGAAACAACGTTCGACTTTGTCGAAGTAACATTCGACCTTGTCGGAAGAATCGTTCGACTTGTAGCATTCGACAATGTAATGTTGCTTCCTTCGACGTTGTTGCTGGTGTGGACAGGGCTTTAGATCTATGCGCCGGTTCGGGTGCTTTGCAAGAAAATGTACGAGTCACTGCTTTTACGTTGTCGAGTGTACCTAAAAGTCGCGCAAAGGAAGCAAGAGGTCACGTGATATAGACGTCATCGGAATTTCCGCAGTCTGTCTGGACAATGTCTGACGTCAGTGCGACAGTCTGCGTCGACTTGCTGCACGCACACGACATGGTTGGCTGTGTGACACAGTTGGTAGAACGCCGGTCTTTGACCGGCGAACTTTCCCTGTCTCACGATCGACCTGCAGCTGACGGATGACCACATATGTGGATAAGCCGTCCGCTATAGGTCAGCCAACTAGGCCAACTCAGCCTTTCATTTTTTCGGGGTCGATAAATTGAGTAATGAGCAACTTTATCGGATGTGTGCTGGTTGCGCCATCTGGTGAGTGTTCACGGGGATAAGTCGGTGCGGTTATCAGTCGCTGTGCGCCGTAATGTGGCAGCTAGCCTAGTCCCGCCCTGCGTGGCGAATGTTACTGTAGATTGCGCGTTATGTCGTAATCTAATAAACGAACATTATTATTATTATTATTATTACGAGTAGTCTAGCCATCTCGTCCAGCAAACAGTGGCGGATATCTTGTTTCGGTCTCAGCATCGACAGTAACGTACATTCATTAATATGGACGTAGGTGTGTTGTTAATTCTACACGCAGCAGCTGACAGATAGAGTCGTGTCGTTTTTATTACCGTGCGACGCTATGCTAGTGCGGTATATGCTGTCATCGTGTGTCATCGTGTGTCTGTCCGTCCGTCTGTCTGTCTGTTTGTACGTCACAAGTCGGTGTTCTACCAAGACAGCTAAACCGAGAATCATGCAAACAACGCCATACTATAGCCCAGGGACTCTAGTTTTCTGACGCCAATAATCTCGGCGGAATTCCAAGGAGGTCACCCCCAACGGGGCGCCAAATGGGGTATGTTAGAAGAGGCGATTTTCGACTAATATCTCACTATATCTCAGAAACGGTACAAGATAGGGACATAGTAACTATGGAACCCTAATAGGAAGTCGTATGTGCTCTATCGATTGGTGCTATTTCCGGTGACTTTCAGTGACCCTAACTACCCCAAACCACCCCATTTTTGACATTTTCTATCGCCGTTCATATCTTCGTAGTGAGTAGAGATAGAGACCTCAAATTTGGCAGGTAGGTTGGCGGTAGAAAGTGTTACCCCCCCCCGTTGGCAAACCATCTCTGAAAGGGACATGGTTAGATCACGTGAACCATTTAAATTTTGGTGGGCACCAACCATGTCTCTGGAACGGCTGATGTCTCGGACTCTGTCAACTTCGTTCGCCGGTGAGTGTCATAAACTTCTGATGGTCGTCGGACAACTGTTCATCAGTCATCACATCCACCGTCGACATCTATATTCAGCAGCTAAGCCGAGTTGAAGAAATGGTTTGATTACCACATGATGCGATGCGGAATATTTAGCACGCGCTGAGCCACTGCGTCGCACGGATCTGTTAGCGGCAGCGGAGACTCTTGTTGACTTGGAGACTGACGAACTAGCGAAGCGTCGACGTGAAAATTCACTACGACTGCATTAGCTAGTTGATTGATGCGTGCGTACCACGTGTAATCAATGTAATCAGGCTGTATTTTAGGCAGAGTGGCTGTGATTTTTTTGTTGTTAGACGCTTCCGATAGCAAACAGCATTGAAGGAATACGAACATCTAACACGGAATAGCTGCAGCATCGGCACAGTAGAGGCTTGATCATTTAGCATTTAATATCTTAATAAGCCCCGTCCACATCAGCAGCAATGTCGAAGCAACATCGTCGACTTCTACAAGTCGAACGATTCTTTCGACAAATCCGAATGTTGCTTTGACATTGTTGCCGTTTTTGGCAACAATGTTAAGTTAAAAGTCTATAGCTTCGGAATGCATGGCCGGAATTTGATGAGCTTAGGCTCAAATTGACCGGGAAAGATTGAACTTTCCGGTGGTGTAAGAATGGAGTTAACATACGAGCAGCCGAAGTTATGGGTCAAAAAAAACGAAAAAGTGAAGGTATAGAAAAAAAACATGTAACATGTGATTTTCCAAAGGGGAATATAACTTGTAGTGATAAATAAAGTTAGGTGGAAAGTTATAGCATATGCCCCGAGGGAAATATTAGTTAATTAATGACGGAGATGTAGTTACTAGGCTATGTTGGTACAGACGAGATAGACGGTCGTACGAGCGAACTATCATAACGACGAATAACTAACCGGACGATTGAACGGACGAGTAGCAGTAGCAATTAAGTAAGTAAGTAAGTAGTAAGTAAAAGTGAATTTATATAGCGCATTGTCAAAAAATCTCTAATGCAAAAAATCTCTAACAACTATAACAAATGGAACAGAAGCATAAATATGCTTTTTTTGATGTCATTTGAAATTGATAGGCCATAGAATCTCATAGTGTCTACGTTTTTGAAGCCAAGTTGAAGTTCACGGTCTGACTAGTGTTATTCTATTACGGACGTTGTTACGTTGTTACGTATATGTTATATTCTTTAGTAAATGTAGTAGAACCTCTTGGGTCTTATTCAATGTTTGCTGCCAGATATCCGAGCAAGATTCAGGCGTCGCTATCAAGTGGATGCTCTCTAAGTCAAAATCAAATTCAAACGTCAAGACGTAGGTCAAACTTCACAGTGATGAAAATGATTCTTTTTTGATCTTGAATGCAGTCGATTGATTGAGAAGTAAAATTGAACAACGCAGTACCGACCTTGGCTTTGGCTATAAACAGACCTGAATATATAAATTATTTAAAACTATAAATAAGTAATAGCAGCTGAAGGTTTACCACGGTCGGCTACAAAATGTTGCTAAAGATGTCGTTGCGATCTATGGTAAGGGCCTTCTAGACTAGTGATTTTTGAATCAGCTTTATTAAGTAAACAAGCCGTTTTGCTTGAATTTTTGGGAGGAAAATAAATTGCTTATCCTTCGCCAAGTGGCGCTACTTTATGTTGTACAGATGACGAAAATGGAGTTAACAGGGTGTTCAGTGTGAAATTGCGTTTCATTGTGCCAAAATTATGCAACTTGATTGGAACGTTATGGAGACAGGAGCATTAAAATACAGCGGCTTCGTTCTTGAGCCACTCTTTGTAACAGAAACTGTGAAGGTGTACAACTATAACATTGTAAGGTTGTACCTTTGTCGGACACTTCGTAGCAGTTGTTAGCGGTGGCTGATGAAATGTACATAAATATTACGGACGATGAGGTTAAAGGAAATAATCTTCGGACCGTGCGGACGGTAGACGCCCGAGCCAGAGCCGAGTCGCGGGCGCCAAGTTAATTTCCGCCGCCAGCGCCGCAAGCTACAACCCGGAACGTATTAACGATCGTCGACAGCACAACTTGCGAGCACAGCTGTGTTAGCGCACAACTGCATTTACAATACGATTTGTCTGTAAAGGACAGAAGCTGAAGAAATCCTGAACATTGGACATTTTGACTGTACCCGTTAGTTGTGAGGTGTGGACAAGCCGACGTCTCTCTCTTTAGTAAGTAAGTAAATAAAGTAACCTTTTATTTCAGTGTGACATTCGCACACTGTTACAGCGAAGAATTGGAATACTATACAAGTGAAATATAAATCACAACGTATAAAGCGTGCGCAATATGAACTGATATAGCAGGCTAAAACAGAGACTAACTAAAAGCTAGGCTGACACAGCGTGACATGACTAATGGAAGGTTATTACATTACATTACATTTTATTTGACTCAGGCAACATGGCCCATTAACAGACAAACAAGACATGCAGACAGACAGAAAGACAGATAATATAAAGTAATAGAAAATACCAAAATACATGCAACACAAGATGTACAATAATACACAATAAAACTCATAAAAATGCAGACGGACTCACAAATATACATATTTAAATAAACAACGATTGATATAACAATTTTAAACTGTGAATATTGAACAGTGGGAAGCTGATACGGATGTTGCCTCTTACGAAGCTGGTAAGAACTGTAAGTAGAGGTTTTCGGAGGGAGACGTGGTGGATAAGTCGTGACACGCAGCGGATGACATACAGAAGTCTTGTCATTTAGAGCGCAGTGCACAGTAACTAACGTCAGTCTTTTGCAACCACACACCGTATTAGCACAGCTGAGTGCAGTTGCATTTCATCACTTTGTAATGTTGTCCAACGAACTTGTTTAAGGTCTACATGTATTTAATAATAATAATAATAATAATAATAATAATAAGTAAAGAGGCGTTGATCGCGTTGTGTCGGTGTCGTAGTTTCTGTACACGCATGACTACGGCTGCGTTTTTATCCAGACGGGATTAATCCAGTCGGAGACGAGATCACTCGGACGAGATTAATCTGCTCCGGCGTCAAAAAACACCGCAAGCAGTCACAGTTACAGTTTTATAAACATTACTAAATCTGACGAAAACACTACATGTACATGCTTTTCAATAGAGTTACCATTTTGAATTTAGCCGCGCAAAAAAACGGTAAAGAAATGGGCGTTGCACGACGTCCAGTTTCGTCGCACGTTTTGGTCAGAGCGAAGTCAGAGCGGTCGGACTGATCTCGTCTGGAGTTAAAATCGCGCAGCGAATCGCGCTGTAACGTAGAAAAAACGGCCGCTCTATAGCGGTCTGGCTCAGAAAAAAACGCACTCAATAAAAATCCGACGACGAATGCATGTGACGGAAACGACGAGCGGAAGTTGAGCCTCTGCAGCTGCTGATTGTAGACGTGATGGCGATGGAGATTCCACGTCCGTGCGGCAAAGGCTACAAGTGCCCGGCGGACCGCGGTTGGGTTTGTGATGTCTACTGGATTGGGCCGAACCGCGGCATCACCAACTTCGACAACTTCGGCCTCGCGATGCTGACCGTCTTTCAGTGCATCACGATGGAGGGATGGACAGCAGTCATGTACGATGTAAGTGCCTCCGACTTCCGATAGTCTCTCGTTTTACGAAGCCCTCCCTAGAAGAAGCTTCTTCCAGTACACGTTATATTGCATGATTATCAAATCGTATTGTTTATGCATTGCTAGGGCTATGTACATAACAGAAGCAAATTACCTGATATTTCTAATAAATATTTCGAAAAAATGAATCTGCCCATTATTACGACACATGACTTTTATTCCTGTACTGTTAATTCTGAGGTAAGAAAAATCAATCAAACATAAAGACAGTAAATTATGCATTACCTACTGATATGAAAAAATGTCTTCAGTACTTATTCAATAATAAATTGAAAAATCTACTGTAGTCTATAGAGTAGTAGGTTTTGCGAGTCAGTTTAATCCAATTCCACGAGCCTAAAACCAAGCGCTTATATATTCATTTTATTCAGCAACAAAGGACCAAAAGGCCTCTTATAAGTCGCGACAAAATACAATATGACGCTCGCGCAATATCTATGTGTATAGTGTTTACATTCATACTTGCATATGCATATCACACGCCTTGAACGTGAATACAGGAAGTCCGAGCCATGTCGTGCTGCTGACGCTGCAGACGCTTGGAGAGCTAAGCGTCGCGCGTACCGAGACCTACTACGTCGCAAACGTGAGTCGTTTTGAGCAGCTAAGGTGGACAGTGAACGTTCGTGTCCAAGTCAGTTATGGCAGTCTATTGACAGACTGCTGGGCCGAGGTTCTGCGCCAATGACCAATAACATCAGCGCCAGCGACTTTCATCGATTTTTCGACGACAAGGTTGTTGGAGAGCGTGCATCGACGAGTGGCGCGTCACCTCCGTCGTACAGAAGTGCTCATGGTTCCAGTTCCAGCCACTGTCAGTCGAGGACGTCATCGCAGCATGTACGTCAACTACCTGACAAGCACTGTATATCTGACCCTGTGCCAACCAGCCTGCTAAAAGAAAGAAAACATCGATGTGCTCGCACCGTTTCCGACATTTCTTTTTAACCTGTCACTGTCAGTTGGCTCTGTCCCAGTCATCTTCAAAGCTGCCCATATCACTCCACGTCTGAAAAAAAGCTGATCTCGATTACGTCGGATGTTAAATCTTACAGACCTATCTCCAATCTCCCGGTTCTCGCTAAGGTTTTGGAGCGTTTGGTTGCCAAACAGCTGCTGTTACACGTTGACGAATTTAAACTGTTGCCTGACCTGCAATCGGCATACCGCGCACACCACGGTACACAAACGGCTGTATTGAAGGTACTTTCAGACATTCTGACGGCTGTAGACAATGGAGATCTGGAGATGTTAGCCCTAATTGATTTGTCGGCAGTCGATCAAAGAATTCTGCTGCGTCGATTGGAGATCTCATATGGTCTCGACGGCGTCGTACTTCAGTGGTTTGTGTCGTATTTAGATCACCGTACCCAGTTTGTCCGCTGTAGAGACAGCAAGTCGACCCCTGCGATGGTTGACTTCGGCGTCCCACAGGGGTCCGTTCTGGGACCCCTTCTGTTTCTGTTATACACGGCTGACTTAGTGATGGTGATCCAGTCGTACGACCTACAACCGCATTTGTACACTGATGATACTCAGATATATGGGTTCTGTCAGCCTGGCGCCACTAGCTGTGTGGAGAATCGTATGTCTGAGTGTTTTTCCGCTGTAGCCGACTGGATGAGCTCCAACAGATTACAGCTGAATGCTACCAAGACGGAAATTCTTTGTTGCACATCATCCCGTCGACAATATCAGCTTCCCACAAATCAGCTCACTGTTGGTAACGATCAAGTTACACCAGTCACGTCTGTTCCCAACCTTGGCATTTATATGGACGCCGATCTATCCGTGCGAACACGTCCTCCGAACTGCTGCTGGCTGCTTTGCTGTTCTTCGTCGCATTAAAAGTATTCGACGGTCCCTGACTAAACCAGTGCTACAATCTCTCGTGGTGGCTTTAGTGCTGTCACGTCTCGACTACGGTAGCACAGTGCTTTTTGGTCTGCCACAACAGCTGGTCGAC
>Ga0209780_1004780_pt1 | contig 10527 bp, 5 predicted proteins | sample WorMetexBAHAMAS2_FD_187384 | JGI IMG/M metagenome (GOLD analysis project Ga0209780, IMG submission 187384) | Marine gutless worms symbiont microbial communities from Max Planck institute for Marine Microbiology, Germany - Inanidrilus exumae... | ecosystem: Host-associated > Annelida > Digestive... | reverse complement strand
ATTATTATTATTACACTGTGATGATGAACTGAGGACGGACTAGTTACGAGACCGGAAATTTGGTTTGTTGTAGAAACAAGCAGGAAGATGATGAGCGTCGGAAAGCAGAAGACAAGGCGCGTCGTGATGCCATCTTTGAGAAGTACATAAAGCGCAAGATGGCAGTTGAGGGGCATGCAGAAAACGAAGCAGCACTAGCTGGTGGCAGCATACCGGTTAGGTCGACTCCGCCACTGTCTCACGTTGTGATGCGACGGAAGCCGACACCTGGTCGAACACCTTCATCGCGGCCAATGAGCCAGCCTCCAACTCCGCATGTGGGCCCTGTTCCATCAGCTGCTGGAGCTTTGGTATTTCACGGCTCAGATGACAACATTGCTGATGGCTCCCAGGCTTCCTCTATATCACACAGTAAATAATATTTGCCGTGCCGTTTATATACGTAACCATTGCCACTTTCTGCAAGTTATGATCTTTTTTTTGTGATTCAGCTCAGTGTATTTTTAGTTGGCTCTTTTATGTTAGTTATAGTTTTATTTCATTGTCTACTGTTAGCAATCATGTTGGCAAAAGCATTGTGTTTTGGGGCTGTTGGTACACTGCAGTCATTTGTTTGTTCATTCATCCGTTTGTCCAGACAAATATTATTATCACGATATCTCATGAACACGTTGAACATTTTTGTTAAAACTGACAGGGGGGGAGTATTCACTAACCCCTACTGATGACCTTATTGTATTCTGAAGATCAAGGTCACAGCAGGCCATCGAGGTAGCGAAGGCATCCATGTCGATGCTTGGGCATAAAAGTCCTTCTTCTGATTTGAGTTTATTTTAATTTACTCGATAGTGTTGTTGATTTCGCTCATAATGTTAGTTTTACTTGATTAACATGTAAGTTGTTCAAGTTTTCATTTTTATCACATGTTCAAGTGTCATAGTGATTCATGCATATGGCTAATGAAGTAATACCATAACAGCAAAATTAATAGACCAGTGGTCTGAGTAGATTCACACAGCTAGTATTCAGTACACTGTCAGTACACAAAATGGCACTTATTACAGGCTACAAATGGCCTCAATACTTGCCAGACAGATGTTTACATGCCAAGCTTTGTCTGACATTTTCATGCCAACAAAAACACCATTGTTAAAATTTCATTTTTGTATTCTTTGTTCATTTTCTTTTTGTTTTTCATCTTGTTGATGCAAAATGCAGAACACTGTTGTCGTCTTTGTTGATGGAAGACACTCTGATTCAGCTCTGAAGTGTGCATTATGATGATACTGTAATAAAACTGAAGCACTGCCGTCGCTGTGTGCCTGGTGTCCACAATACAGAGATGTTCTGTGCAATTGTGCTCTGTGAGTAGATGGGCTTATTTAATGGTCTTTGTTGTTTCTTGTTGAAAATGTAGGTGCTGATCGGCTGAATTCTTCACCGGATGTGAGAGATGCTGGTATGCAGTTGGCTCATGGTGGTCTTACTCACAGGCGACCACAGACCCCAGGTAATTGGCATATTCATTTACAGTACAGTGTTTGTTACCGTCTCCAGGCATTTCTTTATGGTAGTGTTTCCCAACCTGTTTTTAACCGAGGCATTGAAGGCATCCTTCCAAAATACATTCAGTGGATGGTACACTGCAGCTATACAAAGTATTTGTCAATAACAGTTATTTACTCAATTGTTATTACTGGCCCGCCCACACATAGTGTAGGGGGCCAGACTAGTAACGGTCGCTGGTGTCTGTCATCATCATCGTCTTCGTGGTCTGTAACACTCCATGGCAAGCCTGCAGGCGGCTTCACCTGCACAAACAAGGCGATGACATCATGCCGCCTCCAGTCTGATTATAGTTCCACGGCTACACGTTGGGCCAGTTGTGTTATGTACTGGTAGGGCGACATCTTGTTTTTTAAGAAGCATTAGTTCTTAACTGGGCAGCTGGCTAACACAGGTTAACCTGTATAATGGTGGTGTATGCTGTCATTTAAGTCCAGTATAGATTACAGCATTTATTTTTTTACTTAGTCTCATTAACTACTAGCATATCTTTTGTCTGTAACTGTGTATTAATGACAAAACAGTGGAATCTGAGCGATAAATTTTCACTTAAAATCTTTTATTTTTGACATCCAGTCATGGCACCTATTTATACAACGCACAGCATCCTGGAAGCAACAGTTTTTTGAGGATGTGGCGTGTTCCAAGTAGGCCAGATAAACGCGGGCATGGGAGGGAAGCATTTTTGTCACTTTTTATTAATTGTAGGAAAAGTTAATATATGATGTAAACCTTGTAATGTGATGCACAGAACGGTCAAGTCATTACGATGGGACGCCTTCAACTGGTTCAGATAACTATGCTGGTCAGTGGTTGTTGTTATTCAACATTTAGTACTGCATTCGTTCATGCTTTCTTATTATACTGATTTACTCCCCCAAACAAGTATAATTTTGATTTCTGAGTGTCAAACAGCAAAGGAAAGCTCAAAAGAGCGTCGAGTGTTGAAATTAAATAACAGTAGTATGTTACTGAATAGATATTTACAGAGAATTTGCAGAAATAGAAGATATGGCAAATCAAGCTATTATATAAGAACACAACATGCTGCTGAGTTCACAGATTGCCGTTCTTGTTCGAAAACTGTAAATAACTTTCAGTAAGATGTTTAAACTAGTACGTTTTTAGTAATTAAAAGTGACAGAGAAAAAATATTGCTAATAAATGCTGTCACAGAAATGCAAGTATAATCATAGGTTCAAATCACTTTGGGGTTAATTTATGATTACCTTTTCAACACCCACCCCATTACATCACCATTTCACCCATTGTTGTATTATACAGCACCAGTGTTCTTGTTGAACAGGACCAAAACTGTTTGTAAAGCCGACACAGAAATCAAACCGCTCGATCATCATCAACGCCGTGAGTCATTGCTGCCTTGCTGGGCACGTGAACAAAGACAAAGTTGACAAAGCGTTGGAGGTATGTCACCTTCACTGCTGCTGTTATATCCAGTAGTGTAGCAGTCACTGTATTGCCGAGTTTTAAATAGTTATTTTACTTTGACATTTTGATTTGCTGTTCATTAATGACGGTGACGTGATTAAGGAAAGTTGCTACCATGTGTACATTTGCACGAGGATTTAAAGAGATCCTTTTGGTGAGTGATGCTAACCAACAACCAATGAAGCTTTCTTCGCAGAGGCTCATTTGAACTGTTGATGTTTTTTTGAGTTTTTTTGTGATTCACGTGTTACACCAATGCCATGTTTTCCAGTTGTTAGTATGTTTCATTTTGCATGACATCTTTCATCTGCTTTCATTGTAATTGTCATTTAGCATGTCAGTCATTTGTGACAGTAAAATTGTAACGGCTTTCCATACTCGTTGCCGAGCATTGGGCCTGGAGATGATCCCGGTGTACAGGCAGTCAGCCCGCAGGTGACCATCCATGAGTCATCCACCCATCGGTAGGCTGCCATTAGTTTACGCCAGGCCTGTGGTTACCTTCGCAGCCGCACAGCATCACTGCCCTTAGGCCAGTACCAAGTTATACTGCTTGGTGACAGAGGCGCATAGGTGTGAACAACTTGCCCAAAGGTTGTTACGCAGCTTTTGCCCCGAGTGTAGGAATTGAACCCACGACCTGTTGATCGCAAGTGCTCTACCGTTGCACCACCTTTTGTGACAGTAATCTCACCATATTTTATTACAGTCACTGCGTTGTTTTCTGGCATTGGAGATGACTTCTAGCATAATGGGTGTCCCGTCAGGAGTCGGCAGGTGTATCAAGAAGTGATGAGGCCAATGGTTGATTTTCTCTAAATGTAGCCAGTGCTTTGAATTCACCGATACTGTTCTTTGGGCAGAGGACGGTCCTCCAGCCTGTAAAAACTGGTCTGATTATCCCCATAGGTTCTATATTGGTGACTTGGCCGTGCATGGGCTAGTTCCCACAGAGAAGGTCAGTTAAGCAAAAAAGTGAACGTATATGTGTTCTTTTGTTCGTCATCAATACACTTACCACACGAGTCCTATCATGTCATGTATGCTGCCATCCACATTACAGCTGTTACTTCTGCTGATTTGCAAACAGGAAATCAACAAGTCGACTGCCGCGCAGTTTGTTGTACTGTTTCGTGATGCCGGTATGCAGTACCGTGCTCTGTATGCATACAACCCCGACGACGAGGTTGCCAATGAAGTGGTTGTTACCAAGATTCACGGCACTGGACCAAAGCAGCTGAGTAGCAAGTCAATGGAAAGATTCTACAAGTACATTGTTTTGTGTTTTGTTTTGTTTACTGCGGTGTTTATTTGTACAATTATGCCAGGAAAGTTTCATCGAGACTTGCAGTGAGATCATAATTAACCATAAACCATCCTGCTGCATCTGTAACATACCTCGTACAGTTTAAATATTGTGGACCAATTTCTCTTTATTGGTTTGCATTTTGTTATGCTTTTGCACTAAAATTCATTGCTTAGTTTACCTTAATAGAAATTGTGGTTAAATAGGCAGTACCGTGAAAAATCAGTAATATATGTTGTTTATGCGTGGCATACCCCAATTGATGTTTTCCATGCTTGCTAACACATTCTGTACTATTATTGCAAGTTAACGTTACTTCCATGCTTTCAGTGATTTGATGCTGTTGGTTAGCATTAGGGCTGTACCAAATATTCTATTTGTATTCTATTGGGACTGAATAGTCGGCTGAATAGTATATTCATATTTGGCCAAATAATATAGTCAAAAGTAGACCGAGTATGAATAATTGGAGATGAGTGACAGCAAGTAATCAAGACTATCAGTACTATGAGCAGATGCCTCAACAGCAGCCAGAGGCACGCCACAATGGCATGTGCAGTTGCTTGATGCATTCAACAATCCTGCTGCATAGGCAGCTTGTCCACAAAAAAGTATGCCTGTCATAAGTTCCTCAATGCTTGTCATGCTGAGTTGCTGTCTTTAGCTGAGCAGTGGACCATAATGTGACATTTACTCTCTGACCGCTTGCACCTGCTAGACATACAATCTGGATCTGTCAACTACATTCTCAGTCTGCACTCTGGCTGTAGCATGTTAGCTGACCCGGATCACTTACTTACTTGTGTGAGAACGTGGCCAGATTTCAACTACTGAGTGCAGCTGTCTGACGTTATTTAGCTTCATTTGTGACCAGCGTAACAAGCGAATGTCTTATTAGCTAAGTTAGCTGAAGTGGTGACATTTGCCCTAACGAACATGTCTATTCACTGAATATCTTGATTGTTTTTTGTTGTTGTTAAAGACAGCTTTATGTAAACTCCAGCATCGTTTGTGATAATGTTGACAATTGGTTCATGAAGAATTGAAGATGACAACATCACATAACAATAAATGTTCGTATGCTATTCATATTTGGCCAAATTATAGCTCCAATTATTCTTATTCATCCAAACCTGATTTCCCCCTACTTGGTACAGCCCTAGCTGTCATGAAGAAAGACATCCAACAACCACCATTTTAGCACTCTCCACCCCCATAAGGGCTCCAGGGCAGTAATGTGTCGGATGGGACATAAAACCTTAACTCAGTCAATCAACCAGCACTCTCCAAAAAATTTCCTTGTGAATTGTTGGGTAACTGTCAGTAGAAGTCAGGTAAAGTTAAAAATGGCAATGCAACAGTTACACGATTATGTCTTGTTTTTAAGTCTCTGGGGTTTTCATGATTTGTAGGATGACTTCTTCGGTAACCTTTGGAAGTATTTTGATACCCTAGATCACTCTGACTTTACCATTGAACATTTTATTTTAATTTCACTGCAGCTTTTTGCTTAATAACTGTATGCATGGATGGCTTCTCCAGTATTTGATGACTTGTGGTGTAGATACAACTGTGGAGCGAAAAACTTCACTGAAGTAACGTCAACAAAGCATCTAACTACAACAATTGATGCAGTGACTATTAGCAATTCCATCTGGCTGAAATACCGACCGGCTCAACCAGCAACGAGCAGGAAGCATACTTAACTCACCAGATGTCGCTCATTTAGTTTTTCAATTTATAGTTATTTTGTCTTTCACTCACATTCACCGATAGTGAGCCGAGATTGCTAATTTCTGTGTGTATGAAATTTAAGCGGTAAGAAGTAGAGGTGGCCACTTTAATACTGTCGAGTGTTTGTTTTACCAATTCCATGCCAGTTAATACAGGATGTCATTATGTGATGTCACTTGTCCCTACGTTCAGGTGTACATTCTATGAGAGATAAGTGTTTAATGTTATTAATTTATTGCGCAGATTGTGGTGTAATGCTACCCTGTGTGTTGTCAAAAGTATGCTTGATGCATTTCTGCAGAACAATCTGTTGTTTTATGCATCACTTCTAATGATAGCATATTCACCTGTCATTGGACACTGCAAATGAATTACAGACAGTTTAATCAAATTAAATATTACGTGTGTTTTAAGTGAAAGTCTGTTGACTGCCCACCTAATTTGCTTCTACCTAGTGGGCAGATGCACAGCTGAACTGTGGTTAACACGAAATCCGTCATTGCGTGGCATTTGTGCCAATTTATTACCAGTTGTCGCTGTATTCATACTGCTAATAAATGTTTGTACTTTGCTTCGTAAACATATTAGCTAATGGATGTGCAGAGATATCACAAATGATAACACGTGTCCGCTTTTGCATGTTGCACCTGTGTGGCAGCACAGCAGGATTTGTTTTTGTACGTGTGTATAAGTGAAATGCTTATCTGATTATGTGTGACTGGTTCAGACTAGTGATTGATGTGCTTTGTGCACCGACAACGAAGTCTGTTGCGATAGTGTAGCATCATGTTTGTTGCCAGCTGCAATTGTTCTTTTAAGTCTATTTGTGGTGGCCTTTTACCAGCAAGTGTGACGTAACGTGTACTGCTGTTGTAATATGTTTTTACCACCAGGCTCTTCCTGTGACATTGTTATCTGTGTTAAGACCACCTGCTGTCAGTGTAGATGTCACTCTGTAATACTGCAGTTGTGTACTTGTATCAACGTAACCAAACACTGTCAGTTCCCTAATGTTAGTGCAATTAAATGATGTGAATTTTACAGTGGGTTAAGTCACAATTTTGTGGTCATGCGGATTTTCCGGTATGCAATTCCTACACAGACTCTGCACTTCCAACAGTTCTAATGTTAACTAGGAATTAATGCGTTATCCACAGCGTTAATGCGTTAAGGAATTAATCGTGATTAAAAAAAATAATACCATTAAATTTTTTAATGCAAACTAGCCCCACCAGTAGCAAGATTCAATTTATACCTCACGATAATCGAACTTTACTCCTTTGATGAGCAAGCATTTACTTTCCGGTTGCAGCACTATTCTAAATTTTGTTCGCATTTACTGTTCTGTGACGATATTTTTGCTAATGCCATTTAATTTCTATGCTGAGACAGAAATGTGTGCAGACGCAGGTAGTTTGGTGACCACATCTGTCCGCATGCACAGAAATACCGTCCACGTCTGCAGCTATTCAACGACAGGCGTCCGCAGGCGGGCGGTATCCAGTCTTACCAGCAGCAGTGTCAGCAATGTAGGCCTACTCTGTTCTATCGTGGACTAAAAAACCAGCGTGAAAGGAATGAGCTATTTAACAAATTATACATATTAGGCCTACAGAATGTTTAAGGTGATTCCAGAATTGACTCTGAAAATCAACATTCATTAAGCACAATGGACCACCTTAGAAGGACGCATCAGTGTCTGGCCATCCGTATCTGCAGCTACGCATAAGGTTGCGTCCGCGGACGTGCAAAAAGCTTGCAGACGCATCTGCGGATGTGCACCTCTGGTCATTCATTGCCCCCTACACCTGTAACAGAACGTAAAAGAAATGTGCGTCAAAACTGCGATTAATGTGCGATTAAAATAACTAATTGCACGATTGATGCGATTAAAAAATTACTCGCTCAACAGCCCTAAATTTAACTTAATGGCAACACAGAATTCTACAGTTTCAAAACCAGAAGCTAACTTTTCATTAAATGCAGCTTTGCAAATGAATCATTGGCTGCAAAGATATCTGGACCAGCAGCGTAGATAGGATGTTGTGATTCTGTGGAGAAAATTTTCTCAAAGCTGTTTGCTTGCAGCATTTGCACAGTAGTTTATCTCAATGGAGCAAAGTTTTGAGATGCTGTTCATTCTTTGAACCGATAGCATGATTTTTCAACAACTTGTGGAGAGATTTCTATGAAATTTGGAGAAAGGTTGAGATTTTGGAGATGGTCCCTGATATTGGGATTCTCCATGATGAAGAAATCTGAGACAACTGAAGATATCTATGTGAAATTGCTGTTACTGATTCATCAGGTTGCATCGGAATGTAAAAATTATGGTCAGGATTCCCCTCCATTAGCTTCCTGCCTTGGGAAAATTTGCAGTAATGTGAAGTGTATCTTGGATGCCTGGTAAACCAGTTTCCTAATTTTCCTTTGAATGCAGAAGTTTCTTTCTGGCTTGGCTTCAAGACACTGTTGCTCTTGAGTGCTTTTTGCATTATATCCTTCTCTGTCAGAATATACTTGGCTCCATGTGACTTATACCAACCACAGGACATTATTTGCTGAAGTTGTTAAAATGATTTGTAAGTCTTCATATTTTTGCTGTCATAGCAGCACTTTTTGTTTAGTTTTTTAATATGATTTGGCAGTAACTTAAGTCTGCTGTAAAGCTAAATGTTCACTGTCAGAGCTGTGGAGGAATATCATGTCAGTTAATATCATTGATGTGCTTTAATACTGTTTTCTTATAAAGCACAACACCTGTATACTTGTCAGCTAGTTAAAAAAGTAACTTTATCCATCAGTCATTTTTGTTATATATTTTACTCAGTGATATTTCTGTCAACTGGAACTAAAATTAAATCCATTGAGTTAAACCACTGGAATAGAAATTGATACAGAATAGACTAGGAATAGGAATTGAAATAGGAAGCTGGAATTGAAATAGGAGGATGATACATTGTGATATAGTGATTAACATGACTGTAATGATGTTATCACGGCTTGTTTAATTTGATGCCCTGTCTAACACAGCTTTTATTTTTATATTTAATCTATATCCTTAGAAATGTCTACCACTTTATTGAAGCTGGGCTGGCAAACCTAACTCCAACAACACATTAGTGACACCATTATATTTCCTATACCGGAAAACCTGTCACGCGTGTATCTTATCCAAAAGCCAACTTTCTAAAATGTGCAATAAAATTTACTGAAAGGACTACATCATACAAGCATAAGCAAAAAGTTGTAAACAGTTTCTTTTTCACAGTACAGTAACTGAACTTTCTAATAAGCCTGTTCTGGTGAATACACATTTTATTTTTAGTTCTGGTAAACAAGCATTTTATTTCTTTTGTCTCAATGTCTAGATCCCGATAATCGTTATTAGATTAGTCAATAATGTGGCATAAATACCTAAAATGTTCACATAAATTAACTCTTGTCCAGCTACCCCAAATACCGTAAAAAAACTCATTGACCACAGGATGCTTTAAATATCATGCAGTGCACGCTGTTTTTCTTAGTGTTAAGTGTCACTACGGTAATCGTTGTGATGTCAACTTTTAAGCTTGTGCATGTTGGCCAACTCCAAACTCTAAACACATTGCATCTATTGCGTAAATGTGAACTATTGCAGCTATTGCACAGTCATGAAATATATCTGTTTTCACAACTGTACTGCTGGTATTAACAAGTAGCTCAGCTGTTGCTGACAAACCCGTGTGATGCGCTGCATCGCGGAAAATGGCAAAATTGCAAAACAACGTGACCATAACCACGCCCACTTAGGGGGGTGATACGTCGTCCTTTAGATATAGCCTACCTGTGTAAGAAATTTGACGATTCTAGCTTAGTGGATCACGTGATGTGACCTGGCCCCTTTCAGGGACAGTCTGTCGTCCGTAGGCTGGGACTTTCTATGAGCAATTGGCATACGAAATTTGAAGTGTCTACGATTACCTTCAGTGAAGATATGAAAGGCAACGCTAAAATAGGTAAAATATGTAACGCACAGGGTTCATCTACGGCTATATGAAAAGCGCATTGTCGACTTCCTATTAGTGATAATTGAACTTTTTTCTTTCGTTAGCTCTCACGGCTGAGGCCTATTAAGAAAACTCTGCAAAATCGGCATTTTCTGAAGGGGTGGGGTGGGTCAATTTGAGCGCAAATGTTAGGCAGATATGGACGTCACCCGCAATCCGTCTGTGGACCGTGAGATAGAGGGAATGATGTAGCTACAACTGCCTCTGGAAGTTTTCACACAGAAACTGCAGCAGACTTCTTTCGACATACGTTGAATTTTACTGACAAACACATCAAAATCGCGTTTTGTACCAAGCAGTGGCGTCACAGAACGACTGGGGGCCCTTGGACATATGTTGATACTCTGGGCCCTAACTTAAGCTGGGCCCTAGCAGGCTACCATACTTAATGTAGACTAAGCGCAAGGTATGCCTTCCGTTTAT
>Ga0209780_1004779_pt1 | contig 10527 bp, 9 predicted proteins | sample WorMetexBAHAMAS2_FD_187384 | JGI IMG/M metagenome (GOLD analysis project Ga0209780, IMG submission 187384) | Marine gutless worms symbiont microbial communities from Max Planck institute for Marine Microbiology, Germany - Inanidrilus exumae... | ecosystem: Host-associated > Annelida > Digestive... | reverse complement strand
CGCTGGGGGCACGGCCCCCAGACCTCCTATGCGGGAGAGGGTCCACACCTTCGGTGGCGCCCCCCCTTCCATCAATTCCTAGATCTGCCACTGTTATTAGGCTTACAGTTCCGTCTGAATAGAATATGAACAAAGTGTTTGGTACACCCTTAGTGTCTGTGGAATAAAAATTTTGTAGAATTTAACAATATCATACTTATTAGCAACATTACTTTAACCTCAAAGTAAAGTGATTATGCAAAATTGCATCATGTCATCATGTCAGAGAGTATACTTACGTGGAGGACCTCTTTCTCTGGAAAGTATGAATTTTTCTGCAGAAACATACACAAAACACATATGCGTAAATAAAACATAATATTAGCAATAGCAAAAAGCACTGAAAAAAATTAAACACATTGTGTTAATGGCTATAATAAACTACTGTTAAGCAGTGCTATAACAAAATAATAATAGAACTATCAGATTCCAGCATACAAAAGACGAATGCAAAAAACTATGGCAACAAGTTTCAACGTCTGAAATTACTTACATCAGCTGCATCTCTGATGTAATCATCTAAAGTGCCTCCGTCACAATAATCCTACAAAATTCAACAACTATGGAACAAAAGTCCACAAGCTTAATAAAAAAGGTAAAACCAACATTTTAAAGGGTTTAATTAAAATTCTAGTAATATCAATCAACTATATTTCATTTAATATAATTTATATTTTACTAATTTAGTAGTACTTAAGTAGTGATAGCATGAGTTAATTCAGTTCGTTTGTGGTCCTTACTTTACACATGTCTACAAAATAATAATAATAATAAGGAATCAAAGTAATTTGACGAAAGGTCGCACTGTCCCTCAGCTTGAATCATTCAGTCGTTTGCAGCCTGAAAACGTTTCATTTAAACGGTTTCAAAATTAACCAATTTGCGCATCCCTACTGCCTGCACATGTTATATATTTTATCTCCTAGGCGTGCTATTTTTAGGAATCACGGCAAACGCCTTCTGCCACTGGCTGAAGCGTGATGCAGTAGCCAACAAATGATGCATTGCATGCAGCTTGCTGCTTGAATATGAAACGTCTGAGTGTTAAATCGCTGATTTCTCATAAATACAAATATCGGTCTCTTAACGAACTATACCTGTGTATTGCTGAGGACAAGAACTTTCCATCAGTGTATTGCGTGAATGTAAGCGTTCAACAGTTGTTGCACAGCTCAGTATTACAATGCTAATTACATTGATAATGATAATTACAATGATAATTTAGCGCCTCTGAAGTTACGACCATATGGCGCTATACAAATGTGTATACTATTATTATTATTATTCCCTATAGGACGAACACCCCTTTCCATGGGGAGATCACGACCTCCTTCTAATACATAATAGTTCCTTGGGCCTACCCAAGTCTTCATCCCAAATTACATGTCAACTGGTTCAGACGTTTCTGCACATAGACCGCCACTTCCCCCCCCTCCCAAAAAATTTGCGCCTTCCCAGGGGATCTGCACTACCATTTAATACATGGTTCCTTGGACCAACCCGACTGAGCACCACAATCAGTTCAGCCGTTGTTGCAGGGCTCACAAACGTGAGCAACACACAGACACACAACAAACACACACAGACCGACCATGGCACTCCGTGTGTAGTTATAGGCCGTTGTCGCTAGCTATCACTGCGATGCAACCTAATAATAATAAAAATAACCTGAATGATGAATAGCACTTTCTTATCGGCATCATGTATTGACTCATGGAAAGCAACAATATGAGGGTGCTTTAGTGAAGCCAATATCCTACAATATGAAAACACAAACATTAAACATGACTGAGAATGTTGTAACGACGCTAACCTTGTAGATGCATAATAATAATAACAAGTACGTCCGTCTTCCGTGTCGGCCATATATCCACATGCCAAGGGCAAGTATTGCCGATAAACGCCAGTTCCATCCACTGACGGCGAGTGCACCGTCAGTAAAGGGGACTGGTGTCTATCTGCAATACTTGCCGTCGCGCGCCGATTCGTCCGATTTTGGGCTTCGGGAGGAGCAAAGTTCCCCAAAATGGGAGATTCCCTGCCCAGGACGCCAATGAACTTTCGTGCAAAATTTGACATTGCTAGCTTCATTCTTGCCGGAAAAATCCGTAACTGTACAAACAAAGAAACACACACATACAAACAAACAAACAGTGAACAATATATCCACACGTTGTCTATCGGCATGTGTGGATAATAATAATATACAGCTTCTAACACGCCATGTGTTGGTTAGTAAAAAATAGCAAATCACAGGAGTGGGTGGTCACATAGTCATTCAGTCTGTTTTTGAAAGTACGTGCAGTGACGTTCAGATTAACCGTAATGTCATCAGGTAAAGTATTCCAAATATGTGGCGAACTGTATGTGAAGCCACATTGGTAAAACCAGTCCTCATCCGAGGAACATCCAATAAGTTGTGACTGGCGGACCTCAGTTTCCGCGACGGCCGGTATAGCCTACGGTTGAAGTAAATCGACGAGGTAGCTAGGTTGATGTCTTGAATGTAAGCAATGCAATTTTGAACTGGATACGAGCGGTGAAAGGAAGCCAGTGGTAATTGACCAACATAGTTGGTTGGCAGCGTGGCGTAGTGGTAACGGAGTTGGTCGTATCAACAAAGTTACTCTACGTCGAGCCCGGTTAGTACAGGGATGGGTGACGTGTCCGGGTTCGACTCCCGGAGGCGGCACTTTATTTCGGTATGTAACCAGCCACCGAGGTCGACTCAGCCTTTCATCCTTTCGAGGTCGATAAATTGAGTAGTAAGCTGTAATCGGATGTTTGCTTCCTCGCACGGGTGGCGACGCCTGGTGAATGCTTACGGGGTGAAGGCCTGGTGTGGTTGATTGGAGCGGTGGTGTGTTTGCTAGCTGCATAACGCGGGTCCAATTGTACGTTAACGCGTGCAGTTGGATGGCCACACTTTGCGCTGCAGCACCATTGGCTCTTGCCGATCAACTGCCACTTCCGAGATTGTACAGCGCGCTGGTCCGGTCATCGCATAAGCTGCGCTATATAAGAATCCGACCTTTATCTTTATCCGACCTTTATCGGTGTAATGTGCTAGTGTCTTTTCGTCGTCATGATAGTGCACGCTAAGACATTCTGGACGTGCTGCAACTTGTTCCGGTTGGACGACGAAGTTCCATGTAATATAGAGTTGCAATAATCTAACCAGGATGACACACTCTGTAACGAGTATGGGAAGCCCTTACCGTTACCTTTTACTGTTAATATAATTATTACAATGACAACATGTGCAAATGCAGAATGTGGCAAGAAGCACTTGCATACGTTGTCTTTTCCCATCCAGACCAACTGACAAAGCAATGCCGTCATGCCATCAGCCTCCAACTGAGCTATTACTGTCCGAAATTACTAAAACGGGAAAATAACGAAATTTGCTTATTTTGGAAACTGCCTAAACATATTCAAATGTGGGCCAATAAGTGACACTACAAAGACCAAATAAACTTAAACTGAAATCTCTTAAGCTTATCACTGATGTGCTATCACAGTTGTATTATGAATTATGAAGGATACAATGTAGATGAATAAAAAATTAATACAAAAATACTAACCTTGCCTCCCGTAACACAGCTTCTTTGCTTCTTGATTTGCGTGACTCATCCAGTATAATTTTCTTGAGTGCAAAAACGCTGTAAACATTAACATATGTACGACAATCCTGATTACATAGTACTGAACCAAACTGTTATTCCTAACTAATGCAATAAACATGCTGCATGCTACATAAACAACAAATAAGCAGCTGAATGTGCTATCACACAACTGATATCAAGACCACTGTATACAAATTACACAAGTCTCTGCTGCTGCTGACAGACTCACGCAACACGGTGCCTCACGCCCACCATGCTGTACAAAGATGCTGACGGTCAGTGTGATAAACTTGTGACTGACAACTGTCACCAGTTTATCACACTAACTGACCACCTAAATGACCACCTAAGTTCACAGCAAATGAGACATTCGAAGTGCAGTTGCAAAATTTTCTCTAAATTCAGAGTTCGGGTGAAAGTCTAAAATGAAGTACCCGTATCTTTGGATATGCCCGAATTCCCTTCGAACACAGTTTAACAGTGTAGGATAAGTGGAGGGAAGCCACTGTGCCAAAAACCAGCTCGATCTGTTCAGTCGTTTTCTTACAGTGCCGGCTTTTGATGAAAATGGGGTGGTACAAGTAGTTAGGGTCACTAGAAATAGCCCCATAGACTGCATACGAGTTCCTATTAGCATTCCATATCTTGCACTGTTTCTGACATTTGGTGAGATAATGGTCAAAATTGCCGACTGCAACTTACCCCCTCCACTATTAGGCGTTTCGCCAAGATCTTTGGCACCAGAAAACCAGAGTCCCTGGGCTGTCATATGGCGTTGTTTGCGTGATCCTAAGTTTAGCCATTTTGGTACAATATTGGCTTGTGATGGACATACAGACGGACAGACGCATGAAAACAGCATATACGCTACTAGCACAGTGTCACATGGTAAAATCTGTTACTGCAAAAACCACTGCATCGTTTCAGAATTAATAGCCATAATGTTATTGGTTTTTAATTACTAAGAACCACTCATCTTCTAATTAGAAAAAACAATATTCAATTGTCAAGCCTTAATTACTTTGCCCCCAGCCGGGGTGTGAAGTGTTCTGATTAGCATCTGCTGTTTGTATGTCTCTCTGTCTGTCCCCTCACATACCTAAAAAACACGTCCAAATTTCACCTAATTTTCTGTTCATCTTACAACTTACATGGCTGTGGCTTGGTCGTCCTCTGATGGCAATGCAATACGTTATGTACTTTTGGTTTTGCGGCTAATGTCATGTTTTCACATAATGGAGTGAATGGGCAAAATCAGAGATGACGCACATGTTTCACTGAAATTGCCAGGTGGCAGCACCAAAGACAATGTCTGCCATATCTAACTGCATGTTGTTTATGTATATTCAACACTACACACAGTGTAACATATACTAAGGTAATTCCACTTGACTGTCCAGCGTCTATCACACTATGGACCATGTCAAAAACATGATGCACTGCAAATAACATCATATACTTTTCACCAGTCTTGTAGTCAAAACTTTACTAAAGACCAAGACCAAGATCTTGGCCCAGGTCTTGAGTCCATGCATAAGGAATAGGTTCACAGAGGAGGATCAAAAGTTTCAACTGAACAACTTCAGGAGGAATAATAAATGACAAATGAAAATAAAATAATCATGAAACTGTTAAATTCACTGAAGGAAACCTTGACAAAAGCCAATATCACTGACTATATAGATTCATCATGTCTAGTGCAAAATAAAGGGATATTTTTGTCACCAACAAGTCTAAGAGGCTGATACATCAGCAGTACCAGCATCTATCTGTATTTGCTACTGACTGTACTCATTAAGCCTACATAGATACAGATTTATAGACATCAACCACTGTCCCATCACAATTAGCAGGAATCCATTAGCATTATCTGGCATTTCAATGGTATAGGCATAACAAAAGACAACTCTGACAACAAACACAGTAACCGTGAAATGGAGCTTCCGTCTGTGAACATGTGCAGTTGATAAATGTATGCAACTAAGTAAGTGAGTAAGTAAGTATGGTAGATTTTCCATAACCTCGGTCTTGGTCCTGATCTTGGTCTTGGTCTCAAGCAGACCTTGCCTTGAGACCAAAACAAGACCTTGGCACTGGCTTGATCTCAAGACCAAGACCACCATCTTGACCATTGAGTCTCAAAACCAAGACCAAGACCGTGATACTGGGTCTCAAGACCAAAATCAGGACTGTTAGAAACTGGACTCAAGTGCTCTTGAGACTCAAAACCTTGGTCTTAAGATCATAAGACTGCTTTTCACCAGTTAGCAGTTTCTGAAATCAAATATTGCACCAAAATTCCATGCAGTCGCTCAGCCACAGAAACGGGGCATCAAAAACTCGCAATTTACCTAAACAATTGTTGTGATTCACTAATGGTAAACTTAACAGCAGCCACATACTGTTGCATCATAATGCATGATATCCACATGGTTTGGAATTAAATATTTTAACTTCAGGTTTAGGCCAGTAACTTATTTCTGCTTGTGTTCTGTTCTCTGCTCTTCACTCAAAAAATTCAACAGCAAGTCGAAAAAGACAGGTTTTTAAGTAACGCTGAAGTATCGAATCCAGATAATGACACTTTTAGGAAATATTCAAAATTACCAGGAATTCTGCCAGAAATTTCAGGATCGTGGATACACGGAAATTCCGGGAATCCATCATCCTGAAATTCCAGGCAGAATTCCTGGGAATTTTAAATATTTCCCAAAAGTGTAATTTTTTCTAAGTTTATCATAAGATATTTTGCAAATCGGGCCCCTGCTCTATATCACCGAACTGCAGCATCATTGCATCAATATCGCCAAATGTTGAAACAGACCACATTAGTTACTCCAGTGATATGATACGATATGGTAGATTAACGTGCGATCAAAAGCTGACAGGATGGCCAGCTTAATCTAGTGCACGGCCCAGAAACGAAAAATATGGAAAAAATAAAATCAAAAACCGAGTATACTCTATATCCTCCTAGTATGCAATGCATCATGATAATGTGGCGGTTGTGATGCAAACAGTAAACAAATACCGAATTTCATCATAATGTGCAAAATTTTAACTTATTCTCCAATTTTCTGGTTGAGGAGATAAATACACTGATCATCCTCAGCTGCAAAATTGCAATCAACAATCAACGCAAAGGTAGATGGACAAATGTATAAATTTGTTAATTAGTTATACCGCTGGCTTTCTTTATGTATAACTTGATAAACATCTCCACAAGAACCCTGTCCAAGTTGGCAGACAGTAGTATACTTGTCCATTGCGTATACATAAGTGAAGACTGTACTGCTACGTTATCGTTTTCATCTTATTGTGATCACTACATGACGCATAAAATCTGTTATGTATTGCTTCGCACGCAGGTGATTGTATTTGTACACAATCAAACAACGATCCATTCCCTTCGCAACCATCATCCATTTGTAAATAACCGACTGTTACGAAGCGCCCCCGAAGAATATATAAACAAACACCTTGCTGTAAACAGGTGTTTGTTTATATATTCTTCGATGGTCCTTGCTCCTTGCATTCTTGGCTCCTTGGTATACAGCCAGCGACGACCGTCATGCACCGCCAGGGTCGTATTCTCTGGCTTTGGCATTGCTTAAGGTTCTTTCACACCCGATGCGTTGCGTTGCGGTGCGTCGCGTTGCGGCTTCGCAACACAATGCAACGCATCCGGTGCGGACTAAATTTTGCGGCGTCATGCAGCAATGAACACGATGTGAACACTCCCAGCCGACGGCAGTCGCGGAAGTAGGGTTTACACCGCCGTTTGTCTGTGTATGTGTATGTCTGTTTCCCTGCACGACATCTCAGAAATCGATGCAACTAGTATAACCAAACTTGACATGCAAATGTTCTATCCACGATGAGTCTTGGAAACCCATTTATGTCGGGGTCAAAAGGTCAAAGGTCAAGGTCACGAGTCACGAAAACATTGCCGGCTTAGTCATTGCACTCTTGTGAGTATGGCTTCTTCTAGTTCATTGTGTTTGATTAGGGCGGTGCGGTGCCGCCGCAACGCAACACAATTTCACGAGGCATCTAGTGTGAACCAACTTTAGCTTACTGAGTACTGACCGACGCAGTGGCCGTATACGTAACTTATTGTCGCTTCACCCGTTCACCGGCTTACAGCGGTGAGAATGTGGAAGCGGATCATAGCAGTGATTTTCGTAGCTGTTCTCGCCTACAGGGTTGCTGTTATAATGTGAGTAACTTCGTCACTTGACTTAGCCTACTACGGTCAGGATTGCCTGCAGTTGTTTAAGCTGCTCAGATGTCGATTTTACGTCTTTCGTCCGACAGGGGTCACACGGTGTGTCGATGAAGCGTAAAGGTGAAATTTAGTGAAATTTCGTGGCACTGGATAGCCTATATGGGAACTTGGGAAGGTTTGCAGTTGTGCATCCATGTTCAACTTTGTCTCAACGACGCTGCATGCATTTTCAAAATACGGTCAAATTTGCTTTTTTCGCTCCTTATGGCCGACACAATGCATGCTCAAGCTGAAATTTAGTAATTAGGAAGATCATAACGTAGGTTTATTTCTGTTGTCAAATTTCATCCTAATTGGAAAGATTCTTAAAGATTCTTTTATTGCGTTCATAGCTAATACTGTTAGGCCTACGTGTTTCTATGTCATGCTCTATAGGCCTATATGTTTATCTTCATTCCCCCGTGAAAGCGAAGAAGTATGTTTTACCGGCGTTGGTTTGTCTGTCTGTCTGTCCGTGTGTGTGTCTGTCTGTGACCACGATAACTAAAATATTGTGGACGGATTTGTACCAAATTTTATGGGAAGGTTCCTAGGTAAATGGAAGACTAAAGTTCGTGTTTCGTTACGATCGGTAGAGGGATGTGGAAGTAGCGGTCAAAAAACTCCGTAAACCGGCGATTGTTTACATTTCATACTTCTAATAGTGGGTGTGGCAAGTGTTGCCTAGTGTTGGCGACAACCTCCCCCCCCAGAAAAAAAGTTCGCTATTGGGTAGTCTTGCAGCTATCCAGTGAACATACCGAATATGCAAATTCATGAAAGAACGTGATTGGTCGAGCAACACTGCGGCAACGGCTGTTCCATTAACCGCGCACCCCCCATTGTGGTGGCAAGCCGCAATCCGCAATAGTTTTCGCGGGGAGTTATACCCTCTCAGAGTAGTTTCCATATAACTCATAGATAAGTTAATTAATTTATTTATTATATTCCGTTTTTTTGCTACCGGATCTTTATTCTGGTGAAATAAAGATATGGAAAGGGGGATGGGTATTGGAGCCCCTAAAACTAAAACGTGGTAAAATAATTTGCAATTTCTTGCCACGTAAGGAAGACAATGGTGCACCGTTCAACGTGAAGAACATTAACCATGCGCATATTGTACGCCAGATTTCCCGCAGATCAGTGAAGGGGTTGGATAAGAGAGCCCCAAGTATTCCAAAAATCGGACAAATTTGAAGTTTCACCCCTGTAGGATTGACACAATGCAATGATACGGGTGAAACTTGTTATGGAAATATTCTCACACAGTGCAGCGTTGATTGCGTGATGATCGGTTCAGTCGTTTTAACAGAATATTAAAAATTGTCCTCAGTCAAGGATCGAGGTCGGACCGATCGCATTACCGTGTTACCATGCCCACACGTGCTGGACTCCGCCACTGTCGCTGTCCTCGGCCGCGCCGCGCCGCGCCGCACGCCTCGCCGTGCTCGCGCGCAGCTGATGGCGTGACAATAAAAACCTACTATTATTATGGTCATGACCCATATATTCATGCAAAAATTCAAGGTAAAAGGCCAGTTTGTTGAAAAGATAGAGTTGAAACAAACGGACGGACGAACGGACACGACCGATCGCATTTTCCCGCTAACGCGGTCGGTAACCAGCGTGTGACGGACAGACGCTCAGATAAGCTGTCGCGCTCTGCGTAGCTGTGCTATGAACCTGTGAACGCGCGATAGAAGTCGATGACGACGAATGCAAAAGTCTGTTCAGTAGCACTGATGCGGCAAAACTGGCCCACAGCACGATATTTTGACACAGTGCTGTTTTCATTCATTTGCGTACATCAAGGAGCGTTATAGTCGTATTGACAACTCACATCAGTGTAAAGGTAAAGGCGTAGATTTGTACAACGCTTAATTATGAAACTCATCTCTGAATTGCTCAGGATGGCACGACGTGTTAAACGGATCACATTTTTACCTGCCACACACGTTTATCCATGAACGGAATTAACCATCCTGCCTTTACTCCCAGCCGCAGAGCATCACCGCACTTTGGCTGGCCGGTACTCAATTTCCGTCCCACATAGGATAGGAGGCTGAGTTGGCCTGGGTGTCTGGTTACATACCGAGGTGGTATGCCCGACCGAAGACAGTACAAGCCTACCGATAGTGTGGCGGCCGGGGATCGACCATTGAGTCGCAAGTCCGACGCCCGGTCCATTAAACTACCGAACCACCAGTGTACTCTGTTAGATGCTTTGATCCAAGCTTGAGGTCACTTTCCAATGTACGTAGTCAGGAGGTCGCTGGCCGACCTCGACACCGTTTCCATTCAGGCGGAGGTCTTTGTAGTGCTGCCGCGACAACTACAACCCTGTGATGATCCTCCCTGCTGTGCTCCACGGTGCTCCAACCTACACCATCCGGAAGTTGCAGCGTGTGCAGAACAACGCTGTTCGGATCGTCCTCCAGGGGCCAAGACGATCCCACGCCACGCCGTTCCTGAACACGCTGCACTGGCTGCCCGTTCAGCAGAGAATTGACTACAAGGTGGCTCTGCTGACTTTTAAGGTCCGCAGCACGTCGACGCCGTCCTACCTCCATCGCCTACTCCAGGACAGAGAGGACG
>Ga0209780_1004778_pt1 | contig 10528 bp, 8 predicted proteins | sample WorMetexBAHAMAS2_FD_187384 | JGI IMG/M metagenome (GOLD analysis project Ga0209780, IMG submission 187384) | Marine gutless worms symbiont microbial communities from Max Planck institute for Marine Microbiology, Germany - Inanidrilus exumae... | ecosystem: Host-associated > Annelida > Digestive... | reverse complement strand
GGTCGGAAGTGGAGTGGCCGAGATGCTGAAAGATTCCAGCCTCTGCAACCGGCGCAGCTCATCCCATTACGACTAGATGTGGCTGACGTCAAGTCGCGATGCTGAAGTAATGATTTTGAAACCAAATGTCGCCTTTCCTTCTCTGTTTTCTGTATTCTAGCTGAATCCGTTTTGACTCTCGTTTTAAAACGTAGTTGTGGACCAGAAATTGACGTAATATTTTATGTATAGACTTTTATATTTTAACTCGTACTGACTTTAACTTTTCTCATTTCATATTGTAACCTGTAACTTCGGAACGTCAATATATGACCACTAATAGCGTAACAGTGTTACAAGTGCTATTATAGCATTAAACAACTAGGGAATATTGCAACAATGTCTATTCGTATTGTGTCGCATCGGGTGATATCGCATATAGGCCTACCATTATATCTGTATGTACTGTAGGTCTCTATAATAGAGACCTACAGTACATACAGATATAATGGTAGGCCTATATGCGATATCACCCGATGCGACACAATACGAATAGACATTGTTGCAATATTTCCTAGTTGTTTAATACTGAATAATAAATGTAAGTTTCAACATATTTCTGTGGTTACTGCAAAGTTATACGTAATTTAATATAACTGGCATAATTACATGTAAGTGCCTATAGCTAGATTTGTTTATGTATTGTCATTTGTACGTTTGCTTTAAGTAGGCTTACTCATTTGGAACAATTAATGATAACGGTGACGATTAGTAACGTTTTAGGCATGACTTCAAAACTCGTCCTTGTCTCACGGTGACTCATTTACTCTGGTTGTCATGTACGGATTTGTACCAAATTTATTAAGCAGGGTCCGTCTCGTCGACATAATCATCTGTGAATGATTTTTCAACCGGTTCAGGGGTTTTCATTTCATCGGGGTCAAAATTCATTAAGATTAATTAAGATTTTGCGTCCTACCCGACATAGAATATGTTATTTCGGAGACGTTCTTCGCAGCCAATCTCTAGACTTGGTACTGAAGCAACTAAATCTAACACAACAAAAGCAGCCGACAGTGCGGGATCAGACAATGACAAGTTTGTCGATTTGATAGACGTCTGTCATATTTAGTCGACTGTAATTCTTATTCGTTTATTGTTTTTACGGAACGTAACGACTTGTGCATTTACAATCTTAGTCGGAGATCTTAGTCTCTCTTCGTCTATTGTATGTTCGAGTGTTTTCCGTCCGTCTCTCATGCTGCAGTTGCGTTCTGTAGTGTCAGACGTTCAATAAACGGATATACACAGTATGTACAAAGGTAAGGCAAGCACCCGCGGTCGGCACACCATGCACAGAGCGCTGCTCGCTTCGTCTGATCGCAGCATTGCGCCCAGGATTTGCTCCGATCCCGTCCCTACTCCCTCGCTCGCATGTACGAATACCTCTGTCAGCAGAGAGGCCCGCAAGTGCCTAACGTCAAGTCTCAAGCAAGTCTTAAGTCATTAGAGGCTAGTCTCAAGTCAATACAAGCGAATCACATGTACGAAAATAGAGACTTGTTTCGCGACTTAAGTCCTACTCTCTGACGAATACCCATGCATCTGTGACCGTCAGAACTCCAAGGGCCGGGTTTCCACCGCAAATTAATCTCCCATTAACTTTAATGGGTGATTAATTTGCGGTGGAAAAACCGGTCCTAAGTTGCAGCTGTGACGTCAGAAGCCGAGCAGACATTTGCATCATTATAAGCGTTTTTAGCCAGACCATGTAATCTATAACTCACTTCATATAAACGTTCTGTATCTTGTCAAATATGATATAAGAATGTGTTTGACTTTCGTTTTGTGTGAATTTGCTTTACGTCATTTTATAGCTTTAAGCGAATGAATTACAGACAAGAAGCTCAGCTATCGTAGAGGGACCGCGCGACGTACTATGTCAGTTGAAATCTTGTCAACATGCTGCACAGCTGTACAAAAAATCACATTTTGGGAGGTTTGCAGTAGAGAAATAAATCTTTATACACATATCGTAGATAACACGTGTTACATTACCCGAGGTATTGGGAGTCAGAAAGTTTTCAAACAGCAGAATAATCCTAAAGGTCACTCAACGTCATTAATATTGCTGCCATTCGATAGGCCACATACGATTTCCTGTTAGTCTTTCGTTGCAATTATGTCTGTATCTTGCTTGTGAAGGCAGTCAGGGGGTAGAACTGAAACTATTCGGGAAGGATTTGTGAAACAGACAGGTCCGTGAGTGAACGAGTGAGGGAGTTATGGATGAGCTGAGTGGTGAATCAAAAGAGGACGAAGTGATGGGTGAAGGAATAGGTGAGCCAGAAATAAAGGCGGCGAATCATGTATAGTTCCAGTTAGGGGCAAACACGGTACGAAAGACTGTGAAAGGTCAAAGAACATGACACGCCATGCAGTTACATGTAATTTCGTAAGTTGTTCTCCAACTTTCGTAGCTCTTTCAAAAATTAATGTTTTATCCCATTATATGGACACTAGTCCACTTCAGTATACGATTATAACTTTCTATCCGTAATCGGAAGTAACGAGAGATAAACAACCGCTATATGGCCCGCGAACAATTCAGCGAATATTAATTTCGTTCAGTGGTTGTAGGCGTACCTTGCATGCGTTACACGTGTTGACGCCGTAGTGAAAGCCTTTTGCCTGTTGACCGCAGACGCGACATGGCGGCAGGACGTGCGGCGCGCATCGTACACTCCTCATCTCTAACTGCGCAGCGGCTGAAGCGGGCACCTGCAACACAGATAAACTGTAAACAATATCACGACACTTTGTTGACCTACGTACGTAAGACCCATGAATCCAGTAAGCATGTTTTCGTTTAGCCGGCCGATTTTTGGTTATCGTCATCATCATCATATTCGTTTATTTGCAACATGACAGAATTAACGCATGCCATAACAAGAGAAATGTAAACGAAAATGTACACATCACATAACATAATGTCATCGATAGTCTCCTGAACTGTGCCGCCCATAAGTAAGTTGGCTAGAAGATTACATATAACATATTACATATAACACTGTAACAGCAGTGAGCTGCATCTAGGCCTAGTATGCGTTTTATACAACATGTGAGTGATGAAGTTTTTGTCTGACAAGTGTGTGGTATGATCGTGTAATTGCAGTAAATGTGTTCGTTTTCGCAGATTGTATCTTTGTGATGCGTTAGATGGCGGCGGAAGGAGGGAATGTAGCACGTGATTAGGCAGGCGAACAGCCTCGTTAAATAGCTCGTCGTCGGCGTCATCACATAGTTCATCAAAGGATGGCAGATATCGTCGTTGGTTCGACGATAGTACCGATCTAAAGCCTGGTCCACACCAGCAACAATCTCGAAGCAACGTTCGACTTTGTTGCCAAAAACGGCAACAATGGCGAACGAGTTTTGCGATGAAATTTCATCCTTTCGACAAAGTCGAACGTTGCTTCGACATTGTTTCTAGTGTGGACCGGGCTTGAAGGTACGTTAGACAGGACGCGGTGCGGTGCGACAGCGCGCCGCGTTGCACCGCATGGCATCGCGCCGCGCCGCGCCGAGTCCTGTCTGAGCACACCTTAAGTGATTGGACGAAACGAACGGCTCCGAACCGACCTATTTTTTTGTCGAGCGGGACGTTAAAACTTAACTCAATCAACCAATATTCCGTACCGCCTCCGCACTCACCCCCACAACATGACAATGATTAACAAAACCAAATTTCTACATGATACCGATTTGTTTATCCGTATGTTGTATAAATATTCATACTAACACTGCGTAAACTAAATTTAGGATGGTTGCGTTTGACAATCTGTATTAAACGAATATGTTATGTTATGTTGCGTTTGTCATGTTCATCAATACGGGGAGTTAAACGTAACTTATTTCAGACTTCATCAGCCGAGCCACTACGTGCGACTTTGTTTATAGGTAGGAGATCGAACTTCGCTCCGTCTGTCACTCTGTGCTGATGAGATGAAGGTTAATGCCGATCGAGCACGACAATATCGTCGAAAGGTCGACTACTCGCGTTGCCTCTAGAAATGCACCGTTTATGTGTGGTCGCTAACCGTACTATCATCGCCAGTCACCACGACGTAATTAACCTCGTTCAAGGTTACACACAGACAACGGTAAAGTTGTGTCAACATATGTGTGTATATGAACCTCGTTACGCATCATCAACAGCTCCGTCCCGATTATGTGCCGTGCGAAAGTCCTTGAAACGAACCGCGCGTCGTTCTGCATGCGACAGTTGCGTTTTTCTACCGTTGTTTACTCACGTTCGTCGTTAGGCTACTTCTGCTTCAAGTCACCCGGTGAACAGTGACAAACTAGGTTGCTTTATTACTGGCCCGCCTAATGGGCCAGTATTGTTATGCTCGCTGGCGTCTGTCGTCGTCTGTAACACTGCCAGCGGGCGTACAGGCCGGCCGCCGGGCGCACGGTCGGTCGGGCGGCAGACACTCCACGGCGGACCAGTACGGTTACGTCCCGTTAGGGCGACACATTGTTTATCTCGTGCTGACAGGAGTTTATTCTATGTACAGTCAGTCGACTTTCCTTGGTCACAATATAAGATTTTCCATGAAGTCAAGTGATTTTTTTCAAAGTTGTCTTAAATTCCTTTACCTTTAGACTATAAATCACTACGGTCAGATTACGTACATTGCAGAATAATTTTCAAGAGCAGGCATAAGAAACATACGAAACAATTTTACTCTACGCGCCTAGTGACTGTTGTTTATCGGCGCTCTGTATAAAGTTTCTTTCTTACTTACTTACTTTCCTTAGTTTTCCATCATGAAGATGCATGTGAATGATTTTTTATGTTTTTTGTTTTTCTCTCGAAATTCATCCTCAAATCTACTACGCAGTAGTATGCCAAGATCTCAGTCGATTTGGCACAACATGCACTTAAACTTTAGCTATAATACTAGTCCAATGCAGTTTTCATCAATGGTCATGATTTTTCCTAAATCGTATCTTATCATGTGCATAAAATGGTTTGATTTGTATTTTCTAACGCTGTTTGACGAAAATAAAAAGTGACGTTGTGTAAATAAGAACATTTTTCTCTTGAAAATGAAGTGGGCATTAGCATTGTGTACGTTGTGCAATAAAGGAAAAGCTCCAACGACCGTTAAGCCGTTTAATACACCGAAAGTCATCGACAACAGCCCTAAGATCTGTTCACCTCGCAGCGATAAAACACAACTGTACTGAGCTACTAAACGTATTCACATCTGCGAACTGCCAGTTGCCTTGGTTCAGCTCAGTTCTGTCTCGGCGATGAGAATGGGCCTTCAGTCCTACTTAGCACCCTGTAGACTATAGTCACCAATAACCATGTCTCACATGGAATTGTCAACGTCACTGTTCGTAATAACAGGTTAACAGTTTTGATTACTGTAACACATGTATGCTAGTTAAGCAACGAATGTGAGTTTAATAATTTCTTACTAGCCTTCAAACTGTCTTGTAGGCCTACCGGTTCAAGCTGTGTTTAGTTTGACCTGCGAAAACATTTTATTGGCTCACCCTGTAGACACTGGAGCGCAAGACTAATGGGATACGATGCACGGTGATCTATCAAGTAGCGCCATTAGTAAGCTTGTATACGAAAATAACGGCAGGTCAAAAAAAACGAAAAAGAATCACGGAATACTATTTTAAAAATCGTCAAATTTACGGCACCAATTCACAGTAACATTGTACTAATAAAATATCGTACTGCAAAAACACGTTTCGATCCGTAATCTCTACTTCAGAGGCAGAACTACAGGAGCTGGTGGATCGCCTAGACCGAGAGTCAGCCGTAAATACAGCCTACTCATCAACGTCGACAAGACCAAGGTAATGGCGAGCGACGGTATAGCGTGCCACATACTCATTCAGAATGAGCAACTAGAGCAGGTGGATACGTTCCTGTACCTTGGGTCCCTGATTAGTGATTACAGAAGATGGTGAGCGTACGACGGAATTCCGTGCCAAATTAAACAGGGAAAAGCGATCCGGGCATCACTGCAAAATATGTTAAAGTCACAGCATACCGATTTTAACGAAGATACGACAAATGAAAGCGCTAGTGTGGCCTATAGCAATGTAAGGCTGTGAAAGCTGGACACTCAGAAAGAATGAAGAAACACGTCTTGACGCCTTTGAGATGAAAGGGCTGAGAAAGATTCTGTGGGTTTCGTGAACTGCAAAGAAAACCAATGAGGCTTCTTAACAATGCAGGAGTAAAGAGGGAACTGTTAGACACTGTCAAAGCAAGGAAGCTAGCATACTATGGTCACACCATGAGGAAACAAGAGAGTTGCCTGGAGAAAGAGATATGCAAGGAACAATGTCAGGTGCACGCAGGTGACGAAGACCACGCACGGCCTGGATGGACAACATCAATACGTGGACAAAACGCCCGTGGAAGAGTCAATCAGAAAGACAAGAGGACAGAAATAAATGGAGAAAGTACGTCCATATGGTGTGGCCAACCCTCGGATCGAGGACGGCTAAAGAACAGAACGATCTCTACTCACAAGGCTGTTAGTTCAGTCTCACATCGAATGACCAATTATTGTCACTGTGTGTAATAACGCGTTAAGTTTTAGTAACGATGTACACAACTAGAATATTAGAATATTGGCAAACCCAACATGACGATCGCCCGACGTTGTGCAGCTGAGCATATACAGCGGCCAGGTGAAACTCCTAGCTGATAGCTTGCAGTTGTCGCCGCTGCTACGTCAGAAATCGTAAAAATTTCCCACCCCCGTATAATCAGTACGTCGATCTTTGTTACTGTTTAACCCGACCCCTATCACATTTTGGAGAAAGTGTAGACTAATAATCATTAATGAACACTATTGTTTTCGATTTTTTTATTTTTCTTTCATATCACAAGTGATAACGCTTAATATGTTGCGGTTAAATGCGAAATTGGGCAAAATTTGGGTGTTTTCGCCCCTCATTTTTGTTACGGAACACTTTCGGAGAACGTGAGATGACAGATGAAAAAGAAGAAACATGCGCAAAACGTAAGATCGCGTTCGCAGAACAAGCGATCTAACTATGCTACTAAGCAACGAAAGTGAGTCTAATTCTAATATCTAAAAATAAATCGACCGTGAGAGCTGGCGAAAAAAGTTCAATTAGCACTAATAGGATGTCGACCACGCGCTTTCCAACTAGCCATAGATAAACCATGTACGTTACCCCTAAGTCCCTCAAAGGGTGGCAAAAACGCGATTTTGCTATTTTTGCCAGTAAAATTCAACCTCTGTCGAAAGAAGCCTGCTCAAAGTTTCTTTGTGTTAGAACTTCCAGTAGTAATAAAGTTGTAGCTACATCATTCCTCTATCTAATGACTTACAGATGGATTGCGGGCGACGTCTCTAACTACCTAAAATTTGCGCTCAAAGTGACCCACCCCTTCAGAAAACGCCAATTTCGGCAGATTTAGCTTAACAGTGCCGCAGTCGTGAGAGCTAGCGAAAAAAGTTTAATTGTCACTAATAGGAAGTCGACAATGAGCTTTTTATCGAACCATAGATAAACTCTGTGCGTTACCCGTAAGTCCCCCAAAAGGTGGCTCAGAACGTGAATTGTTGCATTTGGCGTAGCCCTTCATTTCTTCGTTGCAGGTCATCATCGTACGTACACTTAAAATTCGGTGGACGTGGTCATCGTCACGTGACATTATTAACTATTGGCAAATAAGCGATAATATCCCGAAAACGGTACAAGGTAGCCTCATAGTTTCTATGGAATTCGAATAGGAAGTCTGTTTACTTACTTACTAACGCACAAGCTAATAGTTAATTGGATTAGGCCTATGTCCGACTTTACGATAAAGAAGTCCATTTAAGTAAAATCGGTGCTTCGTAGCGAAATTCATATCGCAATGCATCATGATCCAATTTTGCGTTATTTTACTGAATGATGACGTAATCAGGCCAACGATTATCGTATTTGAACGGGAGCTGAACCATGCCTAAAATTTGGGTAGGTACCTTTCTTATGCAGAAAGACTTTGAATTGATTCTAACGGTAATAATGGGAACTAGACATCTCATAAAGGTTTATTTGGAAGTGAACTTCCTGCGATCTGTCATCATTGCGGCGTTATAACGGCCTGAAATCGCAAGACCTGAAAATTTTGTGAGCAATTTTTGCATTTTTTTGGAAAAACGACCCAGGGTAAAATTTTTAAAATTTCGTTTTAAAAGTTTTCACCGCCTCACCGATCGACATTGTTGCGTTCAAATGTCGTGAAATTTGTCCGACGGGAAATCGGTGAAATCGTGCATTATTTACGTCTGAAACTGTCTCTATTGCGCGGATCGCGACAAAATCTGCCAGGGCCAGCCCAACATTTGGCTCACACTGTTACAGATTTCATCCAAATCGGTTCACTTTCGGCAGAGTTATATCCGAATGAGTGAAGACCGTTTTTTGTCCCATATAGGTATCGTAATTCAGAAACCCATGACAATATACGACCTGACAGACTGACAACATTAGCGCATTTAACATCATAACGAGGACCAATAATCTGGGAAAAACGTTACGTGAAGTACGCATTTGGATTATTGTTGTATGGCATGAATATATATATTTCCTAGATTCTATTTTATATTATATCACGAACTTTATTCTATCGCAGAGCAACTTATCTCAGCTTCAGTAATATTGACTGATTGGAGTACTGTTAGAATTTAGTGTTTGATAAGTTTTTTTCGATCTTGATGGAAGGCATAATTATTAGACTTTGTACTGTTTACAGTCGATCGATTGACTATTCATAGCCATTACCGCAGTGGTGTGCAATAGCCGATCAACTGATTGACTGTGATGTCAACACATGGTGACAGCAGACGTAAGAGAGCTCATTCGGTTGGTGAGCAACCCAAGCTAAAATTACATAGATCCCTGATGATATCAACGGTTGGCACGGATGAAATCAGCAAGAATAAATATAAAAATCATGATTCCTCAGTGATCACCCAGCATGAGTTATTAACACAGTCACAACAGAGTGTTATCCATCTGTGAATCCATTGTCATCACAATTATCTGATGTTGTAGTGGATGTGTCTGGTACAATAGCAGATGTAACGGATTTGAATGCGGTCTATATTGAGTGTCATAAACTGGTCAAGACTGTGTTCGAACTAAAGTAGACCGTTGGAAGCAGCAAGTTCGTATAAACGAGCTGTATTCATTTGCTAATAAGTGGGATCTACCTCAAGCACCTGTCAAAATGTCACTGATTTGCAGGGTTCTCAGAGCGCTCAGAGCTCTCAGTCGCACTCATTATCTACACCATCGCCCACTGCTTCTACGTATTCTGCTGCTGTTGCTGTGTCTAATCCTGTGTTGCAAACAACCTCGACCTAAACCACTTTAAATGAGCCCGTACGGCGAGCAGTGTTGACTGCTGTTCACAATGAGATGCAGAGCAAACAAGCGCGTGAAAGAAATATTGTGATAACTGGTCTTCGTCGCAGCAATACGATACGATACGATTCAGTAGATTAACGTGCACTCAAAAGCTGATGAGATGGCCAGCTTAATCTAGCGCACGGCATAGAAACAAAAATAAGGAAAAAATAAAAACAAAAACCGAGTTGCTCAGAAGAAACGGTCCAGGCAAAACTCCGTGGAGGCAGTCTGGGAGGAAGTGGTAAAACTACTGGGGGAGGGGGGTAGGATTCGTGAAAAAGTTAGGTTTTAAGCCGGGGGTGAAAAAGAGATAAAGTTATAAATGTACAGATTGGTGAATACTACTCAAGATAAAGATGTGGTGTCCAAGTTGGCGTTTGAGGAGTTTGGGATGGATCTCAGGATCGTTCAATGCAAAAGACTTGGTAAATCACCGACTACCTATGAAGGCCGTCCACAGCCGCTACGTGTGGTGTTTAAGTCGGCTTCCATTGCGAGAGATGTTATAGCCTAGGCTATGCATCGACGTCGTTCTACTGACGAATATGTACGTGGTAATGTTTTCATAAATGCTGATCTGACGCGTGCAGAGGCTGAAGCGGCTTATCACGCACGTTGTGAACGGCGACAGCAACGACAGAGTCAGCTGACAACATCAGCAACAGTCTGTATCATTGGCGACATCATCTGCCGCATGCGTATTGTCGACAAACAGTCGTGATGTGAACGCATCAGTTGAAGAACATCCTATTGTAGGTGGATCTTCTTCTTCTTCGCGTTGTATTACTGTGTCAGCGGATGTTCATCGACCTATGTCTGCTTCCCAGGTCCTTCCAGACTCAGTACCAAACGTAGTACAACCAGGAGGGATGCAGCCAGGCCCTTTTCTAGTTCATCCTCCCTCTGTTCTCGTGCAGCAGGGCCTAACCGCAGTGTCGGTTAGTTTCTCTCCTGGTCTCCCCGTTTACTCAAACCCTCAAATTACTGCTCCACCGCTTTTTATATCGTCTGTACCGTTTTCAGCCTTTCAATCATCATCAGCAAATTTAAATCCAAATGTAATTGTAGATTCTAG
>Ga0209780_1004777_pt1 | contig 10529 bp, 6 predicted proteins | sample WorMetexBAHAMAS2_FD_187384 | JGI IMG/M metagenome (GOLD analysis project Ga0209780, IMG submission 187384) | Marine gutless worms symbiont microbial communities from Max Planck institute for Marine Microbiology, Germany - Inanidrilus exumae... | ecosystem: Host-associated > Annelida > Digestive... | reverse complement strand
GCCGTTAACAGTGTGTATAAACTGCAGTTTTTTACATTTATTCAATACTAATTTTCATTGTTACAACAGCACAATTTCCGTTGTTAGCGAGTTCACGTTCGCTATATGCTATCGCCATTCCGTCTGTCGTTTGTCTGTAACGTTCGTGCACCTTACTCAGCCGGTTGAAATTTTCGGCTATTTTTCTTTGCCGTTTGGTATCTTGGCCATCCATTGACATCCATGGAAAATTTTATGAAGATCATCCCAATGGAACCCCTCCGTTGGGGGGCAGTTAAACGCAAGAGGGGTAGCCAAATATAGCAATTTTTAACATTTGGAATGCTGAAGAATTTTTAGCAGGAGACAAATTATTTTAATTGGATTCTGGCATTGAAGAGCCGGTGTAAAGGGCACAGTGCCTCTTCCCTTAGGATTTGTGATGTGTAAAGAAAGGCTGAAGCCAATGGATGATTTTTGTTAATGCCTTTGCCACCCGACTATCGGCAATGCATTATGTTTTGGGGCTGTTTGTCGGCTGCATTCACTTGTATATTTTTTTTCGTTCATCCGGACAGATATTGTTACCACAGTATCTCACGAACACTTTGAACAGTTTTGATAAAGCTTACAGGAAATATTTACTAGTCCCTACTGATCACCTGTTTTGATGCTAAAGGTCAAAGATCCACGTCGATGCTGGGAATCAAAGTCTATGTTCAAGTGGTTTACTTCAGGTCTTTGACTCTGTTGGTGGAGTGATAGAAAGGGCATCCTGCCTGTAAAAAATCCCGTGCCACTTATCTCCCGAAGTTCTTTTCCTGACTGAGAGGGAACTCTAACCCAGTTTCACGTTCAACGCAGTATGTAATGTAAAAAAGTAAAAGTAAACAGTGTATAGCAGTTAGCGTCAACTTAGCTTTCACCGCTACGGGAAACTCACATGCCATCTGGGATCACACAGTGTTACCTGCTACCCGGCAGAGGTGAGAATCCCGCCATTACCCCTGCCGAAGCACGTACTCGATTTAGCGACCCCGGAGGGATGCAAGGCTGAGTTGACCTATGTTATGTGAAAGCCACCGGCTGGGATTTGAACCCGCGACATGTCAATCGCAAGTCCAACACCCCACTACAGCGCCAACACGCAGTACGTGAATGTGCATGTAGTTGTTTCAGTGAAGTTCTGTGAGAACTGGTTGTTGGCCACGTACTTCGTCAAATGGCAGCAGAGATGGCAGCAACAGCAAGCTATTGCGTGCCAGTCTGAACACGTGATGATGTTGGCTGCCAGTGTTCAATGCAGACGAGCGTTTACTCACTGGAAACACTGTATCTTTTTGCACCTTTACCATTTTCAGCCGGTAATAATGCTGTGGCATGCTGCAGTATCTTGACATAATAAATAATCCACTGTTGCAATGTTCGAGGCACATTTTAGCCATTAGGTGTGTGATATTTTTAGGTCAACTCTTCGACAGAGTCGACCTAATAAAGCCGGTCTCAAAGGTCCATCCATCCATGCGTACGGTCCATCCACAAAAAGTTTATTCGATTTCAATGAACTTTGGCGTGTAGGTAGAGGTCAGTGAGTGATGCACGACAGTATGAGTATGAACCGAGTCAAGGTCAAGGTCACGAGACCTTGAAAGTTGGAAATTCGGCCATTTTCAAAAGATATCTCCTCCGCCATTTACAATGGGAGTTGGCAACTGACCACTGATTCTTAAACTGGGGCACAATATCTAAATTTGTTTGGCCGGATTTTTGATTAGCAGTATAAAATTTTTTAGTAATATCAGTTCAAATGTCATAATGTTGTGGGAGCTAATGTGGTTCACACTGTTAAGTATTTATTGCATGTGATGTATGTCATGCTTTGTGTTGCACTTTTGTCAGTTGAGTTCTAACAGCAACGTTATGTCAGGTCAGTTGAACTTTGTCCTTAGCTTGTTCACAGTAGTTGTATTAAGACAACAGCGTAAACAAGCTTCGGAGCTGGCAGCAAGGCACTACAGAAACCGTATTCTTGTAATAACTTGTTTTTTTTGTGCAATTTTAACTTTGTTTTAAATTGTGGACTAAGGGCGTTTATGCAGCATTTACACTTCAGAATGTTGAGACATGAACAGAAATATAAATATTTAGTGTTTAGTGTTATGCTTTGATCTGTACATATACACGTTTAAATACATAGCCATTTTAACAGTGATCTTACAGCTGTCACTGAGATAGGCAGTGGTTCCCATAAGGCCTCCCAGGAAACTTAGAAGCTGCTAAAGTGGTTGTTTTTGCTCTTGGTTTGATGCTGTCAAAGCAATGAATTTATACGTTTGATTTCAGTAAAAATCTCTGAGAACCTGAACACTCAAACACCTTGTAGTGCGGAGCAAGGTCCATTGTCTGTTACCTTCAGCAGATGCTGAAAAGAACTTAGATTGTCCAACCTGTTGATCTCTCTAGATACGTCATGGTACATTATGTGTCAGTGTAGTAAAATACAAGGTGTCAGCCTAATGGGACATAACACTACTGGCCCGCCGTGGAGTGTTACAGAGGAGTTATAATTAGACTGGAGGCAGCATGACGTCATCGCCTGGCCTGCACGGGCGAAGCTGCCTCCAGTCTAATTATAGCGCCGTGGAGTGTTACAGACGACGACAGACGCCAGCGAGCAAAACAATACTGCCCCTCCCCCTACACTATGTGTAGGCCGGCCGGTAATAATGGGGAACCGTTGCTTGGCAGTAGATTACATCACATAGTGGTGAGCAGCTCTTTATAGGTGTGCTGTTGTTATAGTCATCTGTACTACATCATAACATGTGCTTGTTTGTCGTGGAATAAATAACAGATGACATGTTACATGTGCCGTTATTGTTAGCACGTCACGCTGTCAAGTTGGCAATTGTTCATTGTGAAACGACGCATTCAGTATGCAAGGGAGACACTGGCTGACCAGTTCCATTGTGATGCTGTATGTCGCACTGCTGCGTAATATACATTTCATTGCCGAACTATTATGAATGCTAATCAGTCATTTGTTTAAATATGGAAGCAAGGCCCATCAAACAGTGAATGCAGAACACACACAAGAAGGAAGAGAGGCAAATAGGAGAGGAAATAGTACAAGAGCTCAGTCACTGATGCGATGGCCGACCATAGTGTAGCAAGAGCCAGAGACCAATCTATAGCAGAACTGAATTTGAAACAAAATACATAATTTTCTGAGTCCAACGCCCCACCTCTAGGAGGCATCCTTGTCCATTGGCAGATTTGGACCCCATCTAATAAAAAATAGCTCTCCTCTTTGGTAACTTCATACCAAAAACCAGTTCAATCCATCTAGGCGTTTAGTCAGAATACACCAACATTGCAGACATAAGCACACACAAACCATAGGATAAGCTGAAGTGTTACCACGGTTAAAATCAGGTCACATTAGCCTGCTTTCATTATCGTCATCACTGTTATCAGTTTATTATTTCAGGCTATTTGCTACTGAGCTGCAGTTGATCGATATAATTATTGTGCAGCAGATCATGTTGTGTGCAGTGTAATGTGCATTGTGCTGGGTTGTTACAGTTGCAGAGACGGGCGTGGAACAAATGGTGTTTACGAGCTGATGAAAAGCAAGAGGCCACAATGAAACCATTGTCAGTGAAAGCCCGGACTCATTTTCTGTTGGTATTATTGTGAACGTTCAGTGAATAATACAACAGCTATGCATAATGCTTTCTGGATAGCATGTCTTAAGCATACTGCTGCTTACAGACCGACAATATTATTTTGTTTTCTGGCAGAAGTCATTGTCACCAATACAGGAACAGTGCTAAAGAACGTTTAGTACAGTGGGTCACTTTATCTTTCGCTAAAACCATAGTCTAAAACCTTAGTCTAGGGCCAAAAGTCCGGTTTTTAGACCTAATTAATGCAAAGCGTGAAGTGATGCTAAACTTTGGTCTGAGACCAAAGTCCAGAAACCAAACTTACCGCTTAAACCAAAGTTTAAGACCAAAGTTTGGTCTTAAACCAAACTTAATCCGAGAAATCCGGTCTCAAACCAAACTGTCCTAATGTATTTAGATGGGCAATTATCACTAATCTCTAAGAGTTAAGATCTTAGTCTAAAACCAAATCACTATCTTTCGCTTAATCTGTACTCGGTCTAAAACCAGGTTTTAGCCTTTCAGATTAAGCTTTGGTTTTAGACTAAGGTTTTAGACTTCGGTTTTAGTGAAAGATAAAGTGACCCAGTAGTACTGCTCTTTCACTTGGTGCAAAACTGAATGGCTGTCTGCACATTTTCCTCAATTAGCAGACATGTCCGGCTTGAAATGTGTTTAACAAAGTTTCCTCTGTTTGAAATGATTACTAAGAAAATTATGTCATTGACAGCCATCAGCATCTTTAGTTTACTGGTTTGCTGTGTTGTTTAGTTTCTTTAGTGCCATCCTAAGTGATTTGCTGGGAAGAACATCTCCGAAATGACCTGTTTTTATGTCAGATATTGAAGCAGTGCCGTAGCTAAATAACATTATTTATGACAAGCTTGCATATATTTGTTGTGTACAGTGGATGGAGATATCTGCCATCTTTAGTTGACTGGCTTGGACCAGCAAAGCCTATAGTTAGCAATTATTGTACGGCCGTGTTAGTGTGTGTTGTTGTGGCTGTTATGTTTAGTCATCGACTGCTTCACGTCACGTTTCATTCGTGGCAGACACATGTTATGCAGCAGCAAATTCACAAAGTATGACTGTAATTGTTGTGTTAATTTTGTTGAGTAACTTGTTAACATATGATGGCAACTTTTTTCAGCTTTGATTTGCCATACAAACACATCTCATTCTGAATGAATGACTGCCATTGTCTTACTATGAGATGTTATCTTATGACAGTTTTCAGGTGATTTTATTATCCCATATGTCTCCCTAGGACACCTTTGGGGGAACAACTTAACTTTCAGTGATCGTGAAAGGAAGCCAGTTAAGCAAATGTCAAGAATATTAGTTGTTTCAATATTTATTAATTTCTATAAAAGAACAATTATTGTGTAGTGCCAGTACTTACGGAAGTTGGTTCTTTCTAGCCGATTTTCCATTGAAAATAATGTATAAGTACAGCAGTATCATATATTGTTGGTGCACTTTTTGTTGCCATTGTGTGTTTCTGTCAGAGACATCTGCTTCATGCTGATGGTCATTATGCTCATGTTCTCATCAGCCGATGTTTCGCTGTATTGAGATACAATGTCTCTGTCATGCAAGGTCAGCATGAAAATGTCTCATCTGCGGACCAGTTCCTGAGGTCTGTGGTGTAGTGTAGTTCTGTGCAGTTGTCTGTGCACGTTGTACTTCATGGCTTCTTTTCAGTATAACAGATCATGTGTTTTGTACCAAAGTTTTTTTCATTTTTACTGCAATTCTAAATTACCCATATATTGGGTATAAGAAGCTCAGTAAGCTGCATATTTTGAGCCATCATGGTGCATATTAGTTGTAAGATTTGATAATTCTTAAACAATCTAGAGACATGGCAAGACAAGATGGGTGACTAGCAGTAAATTTGTGTTATGAACCTCTTATTAATACTTTGCTTTATTTTAACGTAACTGCATATTAGTTGTAATGTTGTTTCTTTCTTTTAATTGACGTATAATTTTGCTCATTCTTGTGTCTTCTGTCTTGTTTTTTGCTGCTTGTGTTTTTAGTTATTCTTTTGTCAGTGAACAAAAGCTGCTTAAACGTCTTTTAACCTCTATCTGTCGCTCGTTATCTTTCAGACAGTTGTTTTCTTGTTATTTCCAGGTTGAATCTAGAATGGAAGTACTTTTCCATGTGGAAATGGAAAAGAGAATTATGCCAGAATGCTCGGGAGATGGGGCGGATGGCCATACTTCATCATGACCGCTGCCTTCTGATAGCTTGCCTGCGTGTGTGGAGAAGCAGGTGTCAACAGCGACTCAAGGACATACACAGCTGGGTTTGCATCCTTAATGTGTGTAGCATGTTCTACTTGCCAGCCACCCCACGTGGGGCCGGGGTACCCCCTTTCCGCATTTGCTCCTCCCTTGTCCATTCACTTCCTCATCTTTTGCTCTTTATTACTTTTCCCCTTTTCCTTATCTCGTTCACTTTACTTATTTTCTTCTATTGTCTATCCGATCCCTTTCTACCAGAATCGTCCCACTCCGTTTCCAGGTGGTGAGGTCGTAGGAGGCGACCGAACCTGGGTTTAGTTTGTTTTTGTGTTATGATTGTGTTATCTGTATTGCTTAGTTAAGATTTATTCTGGTGTTTTGTTGTATTTGGTTTAGTTTAGTCTTGCGGTGTGATAGTTGTCTTTTCCTGTTGTAGGCGCTGGCGTAATAATTTAAATGAGCCTCTCGATCCCTTTCCGTTTTGGGTGGCTGCTGAACAAAAAGGCGGCCAGGGTTGAGGTTAATATATCGCTGGTCTTCCTTCACTGGGTAGGGATAGCTCTCCACCCCTGACCTTTTGTCTCTGATATAGCCATATTTGTGCTGAAAGGGGACGTTAAACTCTAACTAACTAACTAACTTGCCAGCCACCTACTGGCATCAGAGAGCCGGAATAAAAGGAGCAACACCCCTTCCATCAGGAGTCTGATTGTGGATGATGAAAGGAGGAGGCCAGGGCACTAGTTGGGGTCAGTGCTTTGACACTGTTGGTGGTCTGATAGGAAGGACATTCGGCCTATTCAAAATCTGTGCCACGTATCACCAAAGGTTCTCTTCCACAAGAGGTGGAGGAAGAAAACTGGATCTGGATGACCCGGGTTCACCTGGATGACCCAGGTTCACCTGGATGACCCGGGTTCACCTGGATGACCAGGTTCACCTGGATGACCCGGGTTCACCTGGATGACCAGGTTCACCTGGATGACCTGGGTTCACCTGGATGACCCAGGTTCACCTGGATGAATGGCTGTCAAGTCGGTGCTATGTCTGGGGTCTAAGGTTCTGCCATGCCACGGAGTTGCAGTGGCAGTGTCACTGTTAGCCAGTTTGCAAGCAGAGAGCTCAGAAAGTATCAGTTGTCACCTACAAGACACAGTCCAGCAGCACCGTGGCTTACCTGCCTCATGTCATCCATGATCACCTGTCCACACACACATGGCCTTTCATGACATTGACTGTTGTTTTTGTTGTTATAATGTACGTTTACGAGCCACGTGTCATCAACCACTGAACAGTGAAATCGTCAGCTGAGTGAGGCCACCCTCCAGTTCGGTCTGTGGGCAGCTGCTGACCATGTAAAACAATGTGTGACGTTTGCCGTACCGACACTTGTCACTTGTTGCAAGGCCCCACATGCACCGTCACTGGCCGACTTCCAGTCATGTTGCCATTGACTGGTGATGTCAATGGGATGAGTGTCTGTCCAGAGACATCTGCATGAAGGCAGACAATTGTGGGGAGGAGAAAACGCATAATTGTGTAGCGGCCAATCTTCGTATTGGGCTCTCTTCTCGATCATCCTGTCCACTGCAGCTTTGCATCTATATAAGTACTGGTGTAAAATATGTCTATTAACTGAGATGAACATAACTGATTGATCATGCTGCTGATGTTGTAGAAAGTTGCTGCGGATCACTTCGAGTGTCAGATTGCTGCAAAGGTCTTTGATGGCTGGAGGCAATATGCCATTTTCTCAAAACGACAGTGAGATTTTGACTTGATTAATATTTTCGGCAGTATGTAAACTTCAACGCTGTTGCTTTGACAACAGAAGGGCATCCTGTCTGTAAAAAGTTCCTCAACAAACCATAAGGGTTTGATTTTGGTAGACTGGGTCCTATGTGGCATAACTGTCTGTATTAGCGTATTTTGTGTTGTTTACTCTAACGTGGATCAACTAAATCAAGTAGCATTGGCTTTTGTGGTTAAAAAACTGTTTTGTTATTACGCACTTTTTCAGCATTGTTGTTTGCAAACAATCGTGACAGCAGTGAATTCTCGTGTATTTGCAGATATGAACAGAACAGCGTGGCTTTAACTCACAGATACACGAATCTCTGTAGCTGCTGTTTGACTGCGTGGAAAATGGTATGACGGCTGAATGAGATATGTGACTTGTGCTGATAACTCATGTTACAGTTATGAATGCTGCAGAACAGGGGTGCATGACCAGTTTGAAGGCTAGGGCCACAAACAAATCTGGAACCAAAGTGGAGGGCCACAACGGGGGGTTTGGAGGCTGTTTCCCCCGAGTGGGGTCCAGACGCAAAGCCCCCACCTTAGGGGGCTAGTGAAACATGAGCTGAAATATGCTGAAAGCCAACGGGATTAATTAATTACAAATGTTAACACATTTTGGGCGGGATGCGGCATGCTGCATCCTGGCTTTCCACAGACCACATGCCGTGTGTTGTACACCCTTGCTTGTAGAATCACGTCAAGAGAATAATCAGATTATTCTTTTGTTTCTGCTGTTGCTCTAGTTCACATTCGCAGTGGAATTTGTAGAGCACCGATCTAAAGAACACAACGTCAAGGAGCATCATATGATAGTCATCGATATGTTTGGTCAACAAATACACTCTTGAGCTATTTTTACTACACAACACATTTGCATAGCTTGGTATATGCTATGACCTGGTGTCTGTCTGTCTGTCACAAGCTGGTGTTTCAGTCGGCTCCAGTCCCTCCTTTCATTAGCACAGTAATCTACTTCAACAAAGCAGTCTTTTACATGTCGAGCCGTGATTCCTGTAGATAACACCTATCTTCCTATTTTGGCACGAGTTAACACGTTCGTTGCTGATGCACGCTTTACTTCTTGTCTTAGTGGCCGAAAATTGCTCCGCTTGGGCTGGACCACTTTGAAAAGTACCGAGAAATCCCTCCAAATCAGGCAAATTTTGCTCTCCTTTGAGCGTCAAAACGCTAACAAGCTTTCTGCCCCTGGACCCTGTTGGGGGCTCTGTCCCAAACCCCTGTTGTATGCTTGTGCTCTGTGATCGCCATACGGCCTCATTAGCTAAAGTCTTGGATCCACTCCTGTGTTCTATTGAAATGGACACACTTATCCCCAATGGTTGTGTTATGGAAGAAGTGAAAGAAGAAAACTAAAGAGGAATCAGTTGATGCAGGAAAACGGGCATTAAATAGTGGTGGTTGTTTGGTTTTTCTGTTTTCATTTTATTAACATATTTATATTGCAATTAATGATGTGTATTTTGTGAAGTTTTGTCAAGCAAGAAAGGCAAAGTTGGCAAAGCTAGAGAAAGCCAACTTACATTACAAAGCACGATTGCTCCACAAAGTGTTGACAGCCATAAAACGTCGTCCTCAGTGGCTGAAGCGAGTGAACGCTGCAGTTGCCGCTAAGCTGCATGATCGCAATCAGAATGCACTCAGGTTCTTATATCTGATCAACTTCAGTCGGTTACTGCTTACTGTACTGCAGAGTTGGGTTTCTGTGGAGGGAATTCTGCTGGCAAAAATCCACTTCTGCCAGACATGAGGTTTAAACTGGTTTAAACTGAAAAAAACAAAAATACCAGTACGATGGTACCTTTTCTTTCAATATATCAGGATTTCTTCTATACACAAACATTCTCAATCACAACAGCTATCTGCTGTTGTGTAAGATCATGTGCATAAACTCAAATAAGCACTGCATTTCTGACACTAAGTTTAGGTTATAAAAGTCGATACAGTTAAACACTACTGTCAAAACACGCTGTTTTCAACTCTAGACTGCAAACTTTCAGTTTCAATAATCAGTATGCCTATGTTTAATGCTGGCTGTTCTGTGTAGGCTATTTACTATTTAGCAAAAAGTGCAAGCTTTTATTGAAATATATATTTTATTTCAGTTTAACTATTTAATATTCATCATCATCATCAATGGTTCTGCCATAAAGCGTCTGAGAGCAGAATGCAAGTTTTGCTGCACGCTCAATGCCAAGATGATTTCAAAGTTTGTTGTGTAACATTTGTCTAATTTCCCTATTATAATGCTTTGCTTAATGTTTGGCAAAAACTCTGGCAGAAACCTGTTTCTGCACGGACAGATTAAACTGGTTTAAACTACGGTTTAAAATGCTGATGGCAGAAACTCGCTAACCCTGCTGTACTGATGTTTATCACTGTGAGTTTTGGATTAAACACTAGTATTGAGTTTCATGTCCCACCTTCAGTCCGACTCTGTTGTTGGTTAGCTATCGTGAAAACATTCCTTGTTTGAACTGCCTTAGTGACAGGGGCAAAACAACCAAAACTTAGTGAGGGGCAAAACAACATGACTCCAGAATTGATAATATATGTATTGTTAAGGTATAACATAAATAATGACACTGATAGTCAATAACTAGCTATACATTTCTACCCCACTTGTAATGCAAAATAATAATGTGCATCACAATTGATTCATTTGGGATTAAAATGTCCCCAAAATTGCCATTATTTGCATTGTTAAATCGTGTGCACCCACGTTCATTCTGAGATAGATATGAATATGAATAAAGTAAAAGCGTAATGGCTACCGTATTTCCTCTAATAGAAGCCCCCGGCTTTTATT
>Ga0209780_1004776_pt1 | contig 10530 bp, 14 predicted proteins | sample WorMetexBAHAMAS2_FD_187384 | JGI IMG/M metagenome (GOLD analysis project Ga0209780, IMG submission 187384) | Marine gutless worms symbiont microbial communities from Max Planck institute for Marine Microbiology, Germany - Inanidrilus exumae... | ecosystem: Host-associated > Annelida > Digestive... | reverse complement strand
CTGTTGTTGTTGTTGTTGTTGCGTGCGTGCGTGCGTGCGTGTATACTGGTGCCGATGTACCGTTTAGTTTATCCCAAGCTTAGCTGGGCATGTTGTATAAAGGACTGCGACAGTCGTCCGTTGTTTATCTTGCACAGAGGGTATTGATTTTTTTCCGAGCAAAATCTCGAGATTTTTAATTCCCTGGCATAGCATCTAATGTCAGACGCTTGGGTAATTTTACTGCTTTGTTTCTCGTTGAGCACCGAAGGAGCTCAGTGATGTCAGTAGACGCCTTATGTAGTTCGAGAGTGTTTTTGTGTCGGTGGTAGACTGACGTGTTGTACTGTAATTTCAGAAGCCGACAACGGCAAAATGTTGTTTTTCTGCTGCGTTTATGAGGTAGTATATGTGTGTATGTTACATATGTGCATGTACTGCAGATGTTAGGACAGGTTATGTACAATGTTGAAGTGTTGTGTTAATATGCCTGCGTCAAATGGAGGTAGAATTAAGAGACCGTTTGCATACGAGTCCATCACAGTTAGTTGACAGTAGTCGATCGGTTTGCATTCACGGTGAGACGATAGATCCTAACGTTTAAAGTGTATTTTTTGATAAACGAGTGAATATTTTATTACGAAAATTTCTATTATGATCATCGATTGTGTAATTTCTATCAGTCAGTTAAATTTTATCACTTTCCCGTGATGTTAGTATTAGGTGTTGGCAGTGACGTCAAGAAGAAGGACATAGCCGAGATCGCATCCAAGGCTGGAGAAGCCACGACGAACGTTTCAGACTACTACACTGATTTAAACAGTTGCAGCAAAGAAAGTTAGACCACTGTCTTGCTGTCGGCAGTTTATAACATGTCAGATTTCTTTGAGTCACAAACCATATTAATCAATCAATCAATATTCCTTTATTAAACGCAATTGACAGAACGCAATTGGCAGACAGAAAGACATGTCACACATGCCGTGGGCGCGCAAGACTCGCAATGCGTAGAGAGTCTGCGCGCAGTCACTGATGATGCCACGGACATGGTCAGACGCCGACAGGCCATTCGTCATAGTAACGCCGAGTATGTTCAGAGACGTGACACGGACTATTCCAGGCAGTGGCGGAGGTGCTGCAACCTGACACTTCCTCCTTGTGTCAACAAAGACGACCTCCTTCGTTTTAGTTCGATTCAGCGTCAGGCTGTTTGTCCGTGCCCACATCTCAATGTTGTCGACTTCGGTGGACAGCGAGTCGACGTTGCTGGCAGGTGCGATAAGATAGGTGTCGTCGGCCAACTTGACGAGCTGGTTGTTGAGGGTCACTCGTAGACACAGATTGGTACACTATGTTCCAGAAAAAAAACATCCAACCTTTGGCTTGCTATAACTTGACGGACATGAACGGATTTTGATAATATATGACAGAAGTGTTACTGAGAGAGTAAGCGATCAAAATGCTTTATTTTTACGCCGTTCACAGTGTGGTTTGTCAGACACCTGCATGTGAATTTGCAGTGTTTTGAGAGAAAACATGCAAACTTGCTAATGCAAGATGAAGGCCAAAGCCGAGGCCAGAAAAGCCAAGAGCGGGTAAATGTATTCTAGCTTTAAGGATTGCCCTAACATCACCGGATATTTGATTTTGTATTTTACGAGGCGTAAGCGGGTGGTCCAGTGTACCACTGTTATAGATCCATTAATTGCCAGCTACTGAGCTACCTGAAACCATACATTTTAGTGTATTGATGTACTGAACATTTGCTGTTGACGTTTGCGCAATCTGTACATTCAGAGGTAATCATTACAGTTCTTCTGATACGCTGTAACAGTATTTAGTACTGATATTTGTTCGGGTAATTGTCCGCATGACAATCATTGTTTGAAACGTGTTGTACATCAATATTTGTGATGTTTATTGTGTTGACAATAATGTTATCGCTAATTTAGAATGTGTACCGTGATGAATTTACACTACATGAAACACAGCTGGGTGGTTTAATGTTGTAATTGGCATATAGCCGGGTCGTATTATGTCCCGTTTGCTTTTTTATCTTTCCTGATGGCCTGTGCCAGGAGGAAATCCACCTATGATGAATTTGCGGTTTAGAGAGACAGATGGCACGAAACTGTGCGGTCTGGGTTTTGTTGATGCGGCTGGTCAAAACTAACAGCACGTTGGAGAGACTGCAGTAAGCAGTGCTGAAGAAGCCGGAGGCAAATAAACGAGATACAAAAGCAGCATTAGGCTGACCAATTGTTGAACAGCATGTATCATCACATACACTGTGTCTCAAAAATGACTGTTATTTGCAGCCTTCACTATCTCTTCTTCAGTATTGTTTATAAATCCGGTTACAATGGAATTTGCCCGAGAGTTACCCTGATACCCGTCGCCACGTACTAAATGCTTGCATACTTTCTTATGTATACTGTGTATCAAAAAACCACGCCCAACATTTTCAGGGGTGAACCCCAGCCCAGTGCGTCCACGTGCACCCCCCCGGACATTGATATTGATGGGCCGCACATTAGGAATAAGAAGAAAATAGCTCGTGTGTGATTGAAAGTCAGTGTCATAGGTCAAGGTCATAAGTAACGCAGTAACTCGGTCGGTCTGACCTCGATCGAGGACAGTTTTTAGTTTTAACTACATGTAGTCAACAGTAATAACACAGTAATAATCTCCAATACTACACGTCTTCGGCAGACCATCACAATAGTTGATCAGAAGTGCGCGTAACTGCTAAATTCGGTTGCTGTTAGGGGTTCGCATCGCAAAAGTGTAAACATGTGTATAGCGGATATATTTGGATGCTGGTGGGGCGTTTCTTCAATCCCAGTAAATCTTACGAAAGTTCTGAAGTTCAGATCTGATCTTCTCCGGAGCTGTATAGGCTATATGTAGGCCTACTTGTAACCGCATTGGTTTGTAGTCCGCAGACGTCTCTATACAGTCCAACGTGTCACTTCCTAACACTGATCGCAGTATCGATAATGTAAAATAGCATTTCCAGCAGAGCGATGAGTCCACGAAATTGACTACTGTGAAACGAATTATCGTGACTGAAATCAAATACGAACAAGCCTAACACATATACAGTCTGCAGCCACCAACGTAGTGGATCGCAGACTGCGAGAGACAACGACCTAGTATATATGTTGTACAGCAGTATCAGCAGCAGAAGATGGTCCGTATAGGTCCGTACGCGACAACAGGTGAATGAATACGGAACAGCATTTTTCAACCGAATTGGGCGAAATGAATAAACACAGAACATAAGTGAGTTGTGAATACAATGTATTTAATGAACTGGAAGGCGCCCAGAGAGCTCATACTTCCGTGTAGGCAATTATGTTGAGAGAAATTCCAGCATTTCCCGTGGTAGTGACGTCAACGAAGCCCGGCGCTTAGTATCACCAACTTAGAGTGCCGATACTTTGGTGGTCGCTACGTTGCGTAACACATTAATCACGTGTAAACGAAAAGGGTGGTTCTAAGTTTCTGGTAAGGGTACGGTGGCCGTGGGAAGAACTATCATGATGTAATCCCAGCGTCCGTTTCAAAAAACCGATCTGGTCAGCCGTTTCGACAAAATTTACTCGAGAATACCACAAAATTCGAAAGTTTCAGATGTCCCCTCGCCTCAAGGTCGTTTGAAATTCACCGCAATGTTCATTCCGACAGATATCGCTCAGTTTCGTCAACGCATAACACAAAAACCGAAAAGGACAAAACTTCTATTTGGGAAACCCAAGATCTAATCAGTTGTCCACAGTAAGTTATAACCAGATGAATCCATCCCCATATTTCGTGCAAATCCACCCCAGCTTTTTCATAAATGTGCTGAGAGACAATATAATAAACAGGTTCACGCATCTCATAAACCCATGGTGTACGTACGGCATTTTTTCCTGGTAGGGGCAAAATTCACAGGGCCTGGGGGACTGCATTCCTCCTGCAGTGAGGTCCAGAAGCAAGGCCCCGATGCGGGAGTCTTGAACAGCGCTCCTTCACACGCCGGTATTGTACCAAAAAGCTAAACCTAGGATCAAACAACATCATACGATAGCCCGGCAATTTTCTGGTGCCGAAAATCTCGGCGAAATTCCAACGGCATCACCCACAACGGGGGCGCCAAATAGAGATCGGGTAGATTCAAACGGCGATTTTCGGCCAGTATGTCGCTAAATCTCAGAAACGGTCAAGATATAGGGAGAGTTACTATGGAACGCCAATAGGAAGTCGTATCTCCTATATCCAATGATGCTATTTTCCAGTGACCTTGAGTGACCCTAACTACCCCAAACCGCCCCATTTCGACATTTTATCGCCTTTGTAGTCAGTGGAGATAGAGACTTCAAATTTGGTAGGTAGGTTGACGGTAGCAAGTGCTAGCCATGGATGGCAAACCATCTCTGAAAGGACGTGGTTAGGTCACGTGAACCATTTAAATTTTGGTAGGCACCAACCATATCTGACTAACACAACTAAAAACCGGTGACGTGCAAACATTAACTCTACTTTCTCAGTCCTCCAAAAAATGTCACTGGCTCTAGTTGATTACATACGTAGACCTTGACAGTCAGGGAAGCAGATGCTTTACGTGTTCTATGCTAGCTATGCCAATGCTGTGCCTGTTTCGCTGACATAATCAATGCACATGTAGACCCATATTTTCAGTTTAAAAGGAGTCGACTGATGCTTTATATGCTTCACTGTTTTCATAACAACATCTCTGACAAACGATTACAGTAATCCCTATCGTTCACATGTGCTCTGTTCTAAGAGGATTTAGGCCTTTACGCGCGGATAATTTTGATCTTTCTGTCTTCATTTCCAGTGTCCTGAGTTTTTCTTCTAACCTGCCGATACCATCTATCCATTGTTTCATTTAGTAACAATTATGAGAAAGAAAAGTGCGCGTCGTGTCTCGTACTTCATAGTTACCCACGCCGACGGCAGTCGCGGGCTTAGGGTTATAGCGGCGTTTGTCTGTCTGTCTGTCTGTCTGTCTGTTTGTGCGTCTGTCTGTATGTCTGTTTTTCCGCACGAAACGTCAAAAACCGATGCAGCTAGGATCATCAAACTTCACCTAGAAATGTTCGACCGAGAGTCTTGGAAACCAATTTATCTTGGGGTCAAAAGGTCACAAAGTCACGAGTCACAAGAACAGTGCCGGCGTGGGTTATTACACTCTTGTGAGTGCCTGCTGTTTCTAGTTTGCCGCTACAAACACCGCGTCGTCGCAGGCGTACGCGTCTAGTCTGTATGTTGTCAGGAGCATGACAGTCGCGTGACTTCGAGGAGGACGCGTCTCAGCTGCTCGTTGGTGACTGCTGGCCCGAGTTCACGGGAGACTCCACGCCTTCCCGTTGCTTCCAGTACGCGTAGTTCGACCTCACCTGCTGCATGATGTCCGCCAGTCCGCAGAAGCCTGCAACAAGTCGTTCGATTCCAAATTCTAACAGAAGAACTAGAATTCTCAAGAAGTGGTCAAAGAATTTTGACGATAGGCCGCATCGCAGGGTGGGCGGATTTTTCACGGAGAAAAGACATGTACCAGTCGGGAGCAATGCAGTCGGCTGCACCAGTCGCGCTGATGCCGTTATTGATACCGCAGAAGTCATTCACAATGATTTTCAATGGGCCGGGCAACCCCAAAAATTGACCTTCCCCTTTGGGTATCTGGGCCCCATCGAATACATGATCCCTTGGGCCCATCCGAGTCAGACGCCTCCCCCCAACAGCATCTCGATCATCGGTTCAGTCGTTTTTGCAGGGCACACGAACGTGTCCAACAGACAGACACACAAACACACCGGCAGTGAAAGAGAGAGGGAGTTATAGAGGAGCAATGTAGTGACTGAAGAGGATGAAGTTACGGGTGAAGGAATAGGTGAGTCGGAAATGGAGGAACTGGTACCAGAAGGTTGACGAAAATATAAAGGCAGTTGATTCAAGAGACAAGGTGAAGCACAACGAAAGAAGCGATCAGTTATTTTTAAAGAGGATAATGTTGGTGGCCGAGCAAGAGTAACAACAGATGAAAAGCGAGTACTGCCAGCCTGCGAGAGATGACGTTACGGACTACGGAGGTTGGGTGACTGTCAGAACGTTGTACGTGACAGGAGCTTATATTCGACGCGTTCAGTGATTCTGAGCCAGTGGAGACAGCGTAGGATGGGAGTGATATGACAGGACGCAGGAGCTTTAACGACAGTACGAGCAAGAGAGCAGCTCTGGATCTGCTGGAGACTAGATAATTAAGACTTAAGGAGCAAATAGTAAAGAGAATTACAGTAATCATGTTTGGAGTGAACAATAGAGGTAGCAATGATACAAGCAGTTGACGAATTGAGATAAGGTCGGATACAGCGTGTTTCGGTAATTTGTCCGGTTTTCGTCTCAGACAATGACAACTGAACAGTTGCCGGAACATCATGTAGAATACATTCGAGTCCTGTAGCTATCACTACAACACTGTATCAAGCTGCCTGCGAGTAGACCCTCGCCGACATTGCTTGGCACGTTAAAAATTAACATATGATAACGATAACCAATAAGGTTTGATAACCAATGAAAAAACACACGTAAGCTAGAAAGCCTTCACCTGAGGTCGCACCGACCACTTTAGCAACATTATTATCCGACCGTAAACTTTCGGCCGGCAATTACTTATTTACTGTTTCCAATCAGCCGCGGTTGGCCATCACAGGAATTGTTGAGCTCTGTTTTCCTCTTATGACCTTGACCTTCGAACGTGACATGGATAGTGTCAAGGTGAACTAAATATCTAGGTCAAAAGACATTTCGTACGAAGTTGTTGCCCCGACACATACATGCATCAACACTCCGATTGCTCGGAGTGGTCGGTAACGGAACTGCTGCTGCAAAGACGTGGATTCAACTTACTAGTCCAAGCTTCAAACATATCGTTAATGAAGAAATCGATGAAGCTCGTCTGAGATTTCGGAACATTGCACGCGCTGCTGTCGAACACCGGCATGACAACCGGTAGACCGCGCGATTTCTCGTCGTCGGTCTGTCCACAAGCACGAACCAACATTTCACGTTCACGTTTCACGTTTCACGTTCCAACTGCACACATCTAACAGTAACAAGTAGGCCTATGTCCGTCCTCGCGTCGCGTGCTGCCCCCTGGTAAGTCACGATCAGTGGCATCGCCAGGATTTTGTGCCAGGAGGGGCACAAAGTAGAAGTGTTTATTAGTTTTGTGGTCATAAGACCAAATGGCACAATTCGGTAGTTACTGGGTGTTTATAAGAAGCTACTGTCCACATATAGTCGCTGTCAGACTTTGTATAGGTCAAACCACACTGAAAAAAATTGTTGTAGATCGAGGTGGCACGTGCCCCAGTGCCCCATAGCTGGCGACGCCAATGGTCACGATGAGCATGCGCCGCGCGCTCTATTAATGTTAGAAAAAAGACGGGACAGACGGACGGACGCCAGACCGTTACAGTATGCTTACTGCTAGACGCGGCAGCGTAATAAGCTTTCAAGTGGTGATCAGAGCGCCCGATCCGACTCAACTCAGATGTACAGAGTGACCCCCAGTCGTGACCAAAATTTTCTTCTCGCCGCGTGATATTAATTTCGGCGATATTTAAATAAAAAAGTAGACGTGCTGCATGTCCGATAAACTGAGTTACATGCAGCACACCAAAACCTGCCTTGCTACTTGCTTACCTACCGGTACTAATAACTATGGAGTCCTCTATTTCCCATTGTTTTAACATTACGGGGTGGCGCAAATACGCCTACTAGCTACTATGCATATCTATTCACACCTCAAATTTGAGCTTTCTATATGAGTGGATGTTTTTTTTCCGAAACACGGTGTACATACATAGACGAAAATGTTTATTCCTGCTGTGAATTATCTCACCTGTGATCGAACTTTGACCTTCAAACGTGACGAAGATTAAATCAAGATAAACCACCAGTCCAATTATCTACGTCAGCAGTAATTTCGTTCGAAAGTTATTCTCCAGACATCCAGATAGACACACACCCAGCCAAGTACTCTACCTGGACCACTAAAGTCGTCGGTAAATATCACTGGCGCTCTAAAATCCAACAGTTTGGCGGTTTGGCGTAGCCGCGTAGCGGTAACGGTGCTACACGTATATCAACGAAGTTGCTCTACGTCGAGCTCGGCCAGTACTGAAATGGGTGACCCGTCTTCGGGCGGGCATACCACCTCGGGTTGTAACCAGCCACCCAGGCCAACTCAGCCTCCTACACTCACGGGAAATGACTACCAACCAAAGTGCGTTGATGCGCTGCGGCTGGGGAGTAAAGGTAGGATGGCTCATTTCATTCGTGGATAAACGTGTGGGTAGCAGGTAAAACTGTGTGATCCTTTGTTAGCACATGCCATTCCCGAACGCTTTAAAGATGAGTATCGCACTCATTATAAGGCGCTGTACAAATATCCTGTTTAATTTACAACGAATCGGCTAAGAGACGTTATAGTTAGACGGTGACTTGTGAGGTAGGCTAACTGAGAACTGCTTACCTGCTTGCAGTATTCTCGTGCGATGCGATTCGCCCATTCGACACACAGACTGACCGGCCGCGCTGGGTTGGACACGTCCGCGCATTTGATCATCATTCTCTTGATGAGCGTTCGGTTCTCCGGCAGCGACAGGCGAGCGTTCACCGACAACTGACGATCACCGCCAGACAGTGATCCCGTTCCGCTTAACGCCTACCAACGAAGACATATGACGTTTTCGGCTGTTTCAGGTTGACTGAGTTAACGTTTTACGTCCCACCCAACACATAATAGGTCATTTCGGAGACGTTCTTCCCAGGCCTATTTCAGCCTATTTTTAAGGCTTTGGACCTTGGAGGAGAGAAGAAATAGGCAGGAACTTTTTGAGGTTTTCAAAATGTTTAGAGGATTTAGTAATATTTCACTTCATAGGCTTTTTATCTTGGATACAAATAGTAAAGGTACTAGGGTTCATACCTGCAAACTGGTTAAGACCCGGTGCACTAGGGATATTACCAAATATTTTTTTCAAGCAAGGTCATTAATAGGTGGAATCTGCTGGACCAGCAGACGGTGGATGCACCCAGCATCAATGCATTTAAGTCTAGATTGTGCTATATCAGGGACAACCGGATGGGCTTTTTCATGGACTAGTCCGCTGAGCCCTAGGCCTTGCTGGTTGCATCGGCTGCCGGTGAGGCTGCACAAGGTAAATCACAAGGTAAATCAGATGACCACGTTACTACAGACCTTGATTTCTTGTGACAAAATCTGGGAGCTTTATTATTATTAGGCCGAATCGCATACATTGCATAGATACGGCCTATTGCAACAGATGTCACATGTAGCGTGGTCTGTGTGTCTGTGTGTTGGTCACGCTGATGTACTGTGCAACAACACCTGAACCCATCGTTTACGCTTGTTTCAGGTTGATTGGGTTAAGGTTTTAGTCCAAACCTTTCTAAACCATTCTCCATTTTCTCCAAGACTTTAATATACCCACAACAAAAACCACATTCTCTACTTGGTCATAACCTCTTCAGATCCTCTGCTGCGGTGTACACAACAAAGGGGATCATTCCATCGTCAATATCGGCATGCAGCCAAATGAATCATTAATTCTCAATAACGGCACGACATGCGATGCGGCCTTTAATCGAAATTCTTTGAACTTTTGCTATTATTGTCATAAAAATGTAAAAATTATAGTGACACTGTCACACAAAAAACGCTGCTGGGGTATTGTATAAGATAAGCCTAACAGTCACGTGTCTGCATAAAGGTAGCGCATTGTCAGTCGTTGAAAAACACTTTAAACAGAACACATTAAAAACTAAACAAATTGACAAAGCCAAACTGTTGGAATTTTTATTTCTTAAGAGTAGGTTGCACAGCTGAAGCGTTTTTGGCTTTTTCTGTTTACATCAGCTGTCGATATATTTTTGTTAGTTTTTATTAAACATTTTTGAGTAACATAGACCTGTGTTGATTTCAACGGGTTTTAATGATGTGCTTGCAGCTAAAGGCCCATGCACACTGCCGCAAAACTAGCCGGCAATTCGCAGTTCTGAACATGTTCCAAAGTAGTTTAGTTCAGTTCAGTAGCGGCCATGTGAACGCGCCTTAACAGCGCAGTAACGCGGGCCCGACAGACGCAACAGAAAACGTTGTACACAATTACAATGTCTCGATAGATCGATAAGAAATCTTCTACCTACATAAGATATCTAAACTGAACAGACTAGAGACCAATTCGTTCTAAGGAATTCATCAAGAAACACGTCACTGAATGCATAAATGAACTGCGTACGTCTTCCGCATCGTCGTCGAGTTGCAGCGGCTGATTGATGACCCTGACGAAACGGCTTACGTGCTCGAAATGTCTTGTCATCTCTGTCGCCAGCACCATGTCAACCATCTGTTGTCTCAGCGCCTTGTAGTCATCCCTGCATAGACAGACAGACAGACAGACACACACACACACCTCTTCAGCGTATCGTCACACCTCCCATAATGTCTACATC